>Ga0315901_10010904_pt1 | contig 10290 bp, 8 predicted proteins | sample LakEriMetagenome_10_FD_203761 | JGI IMG/M metagenome (GOLD analysis project Ga0315901, IMG submission 203761) | Freshwater fungal communities from buoy surface, Lake Erie, Ohio, United States - Buoy 2 MA116 | ecosystem: Environmental > Aquatic > Freshwater > Lake | place: USA: Lake Erie, Ohio... | reverse complement strand
GTCCCTATCAAGGTGAAGGGTGCAGGATATATTCGTATACTTGCTAATTTGGCAATATAAACATGCATGACATAGAGTTTTTTGTTGATAGTGTTCAAGTTGATGATGTTTTTGATACGCCATTAACAGACTTAACTCGTTCTGTAGAAAACACAATGTTTGTGGGAGTTCCTCAAACGGATCAACTCCCACAACAATTTGAAACCGAGTGGAATGTACAAAGTGCATTAGAAGGATCAACAGGATTTTATGTGTCAGGCGCAAAATTATTACAACTACAAAAACAAGAAGCATATAATATTGTTGTGCCAACAACTAAAGTTCCCGTAAATACCACAACAATTGAGGCATCACAAGATACACAAACCAGTTTAGGTATAAGTACAACACCAATTAAAACACCGTTTTATTGGGCGTAACACATTAATTACCCGCCAAGAGGATAGAGAATCATGGCAACAAATCGTAGGTTTATAGCACGTAATGGTATTGATAATAACAATCATACCCTTACTAACGTAGGAGCCGCAGGATCTTCACTCGCATTAAGTGGTGGGCATGCACTCACTATCACAACCACAGGAACTTCTAGTATCACTTTACCTACGTCAGGAACATTGGCGATTCAGGGTGGTGCATTAGGAACTCCTACATCATTGACACTAACTAATGCAACGGGTCTCCCCATCTCAGGTATTACTGGACTTGGCACTGGCGTTGCAACTGCGCTTGCTATCAATACAGGCACATCAGGTGCTTTTGTTGTTAATGGCGGAGCATTAGGAACTCCTAGTTCAGGTACATTATCTAACTGTACGGGATTACCAGTATCAACTGGTATTTCAGGCTTAGGATCTGGAGTTGCCACATTCTTAGCAAATCCAACAAGTGCCAATTTAATCGCTGTTGTCACAGATGAAACAGGTTCTGGCAATCTGGTGTTCTCGGCCGGCCCAACGTTCACAGGTACTGTAAATGCCACCAACTTAATTTTAAGTGGTGATTTAACTGTTAACGGTACCACAACATCTGTGAATAGTAACACAGTGAACATTGGTGATAACATCATCATTTTAAATAATGATGAAACAGGTACACCGTCACAAAATGCGGGTATAGAAATTGAACGTGGTACATCCACCAATGCATCATTAATTTGGGATGAAGCTGCTGATGTGTGGGAAGCGGGCTTAGCGGGATCAGAAGTTCCTATAGCATTAACAACAGCAACCCAAACATTAACCAACAAGACAATTGCTGCCGGCTCTAACACCATTTCAGGATTAACGAACAGTAATTTGAGTGGTACAGCGGGCATCACAAATGCCTACTTAGCTAATAGCACCATTTCTGGTGTTGCGTTAGGTGGCACTTTAGGAACGTTGACTTTAGGAACATCTGGCACTGGCTTATCTGGAAGCACTACTTATAACGGTTCAGGTGCTTCAACGTTTACTGTCACAAGTAATGCCACAAGTGCTAATACAGCATCCGCAATAGTTGCCCGTGACAGTTCTGGTAATTTTAGTGCGGGTACTATTACTGCTTCATTATCTGGTAATGCAACAACAGCAACCAATATCTCAGGGTATTCAGGAACTTACTGGACTAGTAATAATGACGGCGCTGGATCTGGATTGGATGCAGACTTGTTTGATGGTGAAAACAGCTCAGTATTTTTAAAACAATTATCTGGTGGTACTGAAGCAAGCATAGACACGTATGTAGATAACGGATTTCGTTCTATAGGTTATACTGGACATTCAAAACATTTATTGTCTTGGAATGCCGGCGGATCTACGGGAACAGTACAACAAGAATTTCATTATAATACTGCTGCTAATGGTTGGAGAATTCGTAACAAAACAGATAATACTACATGGTCAAATTGGGGTTACGTAGTAATGACCAGTGCCAATCAAGGGTTGTTGACTGGTACAGTATGGACATCAGGAAATGATGGAGCGGGCTCTGGATTAGATGCTGACACAGTTGATGGATTACAAGTCCATACAGGAACTAATAACGCAGCAAATCAAATTGTTCGTACTGATGGTAACGGATACATTCAAGCAGGTTGGATCAATACCACATCAGGAGATAACGGCACAACAGCAATTGACCGTGTATATGCATCTAGTGATGGCTATATTCGTTACTATACACCTGCCAATTTCCGCACAGTATTAAATGTACCCACTAGAACAGGTGGAGACGCTTCTGGTACTTGGGGTATCAATATTACAGGTAATGCGGCAACCGTTTCTAGTATTACATCTGGTCAAGTTACTACAGCTCTTGGATTTACACCGTATAATAGCACAAATCCAAATGGCTACATTACGTCGGCATATTCTGGGTTCATGTTGCGTTCAACTTCTAGCCAAACAGATCCTAACACTAATTTTGTTAGTAGCGCATATCGGTTTGATCCAAATGCAAACAACCCGACAAATGAACATTATGCTATAATTACTTATGGAAATGAAAGTAACGTTGTTGGGCAGCTCGCAACACATCTCACTTCTGGTCAGACATTTACTCGTGCTTATAATTCTAGTTGGTCAGCTTGGCGCACACAAATTGATAGTTCTAACTATACCAGTTATTCTCCGTCCTTAACAGGTACCGGTGCTTCTGGAACATGGGGTATCAACATCACAGGTAATGCTGGAACTGCTACGAGCGCTACGTCCGCTACATCCGCTACATCCGCTACATTCCTTAACTCTTCAAATTATATACAACGTTCAGGTAGTTCTGGCAATTATAATACTGATTTTAATAATACTCCTGCAGGTTCTGTCCGACATTTGGGTGACGACTATCAAACTACCAATAACCCAGGTGGAAGTTGGTGGTTCGTTGATAATTACCGTCATTCTAATAGTAGTAGTTCATGGGGCGTGCAAGTTGCCTGGGGTTGGGAAGATAATGCCAACAGATTAGCTACACGAAATGTATCTGGAGGAAGTTTTGGTGGCTGGGTATACTACCTTAACAGTAGCAATTACACGAGCTACGCACCCTCATTAACAGGAACTGGTGCTTCTGGTACCTGGGGCATCAATATTACAGGTAATGCTGCGACAGCAACATCTGCAACTACAGCAACATCTGCAACTACAGCAACATCTGCAACTACAGCAACATCTGCCACGAGTGCAACTACAGCAACTACAGCTACAAACTGGGGAAGTTATGGCGGCGTGCCCGGAGCAGGAACAAGTTTCGGTAATGCTAACACCATCGGACGCTCAGATGCTAATGGATATACCTACTTTGGATATATTAATTCAAGTACAGGCAATTCAGAAAATCCGTCAATATCACAAGTCATTGTAACTAACGGCAGTGATAATTTCTATCGTAAAGCAAGTATCGCACACTTAACCTCAGCTGTTCAATCCAATGCCTCTGGCACATGGGGTATCAGTATCTCAGGTAATGCTTCTAACATTACTGCACACACGGTAAATCAAAGTGTAGGTACTGCAAACAATGTTCAGCATAACAGTTTAGGTATTGGAACAGGTTCTTCTGGAACGGCTGGTGAAATTCGTGCAACTAATAACATCACTGCCTATTATTCAGATGCTCGATTGAAGAATTTCGCAGGTGTCATTGATAATGCTCTAGATAAAGTGAACGCAATACATGGTTACTATTTCTATGAAAATGAAACTGCTAAAGCACTAGGATATGACAATGATGAACGTCAAGTTGGTGTAAGTGCTCAAGAAGTTCAGGAAGTGATGCCAGAAGTTGTGGCAACAGCTCCTATCAGTGATGAATATCTCACAGTTCGTTATGAGAAGTTAGTTCCATTACTTATTCAAGCTATTAAAGAATTAACAGCTAGAGTTCATGAGTTAGAAAATAAATAAACCTTTAACATTTTATACCATGTTTACAAAAAATCCATTAGATGTTGCACTTGAATATGCCATAGCAGGTGAGCGCGAAAAATCTAAACAAATTTTGCTAAATCAACCTCAAGAAGATCCCCGTGTAGTATTTAATTTAGGATGGCATGATTTAGCTGAAGGAAGAATGCATGAAGGATTCGGTAAATTGAACGCAGGACGATGGATTGATGCTTTCGGGTCGCGCCCTTTAAAAACTGATGCACCTATTTGGCGCGGCCCGAATCCTATCATTCTATTACGGTTAGAAGGGGGTTTAGGGGATCAAATTGTTAATGTTCGCTTTGCTAAAAATCTTTCTCAATATGGAGATGTGATAGTTTTATGTGATGCCACATTAGTTGAATTATTTTCTAAAGTAGAAGGCGTTTCTCATGCACAGTGTGAATGTGAAGGAATTCCATACCATGACTATTGGGTTCCTGGAATGAGTGCGCCATTTGTATTAAATATGGAGTACGAAGATTTATCTGGCGAGGCATATTTAAATGTCTCACCAAGAAAATTAGATGGTGATTTTAAAGTAGGATTACGATGGTCAGGTAATCCAAAGTTTGAACATGAACAGCATAGAAAATTTGATCCTGAATTAATGATAAAGTTATCTAAAATGAAAGGAGCAACATTCTATTCATTACAGCGCGATTCAGATTTACAGGATATAGACTTCAAAGACCTATCTTCAGAAATGAAAACTTGGGAAGACACTGCGAGTATTATCAAAGGGTTAGATTTAGTTATCACGAGCGATACGTCCGTAGCACATTGTGCAGGAGCTCTTGGAGTAGAAACTTGGATGGTGATACCTGTGCTTCCTTATTATTTGTGGGCACTTCCAGGAGACACAACTCCTTGGTATAATTCCATTCGGTTGTTTCGTCAAGAAACATACGGAAGTTGGAAAGAACCGTTTAAAAATATCAGTACCGAACTACGTAAAAAAATAAATAACAGAAATAACCAAAATCTTTCATGACTCTACAATCTTCTGGTCAAATTTCTTTTGCAGATATTAATATAGAATTAGGACGTTCTAGCACTGCTTCCATAAGTTTAAATGCAGCTGAAGCCGGCAGTTATGTTGCTATTAATACTGCATCAACATTACGACCGGATGGAACAACGCCCAATGTTATAACTGAATGGTATGGGTACAATCATAGTGCATCAGCCGGTACTAACTTATATGCCTGGGGTAATAATAGTCAAGGACAGCTTGGAGTATTTGACCAGTTATCTAGAAGCAGCCCTACGCAAGTTGGTGCATTAAGTTGGAATAGAGCAATTGGCGCATATCATTCATTAGGTATAAGAAGTAACAACACATTATGGAGCTGGGGATACAATCAAAGTGGACAATTAGGATTAAACGATACGTCAATTAGAATTAGTCCCGTACAAATAGGTACTGGTACAGATTGGGTATCTATTCCTAAGCAATTAGCTAGTATGCAGAATAGTAGTAGTTGGTCACATGCAATTAAATCCAATGGTACTTTATGGGCTTGGGGTTCAAATTATGTTGGACAGTTAGGAATTGGTACCTATAGTGCAGTAGCATCTCCTGTCCAAGTAGGTACTGACACTAATTGGGCACAAATAACGCATGGTGAAAACCACACTCTAGCTTTAAAAACCAATGGAACGCTATGGGCGTGGGGATATAATAACGAAGGTCAATTAGGAACAAATGATACTCTGACTAGAATTAGCCCCGTACAAATAGGAACTAATTTTTCTAAAATTGCAGCAGGCACCAGTGTTTCTTATGGAATTAAAACTGACGGGTCTTTGTGGGCCTGGGGTTGGAACGCCTATGGACAATTGGGAGCTAGTTCTACAACTACAGAAATTTGTTGGGTTTGCGTTGAATGTTGTTGCTGGAGTGAAGAGTATCAAATGGAAATATGCTGTTTAGCTGAGCAAGATATATGTACGGTAGATGTTAACGCATCTTCCCCGATACAAGTAGCAGGCGGCCCGTGGGTCGATGTATCAGCTGGTTATCTTTGGGCTCAAGCAGTTACGAGTAATGCTACACGTAAGGTGTGGGGTAGTTCTTCCCAAGGATCTTTTGGTAATGGTTTTAGTAATGTAACTTATTCAACACCAGTTCAGGTAGGTCCAGACACTTGGAATGAAATTTCTAGTGGTTATCGTCATGGTGTTGGATTAAAAACTAATAATACGTTATGGGCATGGGGTATGAATACTTATAATCAAGTAGGCACTGACAGCCCGACCGGTGATGCATTAAATCCAGTACAAATAGGTAGTTTAAGTAATTGGACATATGCTGCAGCTTCAGGATATTCTACATTTGCTATTCGCGGAGCGTCTGGCGCAGGAAGTTCTACAACTGTTTACGAAACTCCTGGATCATATACCTATACTGTCCCGGCAGGAAGAACACAAATAACTGTTTCAGTAGCGGGCGGTGGTGGCGGCGGCGCCGGCGGCATAGCTTTCACAGCTGCTGGTGGTGGTGGCGGAGGAGGCGCTGCTACAATAAACACGGTGTTTAATGTTTCACCAGGAGAAAATTTCACAGTTATTGTAGGCACCGGCGGAACGGGCGGAGCTGTTGATTTTAATGGTGGCAGCGGTGGCACTTCATATTTCTATAACGCTGGAAATTCAAAACAAGTAGTAGCGCCCGGTGGTTCTGGTGGTCAAACTGGAGGAATTGGAGGAGCTGGGGGCAGTTTTGGACCTACATCCGGGCATGTATCTATAGGTAGTACTTGGCAAGGCGGCAACGGCGGTAATTCTACCTATAATGGTTCAACCGGTGGTTCTGGTGGTACAGTTAATGGTGTATCTGGAGGCGCTGGCGGCCCAGGGCAAGGTGTAGGCGGCGGCGGCGGCGGTGGCGCATGCGCCTTGGGAGGTGGAGGAGGAAATGGAGGATCTCCTATCGAGTCTGGATATCAACCTGCAACTGATGGATTTGTCCCTGGTGGCGGGGGCGGCGGTGGCGGCGCATGTAATGCAAGCTATTGTACAAATCCAGGTAGAAACGGCGCTCATGGTCGCGTAACCATTGTAACCAATTAATAGAGAATATTTTATGAAACTATATTGTAAAGTAGAACAAGGACAAGTAGTAGAAGGACCTAAACTTCTTCCTTTGCATCTTTCTGCAAGGTCAGATTTTGATTTATTGAATATGGGTTGGTATGTTGTAGACCGTGCACTACCTCAACATTTTGATGAGCGGCTTGAAGTAATGACTATTACGTATAATATACAAGATAGAACAGTAGTCGCTATTTATAATAAAAGAAATAAAACAGAAGAAGAAATACAACATTATAAAAATGAGATAACTGCTCAGTTACAAGAAAAAATAAATCACGAACTGAAAAATTGTAGAAGTAAATTAGATTTTCCAGAAAAATTAACTCTGCAAGAAATTGAAAGTTGGCAACAATATAAAAATTCTCTAGAAAATTTTTTTAATACCGATATCCCTGTGTGGGATATACCGTTCCCAGTATCTCCAGCACAATCACTTTTTCCAATACTAAATTAAAAATTTCTATGGTACTCCCAACATCTGGCCAATTATCATTTGGAGAAATTAATATTGAAATAGGAAGGGGATTTACTTCTCAAATAGGATTATTGCAAGCAGAATCTGGTCAATATGTAGCTATAAATCAAGCATCAACTTCTAGACCTAATGGAAGTTCACCGTATGGAATAAATGAGTGGTATGGCTATAACCACTCTGCTACAGCAGGCGCAACAATAACTAATGTAGAATTTAGTTCAGATGAAACTAATCCATATATGTCAACAATATATGTTTCAGGTGTCGCTGGATATCTTAATCAGAATAGCATACAATTTGAATACACACGAGATGGAGGAACAACTACATCAAGTTTACAATATTTGTATTCCAACGGAACTAATGCAGGAATTGTCTACCCTTATTTTTACGGATTTACAAGACAAAACAGCTATGCAATAAGAGCTCGTACCTATAGCGGCGGTACGTATGGGCCATGGGGACCTTATTTTTACTTTACTGTTCCATGTGTACCATATGGAGCAATTTACGCTCAATATTGTAACGGATGTAATATGATGCAGTCTTATCACGACGGTAATTGCGGTTATACCGGATATACCGATACCGGATACAGTTATTATTGTTGCCCTCCACCAGCATCATTTTCCTTAAGTGTTGGTAGTGGTACAGCTACTGCAAGTATAAGTTTTGGACAAACAATGAATTTAGAATACATTGAAGTCACTTTATACGGTCAAACAGGAATAGGTAGTTGGGATATTATAGGATTTTCTAATGTTGGTTATTATTATCCAGGTACATTCATGACGGCGTCTGCCTCAGGTTATGCTGCATATGGTTATTGTGGCAGTCCAACAGGTGAAAATTCTCAGTATTTCGCATATGGTGCCGCATACGCAAACGGATTAGCATGGTCGGATGGACCAGTTTATTGTTAATTTTTAAAATATTTAATAGAGAGATTTAATATATGAAAACCGTATTCATAAGAGCCATCACACAAAATTTTTTGAGTGGTACTGTAGATATTCAATATATTTTGTTAGTAACTCATGGTAAGAAACAAATAAAAGTTCCACAACTTACAGTATTACAATTTTCTGAAGTTGCAAATCAAACGAATAGTTTATATAATGTAATGGTTTCTTTGGCTGAAAAATTAGAAATTGCTGTTGAAGAAATTGGATTAATTGTAGAACTTCCTTCAGAGGATTTGAATCTGTATAAAAATCCAGGTGCTTTGCCCCCAAGTCCTATAAATAGATAATATATCTTTTTCAGAGGTAATCCTGTGCCAATTACAACACGCCAAGAATTAAAAGATTACTGTCTCCGTCGTCTTGGATATCCTGTCATTGAAATCAATGTTGATGATGACCAAGTGGAGGATAGAATACAAGATGCCATAGATTTCTGGCATGAATATCATTTTGATGGTGTGGAACGCATTTACTTTTCCGCAGAAATTACAGCATCAATATTGAAATTATCCACAATCTTTGCGGGTAATTTCATTGTGGGTGAAACTGTCACAGGTGCCACCTCAGGTAAAACTGCTGTCATCACAAAAGTAAAAGGTAGTAATGAATTGGAAATAGATGAAGAATCTGGACCTTTCACAAATGGTGAAACTATTACAGGTTCAGTTTCTGGCTTTTCCACAACATTACATGGTACAACCGCTTACACAGAAGGCACCATTCATAAACAATATATTGAAGTGCCAGATAGAGTGACAGGTGTTGTTCGTGTATTTCCTTTAGGGTCTGCAGGCAGTAGTGTCACAGGATCAACAAACATCTTTAATGTGGTTTATCAATTTCGTTTGAATGACATGTACAATTTGTTGTCATCTGATTTGATTTATTATCAACAAGTGAAGATGCATTTGCAAATGCTTGATGACATGTTTGCCGGCAATAGAACAATTCGTTTCAACAGAAAGATGAATCGCATCTTTATAGATGTGAATTGGAAAGAAACTTTCGTACCTGGTGACCATGTCATCTTTGAATGTTATGCCATCATTGACCCAGACACATATGGTGAAGTCTATAATGACATGTTTCTTCGTAAGTATGCCACATCATTGATTAAACGTCAATGGGGTGAGAACATGAAGAAGTTTCAAGGTATGCAACTCCCAGGCGGTATTCAAATGAACGGGCAACAAATTTTCAATGAGGCGGAAGAAGAAATCAGTCAAATAGAAGAACAAATGCAAAGTCGATATGAGTTGCCCGTGGACTTCATGGTAGGCTAACATGGCAACCAATTTCTATTTTCAAAACGGTAATACATCAGGAACTACCAATGAACAACGTTTATTGGAAGATTTGATTATTGAAAGCATTAAAATCTATGGACATGATGTGTATTACATGCCTCGTAGAACCATGAAACAAGATAACATCTTGGGTGAGGATGTACTCAGTCGTTTTGAAAATGCTTATCCTTTGGAAATGTATTTAACCAATGTAGAAGGATGGGATGGCGACAGTGAATTATTAACAAAATTTGGCATTCAAGTTACACATCAAGCAACATTCGTAGTAGCCAAGCGTCGATGGGAAGATGTTGTAGGAGCTGTCGATGAAAGTTTCCTCCAACTTCCTAATCGTCCTGCTGAAGGCGATTTGTTATATTTTCCTAAGACTAACAGCTTGTTTGAAATTAAATTCGTTCAACATTTAGATCCATTCTTCCAACTTGGCAAGTTTCATGTCTATAGCATGCAATGTGAATTGTATCAATACAGTTCAGAAATCATTGACACAGGCGTGGAAGAAATTGATAAGATAGAAGATGAGCGCACACAAGACA
>Ga0315901_10010903_pt1 | contig 10291 bp, 7 predicted proteins | sample LakEriMetagenome_10_FD_203761 | JGI IMG/M metagenome (GOLD analysis project Ga0315901, IMG submission 203761) | Freshwater fungal communities from buoy surface, Lake Erie, Ohio, United States - Buoy 2 MA116 | ecosystem: Environmental > Aquatic > Freshwater > Lake | place: USA: Lake Erie, Ohio... | reverse complement strand
CATACCGATCGCCATCGACTTCACTGCGCCATAGATGTCCTTTATATAATCTGTCAAAAACATAATCGTCTTTTAATCAGTCAATCAGCTAATTAGCCAATTAGCCAATTTAAAAATGCCAGCCCTTGATCGCGATCAGCGTCACCAGCAAAATATTGAACATACTGATCGGCAACAGGTACTTCCACTCCAGGTTCAGCAGCTGGTCGATCCTTAATCTCGGGAAAGTCCACCTGAACCACATGATCACGAAGATCAGGAAGAAGGTTTTACCAAAGAACCAAACCGACGAAGGGATATAATCCATCACATGGTTGAACCCTGCCCAGTTCCCGATATGCAAAGGCATCCATCCTCCCAAAAACAAGGTTGCGCCAATGGCACACACAATGAATACATTGATATACTCCGCCAGAAAGAACAACGCAAATTTCATCCCTGAATACTCGGTATGGAATCCGGCCGTTAATTCGGACTCAGCCTCAGCAAGGTCGAATGGGGCGCGATTGGTTTCTGCGGTCACTGCAATGATAAAGACCACAAAAGCGATCACCGCCGGAATATGGCCCTTGAACAACCACCAGCCGTTGGCCTGCGACTGCACGATCTCTGAGATCTGCAAACTGCCAGTCAGTACCACTATGGTCAGGATCGCAAGCCCGGCGCTCAGTTCATAACTCACGATCTGGGCGCCGCTGCGCATTGCTCCCAGCAACGAGTACTTATTGTTGCTGCTCCATCCCGCCATCAGGATACTGATGACCGACAATGAAGAAACCGCGGTGATATAAAGCACCCCAATATTAAGATCCCATATGTGAAGATCCCTTGCAAACCCAAGTGGCGCCAGCAAAAGCATGGCCGTGATCATGGCAATAAAGGGGGCAAGATTGAAAAGCATTTTATCAGCTCCTGCCGGGGTGATGCCTTCTTTCATCAGGAGCTTCACCGTATCTGCCAGCGACTGCAGCATGCCCTTATAGCCTACCCTGTTAGGGCCAAGCCGGATCTGCATATACGCGGCAACCTTGCGCTCCATGATCACCAGCACCAGGCCCAGTAATGCAAATAATGCGATAGCCAGTAAGCCCACGATCACCATCTCGGTGATCAGCGCAACCGTAGGTGGAAGCACCTCATAAAGCCAGGTATCTATTGATTTCGCTATGTTTGATAAGCTCCACATATATTCAATTGGCTAATTAGCTCATTGACTAATTGACTGATTTCTTAAAAAAGATCTTCCCGAATAATATCAATGAGCTAATCAGCTAATGAGCCAATTAGCCAATTGTATCTATCTATCTATCTATATCCGGTATCACCAAATCCAAACTCCCCATGGCTGCGATCAGGTCGCCGATCTTGGCCCCTCTCGAGATATGGTCCAGCGCACTCAGGTTGGAATACCCGGGCGACCTGAACTTGATCCGGTATGGCGTCATCCCGCCTTCACTCACCAAATACACCCCAAACTCTCCCCGGGCCGTTTCCACCCTCGAATAATACTCCCCTTTCGGGAGCTTCAGCACCGCTTTCGTTTTCGCCTGGAAATCACCCTCCGGAATATTATCGATCAACTGTTCAATGATAGACAGGCTCTGCCGCACCTCCCTGACGCGAACCAGGTACCGCGCATAAGAATCCCCTTCCGTCAGCACCACCTCCTCGAAATCCAGTTTATCATAGATCCCGTAGGGGTAGATCTTCCTGATATCGCAACTGACACCCGAGGCCCTGGCGGAAGGACCGCTCATGCCAAATGAAATGGCGTCTTCCTTATTGATAAATCCTACACCCCTCATCCTGTTGATGAAAATGGTGTTATCCGTCACCAGTTCATCATATTCATCCAGCTTATCCTTGAACTGCTGTAACAAGGCTTTAACCCGTTTATGAAAATTGGGATGCAGATCGGTCATCACGCCGCCGGGCACCATATAATTCATCGTCAGCCTCGCGCCGCAGGTCTCCTCCATGATATCATTGATCATCTCCCGTTCACGGAAGGCATGGAAGAATGGTGTGAAAGCACCAAGATCCATGGCCAAAGCTCCCCAGGCCAGGATATGGGATGCCACCCTCGTCAACTCATCCATCAGCACCCTGATCACTTCGGCCCTGGCCGGTATCTCAACCCCCAGGCCCTTCTCTACCGCCAGCACACATCCATGGTTGTTGATATGCGCACTGAGGTAATCCATACGGCTTGTAGAATAGATGAACTGCCTGTACGACAATGACTCACACATTTTCTCAATGGAACGATGGATATAACCCAAATGGGGCTCCACTTTTTTAATGGTCTCCCCATCAAGCGTAACCACCAGGTGCAGGACCCCGTGCGTGGAAGGATGCTGGGGACCAAGGTTGATCACCATATCGCCCGATCCGGATTTCACTATTTCTTCTGTATGTGTAAACATGTTAGACTATCAAAGCTTGATCATATTCACTTCGTCCTCATAATCTTTCCGCATGGGATTCTTACCCTCCCAGCCATCTGGCAGGATCAACAGCCGGAGGTCAGGATGATTCAGAAAACGGACCCCGAACATCTCATACACTTCACGCTCATGAAATTCCGCCGTACGCCAGATATCACAGATGGTTTCCATCTCCGGCTTCACCCTGTCCAGTTTGACCTTAACCACGATATTATATCGGTTAGCCGTACTCGAAAGATGGTAGACCATCGTCAGATGCGTCTTCCAGTCCACGCAGGTCAGGCAGAACAAATAATCGAATCCCAACTGTCCATCGCTCCGGAGTTTCTCCATCAAAGCGCGGAATCCTGCCGGTTCTGCAAACAGATTGATCCATTCACCGCCTTCTTCGAAAACCAGGCCTTCTCCCAGAGTACCTAAATATGCCTGCAGTTCTTCCTGGTTCATTTTTTATCAAGATTTATATCGATCCTCTCGCGCTTTCCCCCACTCCTGATCTTCTCCTGCAGGGTGATCAGCGCATGCAGCAGGGCCTCCGGCCTCGGAGGACAACCGGCCACATAAACATCCACAGGGATCACGTGATCGGCGCCCTTCACAACCGAATAGGTATTATAGAAAAAAGGGCCTCCACTTGTGGCACATGCCCCCATGGCAATAACATACTTAGGATCAGGGATCTGGTCGTACAAACGCTTCAGAACAGGCGCCATCTTATTCACGATCGTTCCGGCTATGATGATCACGTCTGCCTGCCGGGGTGTGGCGCGGGCCACTTCAAAACCGAAACGGGACCAGTCGTACTTGGCGGATGCAGTAGACATCATTTCTATGGCGCAACAACTGGTGCCGAATGTCAGCGGCCAAAGGGAATTACTCCTGGCCCAGTTGATCACATCGCCTATAGCACCGGTCATAATACCCCCTGTAGGTGTCTGATGCACCTGCCCGGGGAACTCTGTCACTGGTCTTTGTCCTTCCATCATAAAATTTCACCCTCCATTACTTCCATTGCAATGCGCCTTTTTTATGCGCATACAGGAAGCCCATGAACAATATGAAAAAGAATATAACAATTTCCACCAGCGCTGCCCATCCTACCTTCTTGGCCACAACGGCCCATGGGTATAAAAAAACGAGTTCCACGTCGAAGATCAGGAAGATCAACGCAAACAAATAATACCCCACGTTGAATTGTATCCAGGTATTTCCCTGTGTAGGAACACCGCACTCATAAGGTTCCAGTTTCTGTTTATTCACAGAACCCTTTAACACCGCCCTTGAGATCAGGATTGCAAATACGGAAAACGCCACCGCCGCCAGAGTGAGAATGAGCATGGAAACAGGACCCATAGTGTGATTGATTTGCAATACTATTATAATGAATAATTCAACCGTTACAAAATTTATTATCCCTGGCAACATGTGACATGAGGAAAGTCGAATATGGGATGATCTTTGTCATCTCCCTGTATCAACATCCACGACAGGCATTTTATGCGCTTGTTGGCAAGTTTTGTATATTCAATGCACCAAAACCTTTCATGTACAAGACAACAAGACGGAAGACCTATATCCTGCTTCATCCGGAACTGGGTCATTCTAAATGGGACAGGCTGATCAACGGCTTCATCATCACCCTTATCCTGCTGAACGTAGTTGCGGTTATGCTTGAAACCGTACCTGCCATACACGATCCGTATAGAGATTATTTCGCCTATTTTGACCTGTTCTCGGTAGCGGTATTCTCCGTGGAATATATTCTAAGGGTTTGGTGCTGCGTGGACGAACCCCGATATAAGCATAGCGTTTATGGCAGGCTGAGATACATGTTCAGCCCAGGCGCGCTGATCGACCTGCTGGCCATCCTGCCGTTCTACCTGCATGCCTTTGTTGGCCTGGATCTCCGGATATTGAGGATCCTCAGGCTCGCCAGGTTCCTGCGCCTGTTCAGGCTGACCCATTACATGAAAGCCACCCGGATCGTGGTCAATGTTTTCCGCGCCCGGAAGAACGAACTCGTCCTGAGCTTCATACTGGCCATTTTCCTGATCATCATCTCGTCCAGCCTGGTATATTTTGCAGAGCATCTGGAACAACCGGAAGTATTCAGCAGTATCCCTAAAACCATCTGGTGGTCCGTGATCACCCTAACCACCGTGGGCTATGGCGATATGGTGCCGCACACCGAGTTGGGAAAATTCCTGACTGGGGCCCTCCTGCTGGTTGGCGTTGCCATATTCGCCCTGCCAGCGGGTATAATTACCGCCGGATTCCTGGAAGAAACCAGGAAATCGAACCGCCGAAAGATCAACTGCCCCCATTGCGGTACAGAACTGCCGGAACACTATCATTCGGACCTGAACGGCAACCACACTGGAGAAACCGGGCAAGTGGAACCTGAGCCGGAAACCAAAGAATAAGGTTCGGTTCACTGGCAGCATGGATATGGCTATCAAAAGCAGGCTGATACGATTGTACAAAAGATGCTTAATTTCCATCCGTTGGAAACAAACATGATCTGGAAATTCATTGCGGGCATAGGCTTTTTTCTCTATGGGCTCCAGCTTATGGACCAGTCCCTTACTAAACTTTCCGGAAGGTCTTTCAAGAAATTCCTCCACAAGAACACGCAGTCGGTCGTAAGGGCCATTGGAGGCGGAGCATTGTTGACCGCGCTGCTACAGAGCTCTTCCGTGATCGCGCTGATCACCCTTGGTTTCGTAGAGGCAGGCATGATCCCGTTTAAAAATGCACTGGCGGTTATCATGGGTTCCAACCTGGGCTCCACCGTTACAGGCTGGATCGTGGCCACCGTTGGCTTTAAGGTGAGCATTGAAAATCTTGCTTTACCCGGACTGGCGATCTCAACCATTGCCATGTTCTTTCTAAAACAGAGAAAGAACCTCTTCAATAGTTTTCGGGTATGCTTTGCCGTATCACTCCTGTTCTACGGTCTGGGATTTATGAAGGACAGCTCCGGCAACTTTGTAGACCAGGTGAATATCGCCCAGTATAAGGAACAGCCCCTGTTCGTTTTTGTGATCATTGGCTTTATCATCACCTCCATTGTGCAAACCAGTTCGGCTACCATGGCCATAGCACTCACCGCTCTTTACGCGAAGGCCATTCCGTTCCCGGCTGCTGCAGCCGTCATCATCGGATCGGAAATGGGTACGTCCCTCAAAACGCTCATTGCCGGTCTCAACGGCAGTGGTGAGAAGAAAAGGGCAGCCTTCGGCAATTTTTATTTCAACGTGGCCACTGTTGTGCTGGCATTTGTTTTTCTACCCTTCCTGATCCGGCTGATCACGAGGGTCATCGGGATCGGCGACCCCCTGATCGGCCTCGCATTTTTCCAGAGCCTCATCAACTTACTGTCGATACTGCTCTTTTTGCCCTTCCTGAATATCTATTCAAAATGGCTGGAGCGACAGTTCTCCGGGAACGATGTACAGGAGTCTTTCATAAGCCCCGCCATGGCTAACCATGAAGCTGACGCAACTGCGCTGAAAGAAGAGATTCAGAACCTGCTGGAACGGAACCTCGACTTCCACGACACGGTGATGGATATCAATATGCCTGAGAAGAATGGACTGATCGACAACATCAAATCTTTTGCGAGGGTGTCTGGATATACCCAGAAATTATATAACAAACTAAAGGCTTCTGAGGGTGAACTGTTAGAACATTATGTGAGACTGAAGGATGAAGACAGTTCGGGAAAAGAAAGCCAGCTGATGGGAATATACATGGAGAGCCTGAGGCAGATCATCCACTCGGCTAAATCAATCAAGGACATCCATCATAACATTACGGAGTTGCGCGAATCGGAAAACGACATCCTGCATGATCATTTCCACAGGCTGCAGGGAAACTGGCTCAACTTTAAAGCCTCATTCCGGGATGCCCTGTATACCAGGGCCAACCTCGATACACTCATGCACCAGGCCCATATTGAGGTTACTGCCAACAATGAACTGGTCAGGTCAGCACTTGGAAGGGGAGAACTTGGCGATATGGAAGCGTCCACACTGATGAATATTGAAAGAGAGATCCTGTCGTCCAAAAAAGCCATGATCCGCGCTGCCGAAAACCTTTCCCAGTAAAAGCAAAACGGCCCTGATCAAACACCGCATTGATCATCATCGATACAACGGCGGGGACGAAAAAAACCCGTGACCAAAAGCAACAAGCCGAATGCAATGGCAGGCCAGGCTCCATCTTCATAAAACACGATCCCCGCTCCCAGAAAAAGAAGCCCCAACGACCAACGCAATATCCTATGGAACCAAATGGCAGTCACATCATAAAGGTGGCACAAAAAAAACAGGGGATCTGTGACAATCATCACCTGATCAACGTTACCGTACCCTTGAACAGCTGCTCCCGTCCGTCTTTAAACAAAATATTCACCATATAGACATATGTCCCCGTGTTCATCTTACCACCATTTGCAGATGTCCCTTTCCAGCCATAAACCGGGTTGTTCGCAGGTACATTTTTCACCTGAAAAACCTTTGTCCCATAGCGGTCGAATATGGAAAAATCCTTCACCAGATCGATCTCGGTACTCCCGAGGATATAAAAAACATCATTCTTGCTATCGTTATTCGGGGTAAATGCGTTGGGAATGTTTACCAACCCCTCGCTGACCGTTTTGACATTCGCCGTATCAGAAGCGGTACATGTGTTTTGGTTACGGCCTGATATGATATAAAGCTGGGAGTGAGGAACCCTGGCGACCGGGTCAAGACAATTGGTGCACGACAAATGACTGGCCGGCGACCATTGGTAGTTGATCAGGGTGCCGCCCGTTGCCACGGCCCTTAGCTGGATGCTGGTGTTCCGGTAAATGGATGTATCGGAAGGCGTTATCCGAATCCTGAATTTTTCCGTGAAGGCCCTGTCCGTATTATTGGTGAGATCTGTTTCCGGGAATAACCGATCAGGGAAAACACCCCGGCCGAGATCGTTCACCGCTGCAAAAATGAAGTCGGTCTTCGGCGTGTTCACAATGGCAAAAAAACTATCGCAGGCACCCGCCTTCAACAAAGGAGTGAAAAATGTGGAATCCAATCGAGCCGGCCTTCCCACAGACGGGTCAGTATCATAGAAACTCACGGGTATACCCTTGAATACAGAATCATAGCCGTTGTTCATACAGATCCTGAACTTCACGAGGGTTTTGGTATTGCTGAAGCATTCCGTTCCGGTGATCCATATCGTAAAATCCGGGGGCAGTACCCTCACTCGGGCTTCGCCCCTGAGGGTGCATCCAAACTTGCTGAGCATTTGCATGGTCACCAGTCCGTCTGCATTAACGGTCACCACCGGGGAAAGGCATTTTGTACAGTTGAGCGTATATCCGGCACCGTTATTCCACGTCACTGACGCGGGATCGGCAACAGCAGAAGTGATCTTCAATGCAACGGTTGTTTTCCTCAGGATGGACGTATCCGACGGCATGATCGTCACCGTCTCTACCGCATGGTCAAAACTCGTCGTGTTGTTTGCATAAGTTTTCTCTATCATCACAGTATCATTGGGCATCACAAAGGGCGTCACTCCCCTGTCATTTACCACAGCAAACAGTTTAAGCGGCCCTTTGCCTTTCACCACATAGGAATAGCTTCTGCACAAAGTGGATATACTCGCCGGCACTACAAAAGGCACTCCCATCAGCTTACCACCTGCAGCGGGATCCGCATCATAAAAACTCACCCTGATGTCCTTCGGAATAAATCCCTTGGGATAGAGATTGCAGATCTCGAAATTGACGAGCAGGCTGTCGTTCTTATAACAATCAACCGATCTGATATTTACCGTAAGATCCTGCACCGGGGGCACGTTCATCTTGGCGTAACCGGTATCCAGGCATCCATAACTACTGAGGGTGATTAAGCGCAGGGTAACTGTATCGAGGCCAGCTGTAAACAAGGGATCCGGACAATCTAAGCAGCTTAGCTCTGGCGTGGCCGCCCAGGAAAACTTCACTGTCGGAGAAGGCAAACCCCTCCCTCTGACCCTAATGGTGTCTTCCGGGGCGAAGATTCCCGTTGACGGCACAATGGAAGCGGTATATCTAAATCCTGAAATAAAACTGACATTGTTGTTATAGTTCAATTCAGTTATCGTGGTGACCGGGAAACTGACTGGCAGGGAGTTGCCATTATCATTGAAAACAGCGTACAGGGAATTGAATTTTGCCTTCTTAACATCCAACACCAGTACATAGGTCTTCCCGCAACATTTCCCGGTGACCTCTTCGGGCAACAAAAATGTAGTGTCCAGTTTGATAGCACCGGGCCTTGTTGGATCTCCGTCATAAAAACTGATTGGCACCCCTTTAGGGAGCGTAGCATAGCCATTATTACATACTGATACCTCAACCCGAAGCTTGGTCTCATTAAAACAGTCTGCCCGGAGATTCAATGAGCCGTCAAAGGTGGGGTCTTCCACCCTGAAGGAAAAAGTCTCGGTAGTATCCATGCAGCCGCCGTTCCCTGCAATGAGCCGAACGGTATAATTTCCCTTATTGATGAACGGATAGCTTAAGTCAGCATTGGTACTCACTACCGTTTCAACCATACCTGTATCATTGCTCATCAGCCACCGGTAACTGGTAGCGTTCACCGACCGGTTGGTAAACACAATGGTATCCACAAACATGGGAGCCTTGGACGCGATCAACCTTTTATCAGGATAAAATCTGGCCATTACACCGCAACTGACGATCACATTATGGGAATAGTTAGCGAAGCAAGAGGTACTTCCATTGTAGACTTTGAGGTTGACCTTGAATTTTCCGATATCAGTAAATGTATGGGTAAGTACCGGACTGTTTGTGCCGGTAACCACTCCATTGACCGACCATTCATAGTTCGCCCCTCCGCTCGTGGTTGCCGTAAACACTACCGTATTACCAGGAACCGGGAACCAATTGTCACGAGTGAACGAAGCGACAATATTCTCACTACATGGTCTTGCGCATTGATCAGCAGCCAGTAAGCTGCTTCTCACCGTTGTCAGTATTTCGCGCATTTTGACCCCCTGGCCGTCAGTGAACATGTTAGAACAATCACTGTAGCCCATAAAGTTCACGTTCTGATCAGGCTGGTCTGTGGAGAAGCCAGACAGTGTATCTGTTGAACAGGAATTCTGTGGGCTGATACAGGAACCACCAAATACGCTTTGCGGCGGCGTGTCGCAAATACCGTCGCCATCCACGCTGCAGTCTCCATTGGCACAATTGAAAAGAGAGAACGTATGTTTCAATCCCAGATAGTGTCCGGTCTCGTGAGCAAGAAGACGCCCAAATCCGGTCACCACGATACCGTCCCTAAAGTCACCGCCGCTTGAAAAAGTGGCATAGCCGCCTTCATTCATTCTGGACCATTTTCCACAGTTGTACAGGGGAAATATCTCAGATTTCAACCCTTTCACATACCAGACATTCATGTACCTCCTGGTATCCCAGGAGATCAGGTTCTTCATCCTGTTGTTTTCAATGTCAACATCGAAATCAAATAAAACCGACTTCGTTCTTGTTATGCCGGTGGAGTTCCCGCCATCAGGATCTTTTCCAGCCAGACAGAAACTGATCCCCGTATTGGCTCCCGGGCCAAATCCCCAAATTCCAGTATGCGCGAATGCATCGTTCAGTTCATCGATGGCACCAATGATGGTTGCATCAGAGATGGCATCAGGGTCATCACTGATGATATGCACTACAACGGGTATTCTTTGAGAAAAAACGGAAGTATACAACAACATGCAGCCCAAGAGAATGAAGATCCGGCTACCAATCAGTTTTGAATACAGGGAAATTCTTACAAGCGCTG
>Ga0315901_10010900_pt1 | contig 10294 bp, 10 predicted proteins | sample LakEriMetagenome_10_FD_203761 | JGI IMG/M metagenome (GOLD analysis project Ga0315901, IMG submission 203761) | Freshwater fungal communities from buoy surface, Lake Erie, Ohio, United States - Buoy 2 MA116 | ecosystem: Environmental > Aquatic > Freshwater > Lake | place: USA: Lake Erie, Ohio... | reverse complement strand
AATCATAAAGGATATTCAACAGTCTCTGGAACTGGGGATTATTTTTTATGTCAAAATGGAAAAACTTACGCATTACCTTTGATACCACTTAATCCATGTTTTGGTAGTTTTGAAGATAATGTTTGGTTACCAAGACCACATATGCAAATTTGTCTTGATACTTATTATGACTGGTGGAAATATGATAGGGATAAATTTTCACTAGATGAATTTTTTACTTATGGAAAACCCAGTGATGAAAAAATGAAAAGGGACGTTTCATACTGTGACCCTAAATACTTTTTTAATAAAATGCTCAAAATAAGAGAAAATATGTAATTAATGTGCTATGGAACTTCATAATAAATTAGTCGGAATACCAAAAATATATTACTTAAATTATGATCAACATGTAAGTAGAAAGGAATATATTGAAGATCAATTTTCTAAGATGGGGATATTGAGTTATCAAAGAATATCCACTTCAAAATATCTTGAAAGTAATGTTGATCAGTGGGGTAAAAATGTCTATGATTTAAATTCATATAAGTTAAATTATGGAGTTGCTGGATATGCTATTTCAGTACTTGAATTTATTAAAACTTGGTTGAATGAAACTGATGAGCAAACATTTATTTTAATAAAAGATATAACAGATTTTGAAATAGTTGATAAGTGGAGATATGATTGGAATACTATAATAAAAAACATTCCATATGATTGGGATTGCATTCAATTAGGATTTGAAAATGTATCAATAATTCCTTTTTATCTACACCCCATACTTCCAAGTCATACTTTTGGACCATCGTTAATAAATCGTAATTATGCCAAAAAGATAGTTAAGTTACACTGTCATGGTGATGGGTATAAACTATCAAATTATATTGCTAATATGAATATGGGTGGTCATTCTGGAACCATTGATTACTTTATTGGACACAATGGTAAAACATATTCAATGCCACTTTTACCATTAACCGCAAAATTTTTAGATAAAAATAGTAGGAAATTTAAGTTAATATCTGCATGTAGGAATGCTTATTATGATTGGTGGGAAAATATGGGTGATAAAATAACTGAAGATGAATTTTTTACGTATGGTAAACCTAATGATATTTCTATGATTAGGAAAGTTAAAAATTATAGTTGGTGGTCTTTTGAGTGATGGATTTAAAAAATAAATTAAATAATATACCTCATGTCTATTATCTCAATTTAGATAATAGAGAAGATAGAAAAAGGTATATGGAAAGACAGTTTTTATATTGGGGTATAAAAAACTATACTAGAGTTTCTACTTCTAATTTTTTAGCATCTAAATCAAAAGAATGGAGCCATTTGATTTATGGTGAGGTTAAAAATATACCAGCATATGTTGTTGGTACTGCAATAAGTCACTTTGAGGTGTTAAAGAATTGGTTGAATACAACTAATGATGAATATGTGATATTGATGGAAGATGATTATGATTTAAATTTGATTAGATACTGGCATTTTGATTGGGACTACTTGATGTCAAGATTGCCTTATGATTGGGATTGTATTCAACTTGGATTTGAAACCAAGACTTATATTCCATTTTTTCTTCATCCAAAAACTAGAGGAAGTTTTTTTGGTCCAGTGTTAATCAAACGAGATTATGCACAAAAAATATTAGACTTACATACAGTAGGAGAAAAATATTGTTTAGATAGAGTTGTTGGTGATCTTACTTTCAATGGTTGTTCTATTACGGTTGATTATTTTATTGGGCATACTGGAAGAACCTATTGTATTCCTTTAATAACAACTAATACCGAGTTGGGTAGTACTGAGTATGATGTTAAAATAGATAGAACTCATCATGAATTGTGTAAAAAATACTATTACTGGTGGTGGATAAACAAAAGAAATGATTTTACTTTGGACGAATTTTTTACCTACGGTAAAGTGAATGATGATAAGATGACCATATTAGTTGATTGTTGACATAATAAGATATCTACACTAAAATATATAAATTTGGTATAAATGTATAGTACAAATGAATGGGGAAAATTAAAAAAGGTTATCGTTGGTGTTGCTGATTATGCAACGATACCTCCTTTAGATAAAAGTCTCCGTACAATTAATTATGCGGATGTTCGTGATGAAAATCTAATTAAAAGTGGTCCTTATCCCAAGCAAGTTATAGATGAAGCAAATGAAGATTTAGAAATATTTGTTAGTTTTTTAAAGGGACAAGATGTTGAAGTATTAAGACCAAAAAGAGAAAAAACAGATTATTATAATTTTTGTCCTAGAGATTGTATTTTTGTTCATGGTGAAAAGGCAATTGCTACCCCAATGCCATTAAGAGCAAGAAGGGACAACTGGAGATCCATGGAACATCATTTTGATGATGATATTGTAGAATTAAAATGTAACTATATGGATGACTTATATAATGAAAATTGTATTGGTAATCCTGATATTTTGGCGCTTAATGAAAATATTGTTGCTTTTGATGCTGCTAATGCAATTAGAGCAAACGATCATATTCTATATTTGGTTTCAAATAGTGGTAATCGTGCTGGTGGAAAAAGAATTTCTGATGTTTTAAATATTGGATCATCTACTCAATATAAAGTTCATTATTTAGAAAATGTGTATAGTTATGTTCATATTGATACTACTGTAGCATTTTTGAGGGAGGGATTGTTATTGGCAAATCCGAGTAGGATTAAAAATAGAGATGTTCTTCCCGAACCATTTAGTAGTTGGGATATAATTTGGTGTCCAGAACCTGTGGACATTGGTTATTATCCAGGTTATAATAATGCTTCAGAATGGGTTAATATGAACTTGTTTAGTGTAAATCCAAAATTAGTTGCTCTTGAAGAGCATCAACATCCAACAAGAAAGGTATTGGAAAAAGCAGGTATTGAATGTGCTATGCTTCCTATGAGGCATCAGCGTACTTTAAGTGGTGGATTTCATTGTGTTACTTTAGATCTTGAGAGAGAATGAGTATGGAAATAGGTTTTATTGGACTTGGTAAACTTGGAATGCCTTGTGCTGAAGAGATAGTTCTTCATGGGCATAAAGTTAGTGGATATGATGTCTGTGATCGCACAAGTAATTTAGTTACTGTAGTTGAAACTATTGAAGATGTTGTTAAGAATAAAGACATTGTTTTTATTGCCGTACCAACACCACATGATCCAGAATATGATGGATCCAAACCATGTATGGATTTGGATCCAAAAGATTTCAGTTATGATATTGTTAAACAATGTTTAGTTGAATCTAACAAATACATGAATAAAAACCAACTTTTGGTTCTTATTTCTACTGTTCTTCCTGGTACAACTAGAAATCAATTTTCACAATTAGTTCAAAATACAAGTTTTGTTTATAATCCTTATCTTATTGCAATGGGTTCTGTTGCTTGGGATATGGTTAATCCTGAAATGGTTATGATTGGTACTGAAGATGGTACTGAAACTGGTGATGCTAAACAATTGATTGAATTTTATAGAACTATTATGGAGAATGATCCTCCGTATGTTGTTGGGACCTGGGATGAATGTGAATGTATTAAGGTTTTTTACAACACCTTTATTAGTAGCAAAATTAGTTTTGTGAATATGATACAAGATGTTGCTGAAAAATCTAAAAATATTAATGTGGATGTAGTTACTAATGCTTTATGTCTTGGAGCATCTAGGATTATCAGTCCTCATTACATGAAGGCAGGAATGGGTGATGGTGGTGCATGTCATCCGAGAGATAATATTGCTCTTCGTTATCTTGCTGATAAGTTAGACCTTGGGTATGATTTTTTTGAAGGAATTATGAGATCTCGTGAAATGCAAGCAAAAAAACTTGCTGAACGTTTGGTTGAACTTTCTAGTAATAATGATATGCCTATTGTTATTCATGGTAAAGCATATAAACCAAAAGTTCCTTATATTGATGGTAGTTATAGTATTTTAGTTGGTCATTATTGCACTGAACTAGGAAACCCCCCAATTTACGTTGACAAATATACAGGAGACGAATATACTTCTAATGGTCCAGCAGTTGTTCTTCTTGCTCATAGTGCATCTACAACATATTGGCATAATAATACTTTAGACGAATTGTATTTTGAAATTCCAGAAAAAAGTATTGTTGTTGATCCATGGAGAACTTTTAAATCTGATAATGTTACAGTAATACATTATGGTAACACCAGATTTAATCCTTGACTAAATCTAAGTTTATTGGTATTATAACACTGAAGGTATTGAAAATTTATGGCAACTATTGACACCCAAAAATATATTGAATTTGTACGTCAAACTACTAGTGCTGCTAGTACTGATTATGCAGCATTCTTGTCTCGTCTGACTGAATTAGAAACTCTTGATTGTGATGTTCCTCGTCTTCTGACTGCTGCAATTGGTATGGGTGCAGAAGCGGGAGAGTTTACTGAAATTGTTAAGAAAATTATCTTTCAAGGTAAACCTTATAATCAAGATAATATTGAACACCTTAAAATTGAGTTAGGTGATATTCTCTGGTATGCTGCTCAGGCATGTATGGCACTAGATGTTACTTTTGAAGAAGTTATGGAACGTAATTATAAGAAACTTAGTGCTCGATATCCAGAAGGATCATTTGATGTGTATCGTTCCGAAAATAGAGTAGAAGGGGATCTTTGATAATATTCCTCCCAATTTGGGAGGTTTTTTTATAAATATTTTTATAAAAAGAATTAGGAAAATGGATTTTTGCAACCCAGACGGAATGAAAGATTTATACAAATCGATATACCTAACTGAAGAAGTTGATATTGATGAAAATAGAAAAATGGCACGGGATCCAGAAGGTCGCAATTCTGGACATTCCAAACAACCAGATCCTTCTAAACCTGGATTTACTGGTACTGGGAATATGACTATTGATCAAATTAGAAAAATGAGTGCTCGCATTAAAAAGGAAAAAGAGCAAAATGAGGGAATTGATCTTTATGATCAAATGCTTGAATTCTTATGTGTAGAAGGATATGCAGAAGACCTAGATGATGCTGAATGGATTATGGCAAATTGCTTAATAGGTGAAGATATTGTAGAAATTCTTGAAGGTAGAAAAGAACCTAATTTTGATAAAATGAAAAGGCAAGAAGATCGACATAGAACAAAAGCAGTTAAGCAAAAAGGTGGTAGTAGAGGTTCTTCTAAAAATCGTGCAATGAAGATGAGTTCAATTCGCGGTGCTTTAGAGCGTGGTGAAGATCCAAGAGCAGATGGTTATGGTGGCAAACGTGCTGAGCGCGGAAATCCACCTGAAGATCATCGTGCAGCATTTTCAAAAAATCCATTGAATAATCCACCTAGAAGAGTTAAGAAACCAGGTGTTTGATAAATAACACGGAAGGTTGCCACCACCCCTTGACTTTTTAGTTGGGGGGTTTTATAATATATAATTGATAGAGGGTAAGTCACTTTTACATCCTTATGAGGTGTATCACACTTACTCCATCTGGGGAATTAGCTCAGTTGGTAGAGCAGCGCCTTTGCAAGGCGAAGGTCAGGAGTTCAAGTCTCCTATTCTCCACTTGCCCAAATGGCGGAATTGGTAGACGCGCTGGGTTTAGGTTCCAGTGAAGTAATTCGTGGAGGTTCAAGTCCTCTTTTGGGTACTCTAAATAGTTGAAAAATCATTATAATGTGTAATGGTAAAAAAAACAAAAAATGTGGACAAACTTCTTTCCAGGATGTCTGCAGCATTTCAAAAAAATATTAAAAATATACCCAGCAGATCTTTAATACAAGATGCTATTCCCAATATTGGTAACATATCTGAGGGTATTTTTGCAGCAGCAATTTGTGCAAGATTTTTTACCAGAAAGAAAAGACTTGCAGTATCTGATGTTATTAATATAATTAATCAATTAAGCAATCCAAAAATTATACCTGGTAAAAAAAGTGTCTTTTCGGAATTAAATTTAAAGGCACCAAATAAGAATTCAAAAATAAAAAAAGATGATTTGAAATTGAGAATTGAATTATCATCAGTTAATATGGAGTATTTGAAAGATTATAAAAATAATTCAAAAGAATTATTGCCCTATGTAAATTCTTCCATTCAATATGCTAATAGTAAAATTGTTATGGAATGGGCAAAAATGGTCTATGAAAATAATAGGTACGATAAAATTGAAGTTTTGGCAAAAGGAACTACATCTGGAAGAACAACAAAAGTTGATGTAGAAACAAAGATAACGAATGATGAGAATGAACTAGTAGTTGTAGATCTAGTTTCATTAAAAGCAGGAGATGTAAAACAGTTTGGACAAAAGGGAGGAGTTGAATTTAAAAATCAAAAAGAATTTTTTGAAAATCTTTTTGATATAAGTATAGATTCTCTACAAACTTCTTATAATACTTTGATACAAAATAAACAGTATGTAACCGCTATTTCTGAAGTTTATGATAAAATAAGTACAGAATTATCTCAAAATCTATCTAATCAAAGAACATCTAAAATTGTTTTTGATAAACTTGGTGATGGAATTAAATATTATGCTACTATGAAAGATGAAAACGTTAAGATGGTTCATTTAAATTTAAATGAAGCAAGACTATATGATCTTGGAAAATTAGATGAACTTTTTTCTACTTTTCAATATAGAGTTAGATATGTAACATATGGAAAAGATGGTGATAACTTACCTATGTTACAACTTGTAGAAAAAATAACAAATAAAACATTAATTACTATTAGATGTAAAAAAGAAACTTCTTCAAAGGGTAAAGTATATTATAGAAATTATTTGGAAAAAGAAGAACTATTTACTGAGTTTTTATCTAGGGTCATTTAAAAAAGAATAAATATTTGTATATTAAAAAACATATGAAAAACTTCTCTCAGTTTATAACAGAAACTAGATCTCTTGCTACTTTTCAAGCTAAGAGATTGGGACTTGTTCCTGATGGTCATGGTAGTTACCATGATAAAAAGACTGGTGAATTTATTGCAAAGAATGAAGGTGGACGTTTAAAGTTTTATAATCAAAATCAAATTTTGGGGCAACCAGATCCCCCTCAAATAAGATCTCAAAAAAATCAACAAATTGCTGCTACTCAACAAGTAGCAAAAAAAAGAGTTAAAGAAGATATTCAGTATGCAAAAGAAATGCGAGAAAGATATATTTTAGGTGATATATTTAAAGATGGTGAGATTGTTGAAAATATTAATACTGGTATGATTGGAAAGATTATTAGAAGAGGTACAAATTATTTAATTTGTGTTACTGAAGATGATCAAATGTTTAAATCATGGATTACTGATGTTGTGGAATATACTGAAGTTAAATCTGATGAGGAGGAAAGAGTACCTGGAAAACCAAATACTTTAGTTGGTACTAGTGGATACTTTAAATATGCAGCAAAAATGACGCCAGGTGCTTTGGGTACTAATAAAGAATATTTGGCGCATGGACAAAAACCATATGGTATAAATTTCATAAATAAGTATAAAGTAAAAAGTAGAAATTAGAGGAATGTCTAAATTACACCACGTTGTTACTGATCTCCATCAGGTTTATTTGACTGAGATGGAAGTAAAAATTAAACCACAAATGGGTAAAAAGGAAGGTTCATCTTCTAGTACTGCTGCTGATGCTGGCGGTGGCGGAAGCGATGAGCAAATTAAAAAACAGGCAAGGCAACTTGCATATGACACTAGATATAAAGCAAGAAGAGAAGATATTCCTTTAGAAAGAGCGTGGTCTCAAGTTCTACAAAATTCATCCGCTTCTGCGCCTGTTAAAGAATTGGCAAAATCTATGGTGTTCAAAGAAGAGCATAATCTGGGTGAGGAAGATAAGAAGAAAGAAATGGTTTTAGTTACACCAGTTAAAGGTTTTGGTAAACCATATCGTCGTTATGCTTCTCTTAAAAAGAAGCATGAATTGAGAAGTAATCCACAAATTCAATCTGTAGTTGGTACTTCTTATGGTAAACCATATGAAGGTGAAAGAACTAAGGGTGAAACAACTGCTAAAGTAACTTCAGGTAAAAAAGATCAAGACGGTGATGGGGATAATGATTTTGCTGATGTGATGTCTGCAAGAATGCAGGCATCAGGAGTTTCAAAAAAAGCGGCAAATAAAAAAGTTGAAAAGAAACCTTATAACAAAAAACCAGTTAAAGAAGGTTATTCTTCATGGAGAGATGATCTTCGTGAAGTAATGGATATACTAGATAAAGAAAAAAATGATAAGAAAATTTCAGAGAAAAAAGTAAACAATAAGATTGTAATTAATCCTCCTTTAAAAGAGGCAATGTCATCTTTTGGTGCAGAAATTGTACAGATTGAAGAAATCAGCGAAGATTATTTAGTTGAAACTGTTGATATTGCAACTGAATACTTCTTTAATAATGGATTGAATGAGTATGGTGTTGATATTGTTATTGAAGAACTTGGTTTAGAGAAGTTTACTGATTTTGTATTTTATGTTGCTGAAGATTATGAATTAACTGAAGCAAGAAGAAGTGGTCGTATCGAACCAGTAACTAAAGGTGGTAAATCTGTTGCTTCTCTCAAAGGTGGAGCAAAAACTGCTGCTATTAATCGTCTTCGCAAAGAAAAGCAGGCAGCAAGATCTGGTGAAGGATCTGGATCTGGTTCATCTAAAATGACTGCTGCTCTTAAAAGTCAGTCATCTGTTGCTAAGAAAGTTACTACAGATAAAGGTAAAAAGGCAGTAGAGAAGGCAAAAGAAACCCAAGGTTCTAAAAAACCACTTAAGGATAGAATTGCTAAGGGTGTTCTTGGTGCTGTTAAGGCATATCAGCAGGGAATGGAACGTCATAAAGCGGCAATTGCAACTGCTGGAAAAGCATTAAAAGTTGCTGCAAAGGGTGCTTCTGAGTTTGGTAAGGGTGTTGCTTCTGGAGTTAAAGCAACTGGTAAAGCAGCAAAAGACGTTCATAAGGTTCTAAAGAATTCTTATGAAATGGGTGAAGCGGTTTATGGTGGTGAACTCAAAAAACCAGCGGCACCAGCAGACACTAGAATGACCGTAACTGCTGCGGATAAAAAGGCAAATACAAAAGCATGGCAGAAGTATAAGGCAGGGCATCCTTCGTATAAAGCTGCAGATCACCTACAAAATGAAGCAAAGAAAATGAAAGGTGAAGATCCTTGTTGGAAAGGATATGAAATGGTAGGAACAAAAAAGAAAGGTGGTAAAGAAGTTCCAAACTGTGTTCCTAAAGAAGCAGTAAATCCTTATGCTGTTGGTATGGCAGCAGCAATGAAAGCAACTGGCGATAACCCACCTCTCAAAAAGTCTACTATTAATAAAGCGCATAAGATTGCTAAAAAGGTAGAAGCAAAAGAAGAATTTGAAATTGATGAGGCAATTTCTACTGTAACTGGTCAACAAGGAAATCAAGTTCCAGGAAAACAGCAGGATACTGAGCAAAAGCAAACTAAAAATGCTCAAGCAAAGTTAAATAAGATTTTATCTGCTAGAAAAAATCTTCAGATGGCACAGCAGCAAGCAGTAAGATCTGGAGTTACTAATATTGCATCTTCTTTTGAACCTGATGGTGAAATAGTTGATGAAAGAACTAGATATGCAAAAGAAACAGGAATGTCTGCTACTCGTAAAGGTAGGAAGTCTGAAAAAGGTGGTGCTCAAGATGATAAAGCATATACAATGGTAAAGAGATCCATTCGCAAAATGGAAGGAACACCTGCTGGTCAGCGTAAAAAAGAACCTGGTAAAAAACCACCTACTGCTGGTCAATATGGTGGACCAGCATCTCCTGCACAAAAAGTAGCAAAGCGTCGTGCTGATGCTCAGAGAGCAAGAGATAATATGTCATCTAGATTTGATTAATTCTAAATATAATAGGAAACTCTTTACGGAGGTATTATTATGGGCGCATTAGTAGAAATTGTAAAACCAATTATTTTTGCAGCATTAAATTCCTGCCATACAAAGCGTCTTGTAGTTGAACTACTTGAGCGTTATGTAAACACCACTGATAATGATATTGATAATGTGATTGCAGGTACAGTTAGAACTGCACTACTAAAAAACTGCAAATAATAGTAGTTTAAAATCCTTATAAGAGACCTAGAACAAAGGTCTCTTTTTTTTATAAATAATTTATAGCAAAATTTTTACGGAAAAAAGACATGGCACTCTGGGGAAACAACGATGCTAAAGGTGCTGGAGGTACTGTAACTCTTAATTATGCTACCCTTACTGTAACTGGCACTGGAACTACTTTTGGACAAGTTGGTGCTGCTGCAACTGGTGATGTAATTAAGTTTGGTGTGTATACTG
>Ga0315901_10010898_pt1 | contig 10294 bp, 5 predicted proteins | sample LakEriMetagenome_10_FD_203761 | JGI IMG/M metagenome (GOLD analysis project Ga0315901, IMG submission 203761) | Freshwater fungal communities from buoy surface, Lake Erie, Ohio, United States - Buoy 2 MA116 | ecosystem: Environmental > Aquatic > Freshwater > Lake | place: USA: Lake Erie, Ohio... | reverse complement strand
TCATTGGCAAATTTGCTCCTCCCGTGGAATTGCTCACGCAGGACAGTGTTTGGGTGAACACAGCCAACATTCAGGCACCCTACACCATCATGATTTTCTGGGATCCCACCTGCGGGCATTGCCGGGAAGTGATGCCCAAACTGGCTAAAATTTACGAAAACAACAAAAGCAAAGGATGGAAGGTCATTGCCCTTTCTAGCAGCGATAAAAAGGCCGAGTGGATCAAATACCTTCAGGAACATCCCGAAATGTCGGGCTTCACCCACCTGCTGAGGGGTTATGTCAAAGATGATTTCTGGGCCAATCAACTTTCTGCCTACTTCATCTATGCCAGCCCCACCATTTTCGTTCTCGATAAATCCAAGAAAATTCTGGCAAACCGCATAGATGTAGAGAAAATTGAAGGGTTTATTGAGCATGTAGAAAAGGTAAACGCCAAGAAGGCTAAGGGCTAAAAGCCGCATCAGCGCTTCAGCTTCTTCATCAGTTTTTTCGAGTCGCGGTACATGGTACCTGTAAAATAGGTTAACCCGTACGACCAATAAGGCCCGTTGAAAGCGGTTGGATTGAATGGTGTAACACGGATGCCAATACCTGCGTAAAATCCAAAATACCTAAGAAAACGAACCGTTCCACCCAAACCCATTTCCAAAGGCACAATGTAACCTGCATTTTGTCTTACAACGCCGGTTCCACTTTTTTGATAATCCCAATAGCGGCCCAAACCTGCCTGAAACGAAGTCACCAGTTCAAATCGCCAGCTTTGATGAACATAGTATTCAAGTGTTGAGCTTGTGTATTCAAACCCCTGATTCACGGTGTCGGCTTCCAAGGTTCTCAGCAAACGACTGCTGTAATATCCTGTCCAAAGCGCTACTTTGCCATAATCAAGTCCGTAACGAAAACCGTTCACTCCCACCGGCAAGCCGGCCAAAACGGAATTGCGGCTGTCGAAACCCAGTCTGAAGCCGGGAATGCGTGCAAGAGCTCTGTGAAAAGAATCGCGGGGGTTCCAACCTTTGGACTGAACAATTGTGCTGTCATCCTGTGCCTTTGTGCCGACAACAGACAAGGTGAACAGAATTAGCACCGCAACCCGCATGCCTGCAAAGTTAGGCCAAGCCAAGCTCTAGTTACGCAAATTGCCTTCTACAACATCCTGCGCATCTTTTTTCACCGCATTGGCAAGCCAATCCGGACTGATTACCTTCACTCCGCTGCCAAAGCTTCTCACCATTCTGATCAATTCCTTAGATTTATAAACGGTTATGGTAATCAGCAGGCCATTATAATCTTCCCGAATGATTTCCTGGGTTTCATGCAGTCGGCTTGTTTTTACATAGTTCGCATCAGTTCTGCCAAAAAGCAGTTCTATGCGATGAGGTTCCTCGTTATTGGGCACGGTAATACCCAGGGCATATTTAAAATAATTTTCCGAGTTTAAGGTATCTTTAAACCTTCCTTCAAGTCGATTCACAGCTTGAATTCGTTCCAATCCGAAAGTCCTGATTTCTCCGGCTTCATTCATTGCAATCAAATACAGTCGATTTTGATATTCCTTGATAAGCAGTGGCTTTACCTTTTGACGCACCTCACGCACATCCAACTCCTCCCCCTCATTAAATGGCTGATAGGTCATCTGTACCTCTTTTTTATTGTTGATGGCCAAATACAAATCCTTAAGTATATTTGAATCAGGCCATTGGCTCGGCACTTCCAATTCAACAATTGGATTGTTAATAATCATTCTGCTTTTGCTGGCATTTGACTGCAAAAATTCGAGCTGCTCAACCACCTGAACAATATGCGACATGAATGGAAGATTTTTAAACCGGGATAAAATGCTTATTGCGTCCCTTAAGTTGCGCAATTGATGCCGCGTAATTTTGGATGCATTGATGGTGTAATTTTTATTCTCATAAATGTAATGCCTTCCCCGAACATACTTAATCGGAGCATTAAAACCCAAATACTCATCTTCCCTCATTTTCTGTAAATCATTCACAAATGTTCTTTCCGAAATTTCTTCACGCGTTTCCTCATATACAGCCTGCATCAGTTGCTCCTTGGTTCTTCCCTTGCCACCCTGAAGTTGCTTGTCATAAATTTCATACCGTTTTAACGCCTTAACACTACTAGCCATATTGCGAAATTAGTTGATATTTATATTCGAACTATGAATTAATTAAATAAATCGAAAAAAAATTGAAAGTTATTCACAACGCAGAATAATTGCGTACCAAAAAGTAATTTTTGCATTTATGAATTCCGAAAACTCCTTTATCAAAAATCGCTTTCAACAACTTACAGATTGTTTCGCCTTCGTATTTAAAGAGGTTTTGTCGGGCGCCGCCCGCAGCGTTACCCCCAACAGCGAAACGGATATCAATCGCAGTGCAGCTGAACTGGGACTTACCCTCGACGAAATGTATGTGCTGGCCCTGGTTTTTCATCAGCAGTTTCGTTTTAAACCCATTGACGAGGACAAACTCACTGAAATATTTGAAAGAGCAAGGGGAAACCGGGGCGATGCATACAATTGCATTTCCACCCTCAAAAAACTGGGTTATTTTGTTGATGACAGCGAAACCCCCAACGCCCGCATCATGCTCTCCAAAAGGGCATGGAACGCTGTTCGAACAAACGATATTGAAGCCATAAGAGATTTTAAGCCCCGAGACCTCATTCAATTTCTGGAATTGTTCCGCACCAACCTGCTGGAAAACGATTACTACAGTCAGCGCGACATGCGCGATGAGGTCGATTTTCTCTTTTCATTCTGCGATTCACTAACCCTCGTTAGCGAACTTAAACGGGCCGATTTCGTGAACAAATACCTCATTTGCGCCATTTGTGCACGGCACTGCCTTGAAAACCGCCCCTTCGATATTGGTTATATGATGCGCTTTACCACATCCGGCGCCGGCATTACCGCTGTGAGCTACGAAATTGAAGAGGGCTTCTGGCCGCCGCTTGCCAAAGGTTTGGTTCGCTACGCAGGTGGTAATCTGGTTCGTGAAGACATTGAACTGGAATTAACCCCGGAAGGCATTGAAAAATTCATGCCCGAACTGACCTCGGAACTCAAATCGAAATTGGGTAAGCGCGGTTTGAAACTTCCGTCCTACGCCATTTCACCGGAAAAAATTCAGCCGGTAAAACTGCTGTTTGAAGATAAAATAAAAACGCAGATAAAGGATTTGGAAAAATTGATTCGACCTGCTGTGTTTCAGCGCTATAAAAAAAGCCTGTCACCGTCCGACAGAATGCGGGGTTTAACCGTTCTGCTGCATGGCGATCCCGGAACAGGAAAAACAGAACTGGCGCTGCAATTGGCCAAAGCCGGAAACCGACCGGTGTTTAAACTGGATGTTACCCAGATTAAAAGCAAATGGGTAGGCGAAAGCGAGAAAAACCTGAAGAACTTTTTCACCGACTACAACAGACATTTGAAAACAGGAAATGTAGAACCGGTTTTGCTGCTGAATGAATGTGATGGATTACTCAGCCGACGAATGAGTGTTAATTCCTCGGTCGATCAGATGACCAATTCCCTGCAGAACCTGCTGCTTGAAAACATGGAGAACTTTCAGGGTATATTGATTGCCACCACCAACCTCACCATCAATCTGGATTCTGCCTTCGAAAGACGATTTCTTTATAAAATTCACTTTCCGGCACCAGGAATTGAAGTGATGGCCAAACTGTGGAAACAGTGTATTCCCGGACTGAGCCGTGCCGAGGCGGAGAAAATAGCCATCGATTTTAGGTTTACCCCGGGTGAAATGCTGAATGTAGCCCGTAAAGCCGCACTGCGCAAAATGCTGAAACCTGGCGTATCATTGTCGCAAACCGTACTTCAACTTTGCAGCGAAGAAAAGTGGGATTCGCATAAAAAATCAAAACTTGGATTCCAATTCAATTAAAAGATCGTATATTCCGGTAACAGCAAAATTTTGATGGAAACACAGAAAATCAACATTCACTTTGCATCGCATATCGCGGCAAGGCAGTCGTGGAATGAAAATCCAACACCCGGAACAGTTTACCTGAACACCCCGGGACTGCTTGCCGAACTGGAAAAAAGACTGGGTCTGGGCGGTCAATTTCCGCCCCACAGGGAGAGATTGGCATTGTTTCAGCAACTGCTGGAGAAATATATAGAACAAGCACCGACGGCCTTTTTTGCAGAATCGCTAAGGAAAGACCCTGTGGCAGTGGCCGAACAATTGCTGGAATGGCGCGATGAACTGTTGTTTTCGGGCTGGAATGCTTCTAAAAACTACGATTCGCCCCGCCTGCAAAACATGGCTGAAATAGAGAGAAACTTTATTGCAAATGGGTTCGCACATTATGGCGAAGCCGACCGCTGGAATGATGTGGAAGTAAAATTGAAACAATGTGACATACACAAATTGGGCATTGGCCGCATTTTCCTGTATGACAACCCCGCACTGCTTCACCCGCGCATTCAAACTATTCTGCAACACCTTGAGCCATTGCTTACCGAGGTTCCCACAGCGGCAGCGGCAATGAATAAGGACAGCAATTTGTATAAAATTCAGCAAGGATTGGCCACTGGTCATTTTGAGGGAGAGCTCAATCTGACAGATCATTCAATACGCATAATTCGTTTTACCGACAATTTGATAGCGGCAGAATTTCTGGCGGCAAACCTTGAACAAGGTTGGAAACCCGTTTTGGTTGGCAACGACCGCAGTTTGCTCGACGATTGCCTGTCTTCCCGTTCTTGCCCTGCTACCGGCTCAACGCTGGATTCTGCCAATACCGCCATCATTCAGTTGTTTAAACTGCTGCCTGTAGCTCACATTGCACCGCTGAACATACACAACCTGATGGCCTTTCTTCAAAGTCCGTTTTCCCCTTTAAACGGATTACTTCGCTATCGCTTAAGCAAAGTACTGGCGGAGAAACCCGGAGTATTGAACAAAGAATGGCTTGCAGGCATTGAGGATTTTAAGAAAAAAGAAGCTGATAAGCTGACTGAAAAGCTCAAGGCCGGCGGTGCAAAGGAAGAATTCATACAAAGCAGCATTGCCGACCTCAATTCGGAACACGACATAAAAATCAAACATTACCTGAAGTTCAGAGATCCTGCCGCTACAACTGTGGTTTTGCAAGACATTGCAGACATGCTGGCCGATGCCCGAAAGTGGATAATGGGCAGAATTTCTTTTGAGATGAAAGAGGAAGAGAGAAAGCAGTTTTTATGGCTGGGCGAAATGTGCGCCGCACTGGCTTTGAGAATGAAGCAGAAATTAGACGAAGGCAGTACAGAAATGAAAAGCGATGATTTTCTGAAACTGATTCATTCCATCTATGAACCGGCAGATTTTATCAATTTTCAACGGCAAATCCAATCTGCACATGCCATTAACCACGCAGGCGGCGCAGTGCACCCTGCCGGTGTTTTTGTATGGACCGATTTTTACAACGGCATCAATAGTGGTGGTCAGCGGTTTCTTTCAGAGGCAGAAGAGCAGGAAACGGTGCGAAAAGGAGCCTCGACTTATGCCGTTCGAAACCGAATTCAGCTGGGATTTGAAGCCTGCAAACGAAGCATACTGCTTTCTCAAAGCCAATGCATTCTTATTTTTTGCGAAACGCACAACGGAGAACCGGCTTCCGAACATCCGCTGTTCGCCCGTTTGAAAGCGGCTTATCCCAATGCAGACAAACTGATAACGGACTATTCACCGGGCAAGGATGTAAGTGATATTTTGAACATTCAATGCCTAACTGAGCCCATCGAAAATGTGGCCTTGCCATTGCCTCCGGAGGAATTTCTGCGCATTGAACCCAACCTGATTCAACGCCGACAAAAAGAAAGTGCATCGAGTTTGGAAAAACTGATTGAATTTCCGTTTGACTGGACCGTGCAATATGCTGCTGAATTCCGATCGGCAGGAGCCTTTTCCATACCCGATATGCTGCTGCTGAAAGGCAATATATCGCACGCTGCCATGGAGGAAATTTTAACACCTGCTCCTGCTGCTGCACAGATGCTTTCCGAAACCGAGATTGGTCAAATTCTGGACCGGAAGATTCTGGAGGGTGGAGCCGTGTTGTTGTTGCCGGAAAATCGGTTTGAGTGCGAAGCATTCAGGCGACAGTTCATCGTCTCCGCAATTTCACTTCTGAAGATTATTCAGCTCAACGAATTAAAAGTGGAGGGCTGCGAAAGACCCCTGCCACCTGATTTTGAAATAGAGGATATTGGCAAGGTAACCGGATTTATGGATTTGTTGCTGAGTAAAAAGGACGGAGCCCGGGTGGTATTTGATTTAAAGTGGGCTTACAATGTGTCCAAATATGAGAAGAAAATTGCCGATGGGGCTTCCATTCAGCTGGCCATTTATGCTCGGGCCATGGGTACGCAAACCCAAACTGCCTACTTCATCATGTCATCGAACACATTGATTAGCCGGCACCGCTTTGAGTCCGGTGGGGCAGATTTTCTCCAAACAGGCGAGGAAAACTACTATTCTGAAGCCAACACCATGGAAAAAACCAAAAAATCATATTCCTACAGGATGCAAAAATTACAGCAAGGCGAAATTGAAATGGGTGAAGGAGAAAAGCTGGAAGAATTGGAATATGGAATGGAAATGGAAACTGAGGACATGATTTCGATTGCAGACAAAGACGGAAAAAAGAAAAAAAATCGATACAGCGGACTGGAACTTTTTAAGGGAGGTATAGCATGAGAAACATCACTTTTATTAACGCAGGAGCCGGCAGCGGCAAAACTTTTTATCTGACCCAACTGCTGGCGCGTAAGGTGAACGAAGGTTTACTGCCCGAACAGGTTATGCTTACCACCTACACCAAAAAAGCCGCGGGAGAAATAAGGGACAGAGCCATGGCGGCCCTGTTCAAATCAGGCAAACCTGAAAATGCCATTTACCTGCAGGATGCGCCAATTGGAACAGTTCATTCGGTGGCGTTCAGGTACATTCGTCGCTTCTGGTACCTGCTGGGTATTTCGCCTCAAACCTCTGAAATGGGCGACGAGGACACAGAGTTTTACTTCAGTCAGGCCATTTCATTTGTGCCGAACGACGAGGAATTAAAGGAACTGACAGAACTCTGCAATCGCTTTGATTTTAGAAGCATGGAAGGCGATTTTAAATCGGCGGATCCGGAAAAATGGAAAAAGCACATACTCGGGCTAATTGACTCTGCAAGGGCGAACAACATTACTGACTTAAGCCCCGGAAGCCGCAGTTTTATTGAAACCGGATTGTTCAGGCAACAGCTTTTTCCGGGCAACGGAGCCGGCTATGCAGACATTGACTTTAAAGTAATAAAAGAATACTGCCTCAACATTTCAGGCACAGCAAACCTGAAAACTGAAGATATAAACAAGCTCAGAAACAGCGAAACAAGCTGGTCTCAGTGTGCCGATTTATCTGCCATCATAGACAAATTGATTAAGAAAAACAGCAACGACACCAACTTGAGTGCCTGGGCGCTGAGTCTTTCTGAATTTTACAAAACACCCTCGTTTATTAGGGATGTAGACCGCTACAACGCCCTGATTTTTGATTTGGCCGCCCGTTGCATTGAACACTACAGGGCGTTTAAGAAAGACAACTCCCTGGTTGACTTTTCGGATATGGAAAACCTGTTTTTAAGGTTGCTGGAGCTGGAGGAAGTAAGAAACTATATTGCCGGCAGCGTGAAGGTATTGATGGTGGATGAATTTCAGGATTCAAACCCCATGCAGCTAGCCATTTTCTCACAGCTGAGTGATATAGTTGAAAAAACCTACTGGGTGGGCGATCCCAAGCAGGCCATTTACGGTTTTAGGGGCAGTTCGCCTGAATTGATTGCCGATTTGCTGCGGTTTTTTGAAACAGGTGCGGGTAACAATTTAGACACCGCCCTGCTGAAAATGTCGTGGAGATCGAGGCCGGGGCTGGTGAACTTTTGCAATGATTTGTTTGCTCCCATGCTCAGTCATCAGCTGTTTACGGTGAATTTGAATAAGGAACAGGTAAACGGAGATGAAAAAACACCTGAATATGCGAACTGGAAAAACGAATTGTTCGGCACAAGCGATACAGCCACCCTGCAACCTGCCCAAACCGTGCCGCTGATTCCCAAACGCAGCGATGCAAGTGAAGGTTTTTCGCCACAGGAAAATCCGTTGATTCACTGGCATTTTCATTCAGGAACCGGCACCAAAGGCAATGCTGCCGAATTTCAGCAGTTTATTGCTTTGCAGGTAAAAAACAGCATTGAAAACGGCATTCGCATTTGGGATACTGAACTGGAACAACTGCGTAGTGCCCATTACGGCGATGTGGCCATCTTATGCAAAACCAACAAGTGCGTTGCCGATTTTGCGAAATTCTTCAAGAACCTGAACATACCTGTTGCCGCCGAAAGCAGCAAACTGGTGAGCACCGCTGAATTTCGATTCTTGGTGAATTGTTTGGCGCTTGTTGCCAACAAAGACAACGACCTGGCCGTGGCTGAATTGCTTTTGCTAACCGGCGAACCCGGCAAGGAAAGCGTTGAAGCCCTGCTGGAAGAAAGGTTAAAATTTGTTCGCGATTTGAAAGCCGCCCATGGAAACAGCCCTGAATACTACCAACAGCTTTCAACCTGGGGCCGCGATGCCGGTGTAATTCTGAAGTTAAAAGAACTACATGACAACTCGAGGCATTTGTCTTTGCCACACTTGGTTGAAAAGGTGATTGTACAAACCGACATGGCGCGGCTGTGCGCAGCCTGGGGCGATGCCACGGGCAGAAGAGCCAATTTACAGCAGTTCATTGCCTTGGCCCATAGTTACGACGACCGCTGCGTGAAATTGAAATTGAGTGCGGGTATTTATGGTTTTATCCGTTTTCTGGATGACCGAAAGGACGATTTGCAGCAAGCCGGCAGCAACAATCCCAATGCAGTGAAGGTACTGACCTACCACAAAGCCAAAGGGCTGGAATGGCCCATTGTGGTTTTGTTCGATTTACAAAAGCAGGACAAGGATAAAACTGTTTTGATAAAGGAGCATTTTGCCATGAAAACCCTGCATAATTCGGCTGATTTTGCTCCTGAAAATCCCCTGAATGGGCGCTACATCCGCTTTGCATTTTGGCCCATGGGCGATAAAGAGAATTTGGTTGGACACGAAGAAACCTTGCTCACCACCCCCGAATTTGCCGCAACCAAAGCGAAATATTTGAAAGAACAGCAGCGCCTGATGTATGTGGGCTTTACACGCGCCAGAGATTACATGGTGACCAACTCATTCAATACCAAACTGGATGGCGCAGAGATTTCAATCAACCGCTGCATGGCAATACATGAACCCGGGTTTAGTCTTGGGAAAAATGCAAAAGAAAATGCAGGCAAAGAGGAAGCCGTTTTGTTTGCCGAACCGCACCTGCATAAACTGTCTTTTTTCAATGATCCGGTCAATGAAGAGGAGATTGACAACCTGCCAACGGTTGAACAGGAGGTGTTTTTTACTGCCAAACAAGGCCCGCAAACCGATTTCAGACCGTATTACCGTAACCCCAGTGCTGAAGAGGGAACCAAATTGTGCAAGGTTGAGATTGTAAAGGATTTTGGAGCCCGACTGCAACTGAATACCGGCATGTTGAACGGCGACAATGCGGAACAACGACTGGGCAATGCTTTTCACGGCATTTTTGCGCTGAACGAGGCCCATGAGGAGGACATTGATGAGATACTGCGCCGTTTTGGTTTGAACGGAGTAACAACAGCACAACAACTTTTGAACTGTGTGTTCAGCTTTGAAAATTATTTAAAAGAAGAGCTGAACGCCCTCAGTGTTTACAAGGAATGGCCGCTTGAAATGAAAGACGAAGACGGAAGTGTGCTGACCGGTTCGGCGGATTTGGTGGTGGAAACCCCGGAGGGTTTGCTGCTGATTGACTATAAATCTTACCCAGGTGGGAAAGACGAAGTGCTGAATGCAGGAAAGGACAAGTTTGCCGGCCGTTATGCAGGTCAGTTAAACGCTTATGCCAGGATGCTGGAGGCCACTTTTGCAGGGAAAAAGGTGGTTAAAAAGCTGATTTACTATACCGTATTGGGTGTGGTGGTGGAATTGACAGATGCCTGAAAAGGCATAGACAATGCGGTTGTTCAATAATTTGTGAGGAGAAAACCTGCGCAGATTTCCCAGTTTTAATTGATGCAAGGCAGTGGCACCCTGCCCCACGAAGGAAGAACTTTGAGGCACTGCAAACCGCAAAAAACGGTGGATTCTTTAAAGTTATCGGTGGTTTAACTGAAC
>Ga0315901_10010896_pt1 | contig 10295 bp, 5 predicted proteins | sample LakEriMetagenome_10_FD_203761 | JGI IMG/M metagenome (GOLD analysis project Ga0315901, IMG submission 203761) | Freshwater fungal communities from buoy surface, Lake Erie, Ohio, United States - Buoy 2 MA116 | ecosystem: Environmental > Aquatic > Freshwater > Lake | place: USA: Lake Erie, Ohio... | reverse complement strand
TTGAGATCACCTTCCATGCAGCCTCCAATCGTTGTCGGTCACGACTGGTTCTTGCCATTGAGCTGGCCATTATTTCCAACTGTATCCTCGGGAGGTCACGTCCAGAGGACATTGAATACAAAGGCCGACTCTCCCCAGGTCACATGTTGCTTGTCGACCTCAAAGAAGGTCGCATTGTGCCAGATTCTGAAATCAAATCGTCCTTGGCAGCGAAGGAGCCTTACGGCGTTTGGCTCAATGAGAACAGGATTGATTTTGAATCGGCATTTCGAGATCTGAAGGCTGAAGTGGAAGCAGCACCTCGTTTTGTTCACTCACTCTTGAGTCTGCAAAGTTGCTTTGGTTACACAAAGGAAGATCTGAGCGTCTTGTTGGCACCCATGGCCAACAACGGCAAAGAGCCTGATGGCTCCATGGGCAATGACACACCTCTGGCTGTGCTCTCTCAAAGACGTCCTCTGCTGTTCAATTATTTCAGACAGCTTTTCGCACAGGTGACCAATCCACCCATCGACTGTCTCCGCGAAGAGCGCGTGACGTCGCTGAGCACACTTCTTGGAACGGAGAGTTTCTTCTGGGACGAAGCCCCCGAGCACTGTCGGCGCATCCGACTTCTGCACCCGCTTCTCTGCCGCAGAGGTCTGGACTTTCTGGTCACATCCTCCTTTTCAATCAATCGCACTCAGCGAATACCGACAACGTTCAAACCTCATGCGGAATCGCTGCAGCAGGGGCTGCAACGATTGGCCAAGGCTGCTGACGAGGCGATCGCAGCCGGCATCGATATTCTTGTGCTGAGTGACTGCGGGGTGGGACCATCGGATGCACCGATTCCCTCTCTCCTCGCTACAGCATCGCTTCACCACCATCTCATCCGCAATGGAAAAAGAAAGAAGTGCAGTCTTGTCGTTGAGAGCGGAGAGCCTCGTGAAGTGCATCATTTTGCGCTCTTGCTAGGTTACGGGGCTTCTGCCATCTGCCCTTACCTCGCACTCGAAAGCCTCTCCGAAGGCACTCGACCTGATGGCTTTCGCACCGAGATTCATCCTGAGGAAAGACAGAATCACTATTTCAAAGCGATCAACGATGGAATTCTCAAGATCATGGCCAAAATGGGAATTTCAACGTTGCAGTCTTATCAAGGAGCACAGCTCTTTGAAGCTGTAGGTCTCGATCAAGACCTCATCTCCGATCACTTTACTTGGACAACATGTCGCGTTGCTGGCCGTTCGATAACCGACCTCGAACAGGATGTGCTCGAAAGGCATCATGCGGCATTCCTACTCCATGCCACAACCTCATCCTCCGCATTGCCCCTCGCGGGAACATACCGATGGCTCAGGGAGGGTGAGACACATCTCCACACGCCCGAGATGGTTGTCCAACTGCAAAACGCCAGCACCCTTAATTCCCGCGAAGCGTTCAGGAAGTTCTGTGAGACGATCGATACAAGCACGCAACCCGTCCACCTGCGTTCGCTCTTTTGTTTGCGTTCCACCCGCAAGCCTGTGCCACTGGACGAAGTTGAAGATGTGCGCAGCATCGTCAAGCGCTTTTCAACCGGAGCAATGAGCTTTGGCTCGCTCAGCCGCGAGGCACACGAAACAATCGCCATCGCGATGAATCGCATCGGTGCAAAAAGCAATTCCGGTGAGGGCGGCGAAGATCGGGCACGTCAGGCTCCCGACCACAGCGGCAACAGACGACAGAGTGCCATTCGGCAAGTGGCAAGTGCGCGTTTCGGTGTCACGATGGACTATCTCGTTCATGCCGATGAACTGCAAATCAAGATCGCTCAGGGAGCAAAGCCCGGTGAGGGTGGTCAACTTCCCGGCCACAAGGTGGATGTCGAGATTGCTCGCGTGCGTCACAGCACCCCTGGAATCACCTTGATTTCTCCTCCCCCGCATCACGACATCTATTCCATCGAGGATCTCGCACAACTTATCTTTGACCTGCGTATGGCAAACCCACGGGCACGCATCAGTGTGAAGTTGGTAGCTGAAAATGGCGTCGGAACGATTGCTGCGGGTGTTGCAAAAGCCAACGCAGATCTGATTGTCATCAGCGGGTGTGAAGGTGGTACCGGTGCCAGTCCTCTTTCTTCCATTCAACACGCAGGGCTGCCATGGGAATTGGGTTTGGCTGAAACACACCAAGCTCTCATCAAACAAAATTTGCGTTCGCGGGTTGTTCTCCAGACGGATGGGCAGTTGCGCACCCCACGAGACATCATCATCGCCACCCTCTTGGGTGCGCAAGAGTGGGGTGTTGCAACCGCCGCGCTCATTTCTCTCGGCTGTATCATGATGCGCAAATGCCACCTCAACACCTGCCCCGTTGGCATTGCCACGCAGGATCCTCAGTTACGCGCAAAATTTCAGGGTCAACCCGAACACCTCATCAACTACATCTTCCTCCTCGCCGAAGGTGTTCGTGAAAAAATGGCAGAATTGGGTTTTCGACGCATTGAAGAGATGGTTGGCCGCAATGATATCTTGAAGAAGATTGAGTTCCCCGAATCCAATCCCTTCGCGAAAATAGATCTTGGCTATTTTAAGACAGGCCGCCAGAAAAGGCAGAATGTCGTATGGGATGGAACCGTTCGTCCCAAACAGAACACTGAGGCCTCATTCGATGAACGAGAACTTTTGCCTCGCCTTCCCTCTGACCTCACAATTGAATCTCCGCGGCGTTTCTCAATACCTGTGACCAACACAGACAGAAGCATCGGAACACGACTTTCCTCTCTTCTGACAAGGCGTCATGGTCCAGAAGGCCTATCAGCCGACACCCTTCAATTTCACTTCCGTGGCGCTGCCGGACAGAGCTTCATGGCATTCGCAACGCCGGGCATCACTGCGATTCTCGAAGGGGAGTGCAACGACTATTGCGGCAAAGGTCTTTCGGGCGCCACTGTTGTTCTCAAGCATGACAGAGATTTTCTTGGCAGAGCAGAAGAGAACGTCCTGTGCGGAAACACCAGCCTCTACGGAGCCACATCGGGTTGGCTTTATGCCGCAGGCCGTGCCGGTGAGCGCTTTGCTGTGCGCAACAGCGGTGCCCACGCTGTCGTGGAAGGCATCGGAGACCATGGCTGTGAGTACATGACAAGTGGGAGTGTGATTGTTCTAGGTGAAACCGGATACAACTTTGCCGCCGGAATGAGCGGTGGGATTGCGTATCTCTACGACCCAGCCAGAACCAGTCGAAAGCGCGTCAATCTGCAGATGGTGGCCATTGAAAACCTGACCAGCAGAGACGACATGACCTTTTTGGAGGCCCAACTCCGCGCGCACAAAGCACGCACGGAGAGCAGGTTGGCTGATAAAATACTCGAAGGTTGGCCCGCCGCCGCCAATGACTTTGTCGCGATTCGCCCACTGGGTTCAGCGCAACCACGTGCAGGCGCAACCGAGAGCACAGGCGAAAAAGTCCCAGCACACATCACAGTTCCGGAAAAAAACATGCCAAACATTCCGCCATCGGCGCAGCACGTCATGAGGGACATCCATGGGTGAACCCAGAGGTTTCTTGAACCACCAGCGTGTACCACCAAAAAAAGAAGCACCTGCTGCGCGCGTGCAGCATTTTCGAGAGTTCATTCAGCCCTACTCTGCCGATGAATTAGCACGACAGGGAAGCCGCTGCATGGATTGCGGTGTGGCTTTTTGTCACCGTGGCTGTCCACTCGGAAACATCATTCCCGAATGGAATCACTTGGCGTCGGAAAAGGAATTTAGGTCAGCAGCAGAGTCACTCCTGCGCACAAACAACTTTCCTGAATTCACAGGCCGCGTGTGTCCAGCACCCTGCGAAACGGCCTGCGTTTTGGGGATCAACTCCCAACCCGTCGCCATCGAACACATCGAGATGACTTTGGCTGAATTGGCTTTCGAAAAGGGTTGGATGAAACCAAATCCACCTCTTAAACGCACAGGAAAAACCGTTGCCGTTGTGGGCAGCGGCCCTGCCGGACTTGCAGCCGCGCAGCAGCTCAACCGCACAGGGCATCGCGTTGTTGTGTTTGAACGCTCTGCCAAACCCGGTGGACTCCTACGTTATGGCATTCCCGACTTCAAATTGGAAAAGAGTGTAGTTGAACGGAGGGTTGCACTTCTCGAGCAAGAGGGAATCGAATTTCTCTGCAACATAAATTTGGGCGAGCACATCACACTCGAACAACTTCAAGTCGAGTTCGACGCTGTTTTGCTGGCATGCGGGGCAGGGCAAGCCAGAGAGCTTAAAATACCCGGCAACGCGCTGGCGGGTGTGCATCTTGCAATGACTTATTTAAGCCAATCGAATCGGACGCAAAATCAGGAAAAAGTATCCAAACAGGAATGCATCTCGGCGAAAGATAAAGACGTCATCGTCATTGGCGGCGGAGACACCGGCTCCGATTGTGTAGGAACTGCATTGAGGCAAGGAGCACGTTCGGTGGTGCAATTTGAAATTCTCCCTCAGCCTCCGGACTTGGGAGCACACCCGCAACGCAGTCAGCGACCTGCACACTCACCGTGGCCCGAATGGCCTGCTATTTTGCGCACGTCGAGTTCGCACGAAGAAGGTGGTGAAAGGCATTGGTCCCTTGAGTCGCTGGGAATCGAGGGAGACGCAAACGGCCAAGTGAATTCGCTCCGCACACGCACGGTCATGTGGAGCGCAGATGCCCAAGGCAAATCCACCCTGGCTCCCGTTGCTGATTCAGAGCGCACGTGGCCGTGCCAGCTAGTCCTTGTTGCCTGTGGATTCGCTGGCGCCGAACCTTCCGCCACATTGCGCGACGTGGGAGTTCAATTTGATGAACGGGGAAATATCCGAGCGGACAGCACGGACTACCGGACAGACGCTGCAAAGATATTCGCCGCAGGCGATATGCGGCGGGGCCAGTCTTTGGTGGTGTGGGCAATAGCGGAAGGGCGAAAAGCAGCGCAGGCCATCGATGCTTTTCTTTCGTGACGGGCCCGATTAGCCCTTACAACCGTCACAACATCTTTCTTGGTCTTGAGATCCTTTTTGGTTTCAAAAACGAAACCGAACGCTGACAAAGAGAAAGATATCGCCGAATTTCGCCAAAAACGGCATTTTCCCACAACGAACCTACAAAAGGCGAAGCAGCAAAGGTATCGGAGGAGATTCCCAGGAGGTGGCTCGCAAGCCCCGTATCGTTGAAAAGTTACACATGCAATATCTGCCTGACGTCGCGCACCAGATAAACACACCCGCACAGCGTCGACACCAACTCAGTCGCCAGAGAATCGTCATTCAAAGACAACGATTTCTGGAGCCCGATAGCACCCCCGCCAAAAAAAGAAAAATTCAAGTATCGAGAAAAGAATTCCGATATTGGGATGAGGAGAACGTCATGTTCAGATCCAGCTGGTTATTATCCGCTGCAATTTCAATTCTTTTAGCCTCCGCATGCCGTCCGAGCCGGCCAACCATAGATTCAAGCGCGAGTACTGTTGATACGGCCAACACATCGATCAAGAACCAAGGGGAAGTGGGCTTCTGCTGGGCCTATGCCGCCGTCGCGATGATTGAATCAAACTATAAGAAGAGAACAGGAAGAGAGATAGACCTCAACGAGGACGCAATTGCTTTTTTTAAGTTTGCAGAGCAGCTGAAGTATGTCATGGACTACAATCTTCAAAACAACAAAGCGTTCTTCCTTTTTGATGAAGGCGGACAGATTAACTTTAAGCTGGACCCACGCGAAGTATTGAGTAACCCTAACGTTCGCGAAGAAGATAGGGTGAGAACGGCTGCAACCAAAGATGCCTTCTCGTTGATTGAGCGTTGGGGTCTAATTCCGCAATCACAATGGAACGAAAAATTCGAAACGATTGTGAAAACCAAAAACGCAAATGAACGTATTAAAATTGCATTCTTCAAACTCTTGGGCGAATTGCAGGGAAAACAATCTTCGGTTCAGATGAATCAAATCTTCTCGCTGCTTAAAGAGTCTGTGTTCTCAAGTGTTCCCCCTGTAGATGGTTTCAACACTGACAGCGGCCGGATGAATTCTGTTCAATATGCGAGAGATGCAATTGGCTTTCGCAAGAGTGGCTATGAGGATGTTTATTTTGAAAAAGCACATCCAAATCTAGCTTTAGCCTTGGCGTCAACACTGCAGAGAGTGAAAAGATCCCTCGCAGCGGGAGATGTAGTTGGCATTTCAATCAGCATGCCCAACGGCGCGGATTGGCTGAAGCGTATTCAGTTCACTCGTTTTATAGGCCTTAATCAGTCCTTTAATTTGGGCGGGAGTCATGCCATGGTGATCACAGACTTCAAACATCCCGGCGGCACATATGGTCCCGTGCCGAATGTGGATGTGGAAGTCGAAAAACCACTCGACGTTGGACTTCAATTTAGGCTAAAAAATAGCTGGGGATCACAGAACAATCTAAACGAATTTGGTCAGACGATCCGATCCGGTTACTATGATATGGACTTCCTCTACATCACAGACGTACTCAAATCGAATGGTTTTGTGATTTTCACGTTTGCACCGAATTGACATTTCTTCATATCACTCAGGCATTCTCATTTCTAACATTTTCAAAGATCGGACAATTCTCATTAATTTGAGAGTGGTTAATCTCAATGATTAAAAGTTCAGCAAAAGACTCAGCGCCTTAAAGATCGTCTAAATGTCAGGTTCAAGTTTTTCCCCCGGCTTTTAAAAATGCGCCTGAGGTTCTCAGTTTCTGCAACTCGAGTGAATGAAATCCCTATTGATAAGGGTTGTGCAAGCGATAGAAGCTCTTTTGGTGTAAGATCTTCGCCGGTTGCTTTGCGTTTATTATCGATGATCATTTGCATGTTCATTGACGATGAGCTTTGCATATCTTCACCATCCCCGTTTCCCCACATAGCGGAATCAATCAAAAGAAAACGTATGTTGTTTTTTGAAAGAAGGTCAGGATGAAAGCCAAGAGGGACAATGGAAAATCCATTTTTTTGGATGACAACTTTCGAGATATCCCAGGTATGGGTATTTTCCAGAAATCGTTGAGAGACATAACCAAAATCAGGAACCTGACAAAAGGCAGTGTCACTCAAAAAAGGCTTGGGGGGTTGTGTATCTATAGTCGATAGATTGACAACCCTAATTTCTGCAGGTGATGACGAAATCTGAAAAACGAACGATTCTGGCTTCGCGATTCCCTCCAGATCAATTCCCGACCCAATAGACTCCAACGTGAGCCGGTAGGTTCCCTCGAGTTCTTTTGGGATGCGATTGCCGTTTATCGAGTCCGCCGTGCAAATCGGTTCCCTAAGAGATGTCTGGGAACAGGAGACAATAAAAAGTCCTGCAATCAAGATGACACATTTTGTGATGAGTTGAACACTAAAATTCACTGTTTTCCTCCCACAAAGGTCAAAACAGGAAATGTTCAGAGACAGGGAACATTCTCAAGTTTGTAGTCACCACTGTTGTTCTTTTCAATTTTTGTTTGGCTGCTCTGTACAGAGCGGTGCGCGAGTGCGGTTACTGTGGCATGCAGCCATGGAAATGAAACCAACTGCAGATAGAAGGCGAATGACTGATGAAGAAAATCTAGACATATAAATACTCCCTTTATTAAAGAACGATAAAATCAAACTCTACACATCATAAATCAGACCAATTTTTCATTCATAGCGCGCTACTAATTTAAGTCTCCAACCTTTGAATCTTGAGTTCAAGGCCTGACATAAAATGTTCGTCACACTCTGTGTGCACACTATTCACAGCCTGTGATCACTCAGATCACAGGCTCTTAGCCCGCTGATCATTGAAGTTTCACGAACTGATTTTAGACTGCGTCTATGCACCGGGGATTTTCCAAACCTCATCGCTTTTGAATTTTTCTTTGCAACTGTTCTTCTTTGCTCGTGAGTTGTCGGCCTTGAGAGCTAAGCGGACGAATTGACACAATTTTGATGTGTGATAATTTTTTGATGCATTCCGAGTCAATTTTTTGTTTTATAGAGGAGACCCTATGAAGTCGGTTTTTCAAGTCGCTGCGTCGATGATTCTTGCACACTCCACCGTTGCCTTTGCAGCTAATACAAAGGCTGCAGTGCAAAACATAAAGCAAGGTGCCGCTGCCACAACAAAAGATGCAAAAGCAAAGGCCGGAGAAGTCGTTAAAGGTGCAAAGTCTCAGGCGCAAGATATAAAAGCAAAGACGGAACAATCCATCAAAGACGAAACCAAGAAGACCGAGTCCTCTCAGTCATCTGCTCCAGCCGCAAACCAGACAACAGAAGCAGCAGAGGAATTGAAAAACACAGCCAAGGAGGCCAAGGCAGCCATGAAAGCGCAAGGCGGCAACGCGGGCTTGCCTGGGACTCGCAAAAGTTTGATCATTCCGGAATCAACCGTGCTTCCCGAGAAAGTTCTTCGCCTGCGCGCCGTTTATGCGGGCGCCGAATCGAAAAAGGGATATGATGGCGCTGGCAACAAAGTTGATAGTGGGCTTCAGGTAAACGTAAGCGCCGTCACGACGGCGATTGAATATGGCATTACCAATCGGTTAGCTGCGCAATTTGTGGTTCCTTATCGACTCAGTGGCAAAGCAAAGGTGTCAAGCGATACTGATTTCGCAAGCACGGGTGTCAAGGAGCTTTTAAAGACAAAGGTCAAAGAAATTAAAAATGGCCTTGGAGTTGCATATACAAGCAATGCGACTGCCCCTGTCAGCATTGATCTTGCTCCCGGTATTTCAATTCCCAAAGGAGCTCCAATAAAGACCTATCTGGATGGCGTTGAACAGCAATTAATGAACTCGCCTCAATTGCCGGCAGCCCTCGTTAATTATGCAAAAGCACAAGTTGAAGACCAAACCTTTACCAAAGGGATGGGAGATATAGAAATTGGCGCCAAATATTCACTGGCGACAGTCGACGAGCCCTTTGTGGATGGCCTTCCCCTTTATGCTTCAGTCGCAGCCGGAATTCGCCTGAACTCGAGTAAATATTCTGAGTCAACCAAAAAAGGAGAAAAGCCAGTTGGCCGCGGAACCACCGACGTTGCCGCGCGTTTGAATGCTGATTATGAAGTGATCAGTGGTGTTCAGCTTCAGATCGAAAACCAAACGGAAGTGATGGCTGCAAAAGGTAAGGCGTGGAACTTTTCAGAAGCCAGCAAGGGACAAGAGTTGGATCTCGAGCGAAAGGGTATGAGACAGCTTGGTTATTCCAAGCTGGTTGTTGCCCCGGGAACATGGATTCCCCATGCAGAGTTTTTGCTCCTGAATGCACGTTACAACTGGAATAATGAGTCAACAGTTAAACTTGGTGATGAAGAGACCGTGGGTTCTGTGGGACGTTCTGCGCAGCTTGGCCTGAGCTTGGATGGGCTTAAGATGAAACTGCCCGTTCAACTGGACTATGATTACGTCATTGCAGCGCGCGGCCGCAGCGTTGACAATGCGTTCGACGCTCACGTTGCAACACTTAAGCTGTATTATAAATTTTAAGTGGCAGACCTGCAGAGGCGAACGAATGAAAGTCTCTGCTGTGAGTTCCTCCTCCTAATCCTGCGGGCAGATCAATATTTATTAAGCCTCTGTCTGCAGGATTCTGCTCGATCAGTCATCTATCGCATTTCTCTCCACGAAATTGAACGTGAGGTGGTCCTGAGAGGGGACCACGTCCGAAAAATCACGTAAATTCTGATTTATGCATATCGACTATTGACCCACGTCGCATGTGGCACTAGCCAACCGCTGTTGAGTGTTTTGCTGGTCCGCAAGATGCCTATGTTCTTTTTTGCTTGCCGTAGGTCGATGCACATGGATTTTTACAGGTCTGTGATTCCTGCTTTGTTATCGCTTTCTGCTTTTTGTACGCAAGCCCATGCCTTCGTGTGCGCCTCGGGCGTACTCTACAAGCCCGACGGCAGCGAAGTTTATGTGGGAGCCGGTGCTTGCGAGAGCGCGAAACTTTTTGGTCGTCTGGCATGCGTCGCAGGTACGATGTGGTTTGCCGACGGACGGTCCACGTATGTGGGCGCGGATGCCTGCAAGAACGCAATTGCGAATCCTAATTTTTTTTGCACTAACGCCGTTCTCTTCCACAGCAGTGGTTGGAGCCAGTACGTGGGTGGCTCTTGTCGTACGGCGGTTTTGACCTCCGAGTATGCCTGCACCAACGGAATGCTTTTCAAGTCTGACGGCTCTTCGAGCTATGTAGGAATCCAAGGGTGCCGCACATTCGGGCCGCGTTGAGGCTCAGCGTCTAAATTCTGATTTACAAATATCCGTCATTCACTCTTTGATTGGACTCAATTCGATATT
>Ga0315901_10010894_pt1 | contig 10296 bp, 20 predicted proteins | sample LakEriMetagenome_10_FD_203761 | JGI IMG/M metagenome (GOLD analysis project Ga0315901, IMG submission 203761) | Freshwater fungal communities from buoy surface, Lake Erie, Ohio, United States - Buoy 2 MA116 | ecosystem: Environmental > Aquatic > Freshwater > Lake | place: USA: Lake Erie, Ohio... | reverse complement strand
TGGCAGCAAAATCGTAAACAGGTTGCTCAGTGTGAACAATGATTGGACCATAAGTTAAAGAACCATCATCGGAAACTGTGGCAATGCGTACACCTTTAGATGTACCAATTATCATATAACCAAGGTAGTAATAGATTTTGTAAATAATTTCACCTGCTGGCATTTCTGCTGCTGTGATAGCAGATGTCAATGTTGGCATAACACCAGATGAGTTCAAGGTAAACTTGTAAATGTTTGACTGAATACCAGAATATCCTGCAACATAAATTGCTGCACCTGATGCGGTTATGCTTGTAAAAATGTGGTTAGAATCACTATGTGTATACACTGCTGTAGGTAACGCTGATGCACCTGAAGAGAACTCGTACACTTTGTCGTTAGCGGCCATAACAATACGTTCTTTAACATATTCAATGACAGCGTTAGTAACAGTGATACCAGGAGAGGTAAACATTACTGTTGCTGCAGTAGAAGCAGTACCGGTTAAAGCCTTTTTGTTGACTTCAAGTTTACCTGAAACAGTATCGTTAGTAATCCAGAAAGCAGTAGTGCCATCATCACAAATAGAAAACACAGGGTCATCTGTACCAGTGTTGTAGTCAATAAAATGGATAACGTTTGTTACACCTGTACCAACAGGTGACACAGCAGTAGAAGTAACGTTAGATGCTGTTTTAGCATAAGTAAAAGTTGTTGTAGTCGGAACACCAGTAATGGTATAAGTGCCATTAAATGTAGCATCAACACCTGTGATAGTTATTTCCATACCAACACATAGCCCGTGTGCTGCTGTTGTTGTTAACGTAGCAACGTTAGAAGTAAGAGCCTTATTGTTTATTGAAACAGTTATGGTTGGAAAAACTTTGTCAACATCAAACTCATCGTGGTTCAAAACACCTTCATAGGTGTTACCGTTTTGTGCCCACTTAATGGAACGCAAGAACTGCCAAGGTCTACCATTAGCACGAATAGCACCAGTGACTGGATGTGTTGAAGAAACATTCTTTAAAAGAGTGGCCTGACCTGGTGTCCAAACATCAATACCTTCAGAGTCATTAAACCTGTACTGAACATTCTCAGAAACATAAGGGTCAAGATAGTTAATACCGGAACCATTATGAAAAGATGATTGGCTTCTCAGCCACCAACCTTCAAAAGATTGTTCACCAACTTCTTTAGTGTTATCAAACTGTTGCTTACGATATGTTGCAGTTTGGCGTTGATAAGGAAACCTATCTGATGAAGCAAGAAGAAAAGGTTGACCACCAATAGCAATATCATAAATGTTACTTGTGTTAGTGAAAAGGTTTTGGGTTGTTGAAGCAATACCAATCGGGTCAACAATTGGGTCGGTAATGCTGTATGTGGTCATTCGTGTCCCTTCAAATGGTCAATCATTTCTTTAGTCAAAAAATCAATACGTGATTCAATACGCTTAACAGAATCAGCCAAAGACGAACCACCGTTAGGTTTCAATTCCTGCAAATAATTTTTCAACCAGTTCTTAAACACCCAAGCCAAAGCGGAAATGATAATAACCACTCCAGCCAAAGCGGTGGCAGCCATAGCAGCATTTTCCAAAACCATTACTTTTTGTCCTCATCATCAAACGTGACCTCAGACAAGGTCCAGAAAAGGAAAGCAAAAATGATGGCAACACCAACAACACTACGAGTAGAACCAGGTGGAAGAACAATCCAAGCAATCAGCAGACCCACAAGCGTGAAGGACTCTGCAAACCAAGCACGGAAGTGTCGCCCCAAAAAGGACAAGACACGTTTCATTTAACCCTCCTAGGGTTGGCTAGTTGTGATACGATAATTGCACCAAGAACCACCTGTTGTGCCTCACGGCGTTCTTCAGGTGTAAACTCGGAACCAAGATTATTAACAAATTGGGCGGCAGCAAGAACTTGCTCGCCACCAGGAATGGACTCTAATGCAGAACCTATGGATTCAAATATTTGTTGGACTGACTCTGGCAAACTTAACGAATCATCTTGTACAAAATATTCTAACTTTTGTGGAACTTCGTCAACTAAGGAAAGGTCGTCAATAGATGTTAAGTTCTCAACAGGTTGCTCTGAAACGTCTGGCTCAACTGGAGCCACAGATACTTGAGGTTCTTCAACTGGCACGTCTGGCGAAAACGTTGGAGACGGTTGAACCTCTGGAGAACTATCTGGACCGGGAAGATTCTCTGGTTGTGACTGAGTCTCTGAAGGAGTCGGAGAAGGCTCAGGAGATGGTTGCACACTTGAAGTCTCAGATGGGCTTGGAGTAGGTGTCAGAGTTTCAGTTGGCGAAGGGCTTGGCTCTGGTGTCACTTCTGTCACTGTCGGTGATGGGCTTGGCATACTTACTGTTAAATTTGTAGACAACAAATAAGACCCATTAGGATATGCGTTACAACACATATAAGCAAATGATGTTGCCCTAATGAAGTATTCACCAGCAGTTAAAGGCATACGAATAATAGATGCCAAAACATTTGTTGCACTATGTGCACCATCATCATCAGCACGAAGTTTATTTAAACCCTGCCACACTTCAATCCAAGAATCAACAAACCCAGGATTAGTTTGCGGTGTGCCAGTAATAGTTTGAATCACTGCATCAACAGGTTCAGTGATAATTACCGGCACATCCACAAAAGGTGTTGTGCTATCAAGGTTAATTGTTACATCATCAGAGTATGATGGTCGTGCGATAAGAGTTGTTAAAACAACAATCGCTATTATCGCAGAGAATCTGCGAAACAATCTATACCGCTAAAACGTCTTTAGGGTCAACATCTTTAGAAGCAGACCAACGTGCACCGTCTCTTACTTCAAAATGAAGATGAGGACCACTTGAGTTACCAGTATTCCCAGATTCAGCAATATGTTGACCCTTTTTAACTTTGGCTCCAGCCTTAACAAAAGTTTCTGAACAGTGAGCATATATCATCCAAAGGTCTTTACCATTGATATTGGCCTTAACAATAACTTGTTTACCATAGGCCGCACCCCAGTTGTTGCCTTGAACTACACCATCACAAGCAGCAACAATGTCAGTACCTGTTGGTACAGCAAAGTCAACACCAGTGTGTTTACCTGATTTCCACATCTTACCTTCTTTACCATAAGGTGTGGTTATTTTACCGTTAGCAATAGGTAAACCCAATTACTTGCCGCCTTTACCTTTAGATGCTTTCTTAAATACTTCATCAACTTCTGCTTGGCTAAGTTCACCATCTTTTAGGAACGCTTTAGCAAGGTCTGTAACAACACCAGCAACTGCAAGGCCACCAGCAATGGCTGCTGCTTTAACTGGTTCAACACCAGCGAATGCACCCACACCAACAGAAGGTAAAGCAAAAGAAATAAATAATGCTAGGCTTCTTAGGATTACGTCTTTGATTACTTGTAATGTCATTATTTTACCAACGCTTCTATTTCAGCATCGGTTAATCCGAGTGCTGCAAGTTTTGCTTTTCCTGCTTCTTTGTCAGCCTCTGCTTGTGCTTTGGCTGCATCTTCAATTTCTTTTTGTTCAGCGTATGCTGCAGCGTCTTGGTCGCGTTGTGCGAGTTCTTGTGCTGTTAGTTCTATTTCTTCTACTGCACCTGTGGCACAGTTGACTACGAGTTTAGTTGCCATTTTCTATCTCTTTCCAGTTTAGTTGTTCTTCATCCCATTGATAAAATAATCCATCTGTTGGATATGGGGTTGGGGATTCCCAGATACAGGTATCTTCATTTAATGTCCAAGATGGGTATGGTTGTGGTGCATAGAAAGCATCACGAACCTCATCATAAACATATCCGATTCCTGCATAGTTTTTACGTAAAGGTGTTCCACCTAAAAGGTGTTGTCCACCGTGTGTGTTGTATGAAGTTTTAACCCATTGACCAGTGTACCTGTCAGGGTTTGCTTGAATAAAATCGTCTTCAACAACATTAATTTGTGTTACGATTCCGTTTTCTATTTTAGCCCAATGTGTCATTATGCTGCATACCTCACTATTACTATTCCTGAACCACCAGCGCCACCAGTGCTAACTGGTACTCCGCCACCACCACCACCACCTGTGTTTACAGTTCCATTTGCATTTACAGCGCCACCGCCACCAGAACCAGCAGAACCACTTACGTTTCCACCGCCAGCGCCACCACCGCCACGAGTTACAGAAGTACCAGTGATTGAAGAAGCAACACCTGCGCCACCATTACCACCTGTGCCTGATGAACTGTTATTACCTACTGCGCCTGCACCGCCACCACCACCAGAGCCTTCAAAAGAACCTGATACGTGTCGCCCAGTTCCACCAGCAAAACCTTGGTTAGCAGTGCCAGTTCCTGCAGTAGTAGTTGTACCTGTTCCGTTTAGGTCAGCACCACCTCCACCGCCTGCACCACCATTTTTACCATTATTAGTTGCTGTTGTGTTTGTTCTTGCACCACCACCACCACCACCAGTGCTAGTGATAGAACTGAAAACTGAATCAGACCCATTGGTGCCTGCTGCAGTATTATTGGCTCCACCAACACCACCAGCACCTACAGTGATTGCATAAGTTTGTGCTGTTACAGCAAGTTGTGATTCAAGAGAACCACCGCCACCTGTTGCTCCGACTGTGCAGCGTAAACCTCCTGCACCACCTCCACCATAACTTCCTCCACCGCCTCCAGCGACAACAAGGTAATCAACATTCATACTTGTAGTAGGAACAAAATTACCATCACTCTTAAACACGTGATACCAATAAGTACCATCAGTGTAAACCTCATTACCACCAGTTGCTTTACCGCTTCCACCTGTGGTTGTGTTTGCGTTTGATATTCCGTACAAAGTAGCAGTAGAATACTGAACAAAATTTGCTGGACCTTGAATAACAATTTTTATAGAAGTAATAGCATCGGTAGTAGTCCACAAACCAGAATTTAAATCAACAATCCAAGAACTTGTAGAATTATTTTCAGTAACACTATCTGATGACCAAGATTTTTGATTAGAACCTGTGTAATTAGGAATATAAAACTCTGCACTAGCAAAAACAGAAGCAGTAGTATTAGTACCAGTTGCTTGAGGACCAAGACCAGTATCACTTAAAACAAGATTTGAATCATATCCAGCAAGTCTTCTATAAGAATATGTTGTAGCAGCATTATTAAAAGTTAAAGTATATTTTTCTCTAGTACCAGCAAAATCGCCACGACCAGAAACAACAAGTTTTAAATCAGTATAAGTTTGAGGAATACTGGTAAACTCAATGCTGGCAGCACCACCAGAACCAACAGTAACAGTTTGAATCTTCTTTAATGTATTTGCCATTATGAACCTGCCAATATTCCGTAGAGATTAAAAGTTGAACCACTTGCCATATTTCCTGATGCTGGAAAAACTTCTATTGAATCAACAGCAGAAGTACTACGCCACAAATCAGCAAATAATTCAGTACCCGCTGAGGCATTATTAGTCCTAGCAAGCATTGTTTTGAATACATTTGCGTTTGAATAACTAAATATATTTATAACAGAAATTGTTGAAGTTGTCGTAGTTGGTGAAGCATTATCACTAAATCTTGCACGACTCAAACCGCTTCCCCTTGTGCTAGTTGCACTACTTCCATTACCACGCAAAACAGTATGAGAATAAACTGCTGATGAGTCACCATCAAACCTTAAATACAAATCATCATTTGTGCTGTTTGATAAAACTTGCACAACAAGAACTAAGTCTGTGTACGTTTGTGGAATAGAACTAAAAGTTACAGAGTTTGATGCTGTTCCTAGTGTTATTGATGCTATCGGTGTGTACGTTGCAGCCATATTTGTTACCCCTTAATTCCGTATAAAGCAAAAGAAGAATACTGACTTAAATTACCACTATCAGCATATAATTTAATACTTGTAATAGCGTTAGTATTGCGCCAATTACCAGACCACATACGAACACTTCCAGAACCATTAGCATCGTAACCAAGAATAGAACGAGTAGTTTTAAATTTATTAGTATCTTTATAATCTAAAATATCACAGATAAAAGCACCAAAAGTACTTGTTGCCGTGCTATCAATACCAACAATTACAAAACTTTGAGTTGCACCAGCATCAGAACTTGCAGCAGTACCATTACCAATTAAACCGTGATAAGAATAATTTGTTCCAGTATCAGAATTAAATTGCATATAAACATTGTTTGGTGCTGTTCCTCTAGAATCTTTAGTAATAGCACGAATCTGTAAATGAGTATAATCAGCAGGAATAGAAGTAAACTCTACGTTTGCCACAGCAGTAGAACCAACAGTAGTAGTAGCAATCTGATAAAAATCAGTCAACTTAATACTCATATTGCTAGAAGCAGTAATACCAAAAATAGGCATCAGACACTCACATCCCCAACAAGAACCCAACCATCAGAAGAACGCTTAATCAAAGTAGCCCCAGACCACTGAGCACGAAACTTCAAACCAGGAGTCGCATTAACAGTAACCCCAGAAGCACCAGCCACAGTAACCTGACCAGCACCAGTCTGTAACAAATGAACCTGAGAACCAACAGGAAAAGAAACAGAAGAATTAAGAGGCACAGTAACAGTAATAGCAGAAGCATTACTCAACTCCACCATAGTATTATTAGCATCAGTCAAAGCCAACGTGTAAGTTGTGCCAGTCTGTGCATTAGTTGTTAAAAGGGAAGAAGCAGACGCTGCCCCACCAATAATCGTTACAGCCATTTAACTTATCTCGCTTCCGAACGCACTAAAGGAAGAAGTTCCAGTAGTTGAATAAACAGTAACAACATCAGTAGTATCCAATGTTGCACCAATAGTAAGAGTTAACACAGCACCAGAAGCCAACGGAACACCGTAAGCAATATAGTGTTGGTTAGCCAAAGTTGCACCAGCAGGACGAATTGCTATACGAATCGTATCCTGATTAGCACCAGTATTAGCAACGTTTATTGTTGAAACAATAGTGTCAGTTGCTGATGGTACAGTGTAAAGCGTTGTTGCTGCAGCAGCACTAGGTGCTGATTGTCCAAGGACCTTATATATGGTAGGCATTATATTTGTGTATCTCCAATCAAAACCCAAGAATTTACGCCAACTTTAATAACAGTTGTAACAGAATACTGGGCACGTGTTTTTAAACCATTAGAAGAATAAACAGAAACACCTGTATCACCTGTAATAGTTACTTGACCTGTACCTGATTGGTACAAATGAATCTGTGAACCCGTTGGGTAAGCCACACCTGAAGCAGCAGGAATAGTCACAGTGATACCTGTGCTATCCAAGGTTAACAGTTTGTTAGCATCTGCTAAAACAGTTGTGTACGCTGTACCTGTTTGTGTGTTCAAAGAAACACTTAAAGGTCCGCCACCTGCAGAATCAGCGTGAGTATGTGCAGCATTAGCAAATGATGCAATAGTTGGTGTAGTTAAAGTTTTATTAGTAAGAGTTTGTGTATCAGTTGTGCCAACTACAGAACCAGTAACACCGTGAACACCAGCAGATGCTGCAATGTGTTCTTGTGGTTCACGTAAATCGCGACCAGAGATAACGTGTTTAACAGCAGCACCAGCATCGTGAGAAACACCAGTAGTGCCGTCTTGTGCACGCACAATAGTAAGAGTTGTACCTGATGCTGCTGTGACGTTAACAAGTTCTTCAGAAGCATTGTCGTAGTCAAGGGCAAGAGTGTAAGGGTATGATGTTGGGAACCCTGAAACTGAAGCAACAGTGATACTTGTGGCAGTAGCATTAATGCTTCCTGTCAAAGTAGTGTCTACCGCTGTAGACGAATAGTAACGATTAACTGGCATTGACTACCTTCCATACCTTATACGAATTGGGAAATCTTCTTGTTGTCTTTTAGAAGCAACAGAAAGTCTTTGCTGATATAACTGGAACAATGCTCTTGTAACAGTTCCACCGGAACCAACCGGAGATTGTTGGTCAATTTGGTCCACTTCTGCTGCTTGTGAAGGTAAACGACCAACATCCATAAATGAAGCCATACGATACGCGGCACCTAAAACAACAGGTTCTTTAGCATAACTTGGTAACAAAGTTACATCTTCAAAATCATCAGATGCAAGAAGCATCTCTTGTGGTTGACGTGAATAAACCACGTGAACAGTGCGACCTGGAACAATACCATCATACACTGAAATAGTTTTACCAGTATTAAAAGTACCAACATAGGCGTTTTTATTTATAGAATATTGTCTGACAGGCAACCACTCTTGTGTAGGACCAGTTGTTTGCCACATCACTTGCAAAATTTCATCAGCCTCACTTGGTAATTCGTAAGTGTTTTGGCTTGAGATAAAACTAAATGTTGTGTAATACACACCAAAAATGTCAGGGAACACACCAGACACAGAGTTGTTTAATTGTTTACGAATAATATCTTTAGGGAAACTTGGGGAAATAGTTACTCTGTCACCAATGTTATGTGGTGCTTTTTGTGTACCACGAAACCCACGACCATAAGGTGCAAGAGTGGCAGTTGATGTTGCGCGGTCAAAAGAATCAACCCACATTAGTTCATCCCCAACTTCAATTAAACCACGTGAAAGTGTTGAAGCATCAGCAACAACAAGTGTTGTTTGTGAATCGGTCATAGCAGCAGTTAAATAGGTTGCTTGGTCTTGACGTTGAGTGTACCCAGATAGGGCAATAAGTGTGTCATCAACTAAATCAGCAAATGATGGCATTAGGAAGCAACCTCTCTTAGAGCAGGAATGGCCTCAAGGCCAGTAGTTCCTGCAAGTTCATTACATACAGCGTTTAAACCTTTATAGTCAGCAGCACTACGACCTGCTTGTGCTTTTTTATTAAGTGCACCAAGTAAATCTAACCCGGTTGTGCCAGCCCATTTATTAGCAGCACCTGCTGCTTCTTGGTACACATCACGATTAGGATAAGATGCACCACCATTAGCAAGACGATTCAATTCATCAACTAGCGTTGAGCCAGCAAAACCATAAGTCATTATTTCTTCTTTCTCGCAACAGCCATATTGTCAATCAAATTAGGATAAGGACGACCAGCAGCCTTAGCACGAGCCTTAGCAGCAGCCTTCTTAGCCGGAGTTAACTTTGTTGATTTCTTCTTAGGGTTCTTTGTTTCCCAAACTTTTTTCATTTACAACTACAATCCCACGCACGAAGTGATTTATTGATACGTGAATTAGGGTCACGTGCCGTCTTAGCAGAAGTCAACTTAGACTTCATACCACACATACGACCACAAAAAGATTTACGTCTACCAGCAGCCTTCGGTGATTTTTTGGCCTCTGCCGCTTTGACAGGAGGTTTAAGATTCATACCCTGTGCCTTAGCACTAGCACGACCTTTAGCATTCAACCCACCTTTAGGGTTCTTGCCTTCTTTACGTTGCCAAGCAGCAGATTTAGCCATCTATTTCTTCTTACTCTTACCAGCCTGAGACAAAGCAATGGCAATTGCTTGTTTCTTAGACTTAACTTTTTTAGGTGACTTACCAATGTTCAGTTCACCTTTTTTAAATTCTTTCATAACCTTAGAAATCTTGGCTTTAGCCTTAGAGTTCTTCATTATTCTTTATCCTTTGGCTCGTTAGAGTATTCGCCAACTTCAACATATTTTGGTTGAGGTCTACGTGCAGGAGTTTTACCTGACGCTTTAGCAGGTTTACCAACAGCGGAACCACCAACACCATAAGGGTTAACAGCACCGTAACAACCACATTCGTAACACATATTATATTCCCATCTTGTTCATAGCCTTCGCTACCTTTTTATTAGCAAGCCTGTGCGCCGGGGCCATCTTCTCCCCATTGTAAGGTTTACCAAGATTCTCACTAGCAGTAACAGCATCCTTCACTGCCTTCATACTTGTTCCAGCAGGTTGAATACCTTGCCTTCTTGCATCAGCATAAGCGTTCAACTCAGCATCCCATTTACGTTTTGGGACCTCACGCATATGTGCAGCATCACCAGGATGCAACTCCAAGGTTGCAGCCTTGCAACCAAAACATCCTTCAACAAACTCAGGATGCGTTCTCAACTGATGAAGAGACATAGTTTTCCTCCAACCACTTCAAGTTATCTTGTAAGCGCCCGTCCGTTGGGTTTGCTTCAACAGCCATCTTTGCGTACTTAACAGACTCATTTTTTTTACCAAGTTGCCAACCAGAAACAGATAACAAATCGTAGCAACGCCAATCCCAAATAGACTGGTCATTCAAATAATGTGATGATGGTTCAAGTTCAAAAACTTTACTTGCAGAATCCCAACAACCTTGCCAGTTACCAACAGTGTAAG
>Ga0315901_10010891_pt1 | contig 10299 bp, 6 predicted proteins | sample LakEriMetagenome_10_FD_203761 | JGI IMG/M metagenome (GOLD analysis project Ga0315901, IMG submission 203761) | Freshwater fungal communities from buoy surface, Lake Erie, Ohio, United States - Buoy 2 MA116 | ecosystem: Environmental > Aquatic > Freshwater > Lake | place: USA: Lake Erie, Ohio... | reverse complement strand
GAGCACCGTGCCGGTGAATTCATGTCCCAGCACCGTGCCCGCGTCGAGACCCCGTTCGACCCCCCGATAGACGTGCAGGTCCGAACCGCAGATGGCGGCCGCCTCGACCCGCACGATGACGTCGGTGGGAGACTGCAGGGTCGGGTCGGGAACCACGAGGGTTCGAACGTCAAAGGGGGCGGCGAAGGTGACGGCACGCATGTACGGAATTGTCCTGGGTGACAAGCGCTCAAAGCTGCCGAAAATGGTACCAGTGGCGAGGACGTGAGCGTACTGTTGGCCGTGCTCGACACCGGTCGCGGTTCATTTTTTGGCTTCTGGGCGAAGGGTATCCGGGAAACCGGGGCACTTCTCGAGCCTTGGAACGGCCAGACAGCCGGCTTCACGCGATGCGGAGAAACTTCGCATCGCGATGGGAAGTGCGGCCTCATGGCCTTCCGGCACGTGGTTGCCTGGGTCACGAGTATTTTGCCACAGTTGATACAACCCGCCCGACTTGAACAGCGGGGGCCGTTTCTGCGGCAAACCGCTTTTTTTGCTGAAAAAACACTTGTCTGCATGGCTGTGAGATCACAAGCTGCAGATCTCTACGTGTTCAGGGGGGGAAACGCTGTCCTGAAAGACTCCCCGGCCCAGACGTTGGCTTGCAAGCCGCCCGTACCGGGAGTGGTCTGGCCTCCTCATTCCGGGCAGTGTCCAAGCCGGCCCGGGATCGGTTTCCGATTGGCTTGTTCGATGCAGTTCAGCATGTTGATCCATCAATCCAAACTCATCTCGATGTGGTTCGGACTCCGGTGGCCGTTGGTGTGTAGCCTGGTGGTCTGCGCGGGGCTGTCGGGTTGCAAAAAGTCGGCACCAGGGATCCCGTTGGACGAGATACGGCCTCTCGGTGATGACAACGAAATCGGTCAGTACCACGATTTTTGCGAGCCACTCGAGCAGCCTGTTTGGAAGCCGGCTGCTAATTCCGAATTCATGCGGCCCGATGACCCGGTCATCGGAATCCTGACGAAGCAGGGGGCATACGCCCTGCCGTGGTGGGTGCTGAAGAACCATCACGTGGCGAATTTTGACGTCGACGGCGAAGAGATTCTGGTCACCCTGTGCGAAATGTGCAGCAGTGCCTCGGCGTTCGATCCCAGGGTGGACGGCGAGCGACTGCACTACCGTGTGGTGGGCATCTACAATGGAACTCATATCATTCGGGATGAAGAGACCCAGACGTTCTGGCTCCCCTTTCTGGGACGTGGCCAAAAAGGTCCGCACATGGGGAAGCAGTTGAAACGTCGGCGTGTGGACCAGGCCAATTGGGCCGATTGGCTGCAAATGCATCCCCAAACCCAGGTGGCTTATGGGGAGCCAAGTGCGCGCGAAGGACACGGCAGCAAACACTTCCCAGGCGCCACGCTGATGGGAGACGGGATGCTCGCTTCGTTGCAGCACCGCAGCCTGCGGCTCTCGCAGAACGATCTGGTGCTGGGGATCGTGGTGAATGACGAACATCGGGCGTTCCCCATGGCCGAACTGACCCAAAATGGTGCCGTGCTGCAGGAGGTTCTGGGAGAGCTTCCGATCGTCGTATTCCACAAGCCCCACACGTTTCTGGCGGCGGCATTCTCTCGTCAGCACCAAGATGAAATGCTGGACTTCACGACGAATGAAAAGGGAGAAATCGTCGACCGGCAGACGGGAAGCACATGGAACTATGCCGGGATCGCCCTGGAAGGACCCCTTTCCGGCACCGAACTCGAACCGGTCACCTATTCCATGGACGAGTGGTACATGTGGTTCACGCAGCATCCACAAACCACTCTCTATGCTCACTGAGGCCGTACCGTTGCCAAAGTAAGGGCGCATTCGCCGGGAAGGGAGACGTCCCGTGGTCAAATCACCCGATTCCCCACGCGGCGGCCGATCGCCGGATGGGAACCAGATCGCACAACCGTCCCCTTCCGCCATTCAGGAATCAGGCTGCGAACCGTTACAGCCCTCACAGCGGTACCTGGCCTCGTGAGTTCTTCCCTGACGGACTCCCGGCTGTCTGGGACTTCTCCTGCGATTTGATCATGATCGGTCTTTCGATCGCAGGCTGCGGAATTCCTCCTCCCCGGTTCTCTTCTGGATGTCCCCTGACCGGTCTCCCACGATGGATTTCTCTCTGACGGCCGCCGATCGACAGCAATGGGAAGCGGCCCGACGGCTCGCGAGTGAGCACCTGTCGCCCGTGGTTCCCGCGGTGGGATGCGAGCGGGCGGGGTTTGATCAGGCTGGCTGGCGGCGTCTCGGAGAGTTCGGACTGTTCCAGGCCGATCTGCGGGATCCCGGCAGCAGCTTTCGCCGGGCCGCCCACTTACTGGAGGCGTGCGGCACCGGGGGGGCCGACCGGGGCCTGCTGTTCGCCGCCGGGGCTCACATCTTTGGCTGTCTCTGGCCGCTGATCCAACTGGGAACCCCCGCGCAGCACACCCACTGGGTCCCGCGCCTCGGCACAGGCGAGCAGATCGGGGCCCTGGCGATTACCGAACCCGAAGCCGGCTCGGCCATTTCGGCCCTCGCCACCACGGTGACCTCGGAAGGCGATGAGGTGATTCTCTCGGGGGCCAAGACCCTGGTCACCAATGCCCCGGTCGCCCATGTGATGCTGCTGATCGCCAAGGAGTTCCCCCAGCGCGGCAGTCTGGGACTCTCGGCTTTTCTCGTTCCCACCCACACTCCGGGGGTGACCATCCGCCCGTTGGCGACGGTGGGCCTGGACGGCGCCCCGGCTGGGGATGTCGAGCTCAATGAGGTGCGTCTGCCCAGGGCCGCCCGCCTGGGACCGGCCGGGGGGGGACTGGGGGTGTTGCTGTCGGCCATGCAGGCCGAGCGCACCGCCATTCTCGCCGGGTTCCTGGGAGCCGCCGAGTTCGATCTCGCCCGCTGCCACCAGTATCTCAAGAACCGCCGCCGTCCCGGCGAGCAGACCTCCCTGGCCGACCATCAGTCGGTCCAGCACACGCTGGCCGAGATCCGCTGCCGCCTCGAAGCGGCCCGCTGGCTGCTGTATCGAGGGCTCTGGGAAGTTACCCACGGCACCGACCGCATCGCCTGGCCGGCCATGGTCAAGAAGACCGTCAGCGAGGCGGTGTACGACTGCGCCCACAAGATCCAGTGCCTGTATGCCGGGGCGGGCTGGCGAAATCTCCATCGCTCGGCGACCGCCGTGCAGGACACCCTGGCCATTCTCTCGGCCTCGGGAACGAGCGATGTGCAGCTCAACACAATTGCCTCGCAGTTGACCAAGACCCTGGTCCCCCTGACCTGACCTGACCTCACCCCCCGAGATGATCGAGAACCTGTCCGACATTCTGCGCACCGCGGCCGAGAGCCATCCGCACCAGGTGGCGGTTGTCGCCGGGACGGTGTCGCTCACGTACCAGCAACTCGACGCCCAGACGAGTGAACTGGCCGGGTGGCTGCGCTTCCAGGGGGTACAGCCGGGAGATCGGGTTGGGCTGTGTCTCCCCAAGACGGCCGCGGCACTGACCGCCCTGTATGCGGTACTGAAAGCGGGGGGGGTGTATGTGCCGGCCGACGTGCGCAGTCCGCCGGCCCGGCTGGCAGGGTTGCTGGCCGACGCCGGTTGCCGGCTGATCCTGACCACGCCGCGGGTGGCCGAGGCCCTGCCGGCGCACTGGCCGGCCGACACGGCTCGGCCCGCGTTGATTCCCTTTCCACCCCCGGTGGCCGAGTTGTCCCCCGGAACCCCGCCGTCTCGCGAGGGGGAGCTGCAGGACGTTCCCCGGACTCCCGAGGCACCGGCCGCCCTGATGTACACCTCGGGGTCCACGGGGCGGTCGAAGGGGGTGGTGCTGACTCACCGCAACATCCTGTGTTTCGCCGAGTGGGGTCGGACCCATTTTGGACTGCAAACTGCCGATCGGGTGGCGAGCATCGCCCCGTTTCACTTCGATCTGTCGACCTTCGACCTGTTTTCCACCCATCTGGCGGGGGGAACGGTGGTGCTGCTGGATGAGCAGGCGGTGATGTTTCCCTCCGCCGTGGTGGCGACCTTCCGCAAGCAGCAGATCACGGTCTGTTATGCCGTCCCCACCACCTGGGTGCAGTTGCTCGAGCGGGGGGGGCTCGAGGCGGCCCCTCCCACGTCGCTGCGCCACGTGCTGTTCGCGGGGGAGGTCTTTCCGCTCCCTCTGCTGCGCCGTCTGATGCAGGCCCTGCCGCAGGCCACGTTCACCAACCTGTATGGTCCGGTCGAGACCAACGTCTGCACCTTCCACACGCTCCCTGGTCTCCCGGGAGAGGAGGCGACCGAGATTCCCATTGGGCGTCCTCTGCCGCACAGCCCGGTCGACGTTCTCGATGAGCAGTTTCAGCCTGTCCCCCCGGGTGACGTGGGGCAGTTGTGTGTGCGTGGGCCGGGAGTTTCTCCGGGCTATTGGCAGCAACCCGGACTGACCGAACGCAGTCGGGTGGCGGGGGAAACCGCCACGTATCAGACGGGCGATCTGGGCTTCCGGGATGCCACCGGCACCCTCTGGTTTCGGGGCCGGCGTGATCACCAGGTCAAGATCCGCGGCCATCGCATCGAGCTGGGAGAGGTCGAGGCGGCCCTGGGGAGTCACCCCGGTGTGGCCCAGGCGGTCGCGGTGGTCCATTCTCGCGCTGGAGAGCAGCAGATTGTGGCGTTTGTCCAGCCGCGGGATGGCACGGTCACAGAGGCCGACCTGCATCCGCATCTGGCGGGGAAACTGGCTCTCTATGCCCGTCCGCAACGCATAATCCTCAAGCCGGCGCTGCCCACCACCGCTTCGGGAAAGATTGACCGGCAGACCTTGATTTCCCGGGCCGAGGATGACTAGAAAACAAGGTTGCCAAGGAAGGTGGTCCCTCTTTTTGAACGGCTGTCTTCCGTGTCTTCTGCTCATTATTCGACGGTCCTTGACGCGTTGTGCCGGGCCAATCCCGCCTGCGATCGCAGTCGAATCGGGGAAAGCACCCCGTTGCTGGACGAGGGTCTGCTCGATTCGCTGCAGATCGTCACGCTGATTGGGGAACTGGAAAGCTCTTTGGGGTGTCAGGTTCCTCTCGATGAGGTGATCCCCGACAACTTCCAGCACCTGACGGCCATCTGTGCGCTCGTCGACCGTTCGCTGCCGACGAACGCTTCGTAGACCTCTTCTGAACCCCCTCCTGGAGCCGGTTGCTCCTGTGTGCTGCCGGCCGTGGGGGGCTTTTCTTCACCACACGATTCCGCAGCCCAGAGAAACCTCCATGATTGCTGAAAATCGGAGTCTGCCCCTCCCGCACGACGTGGTCATTGTCGGAGGGGGTCCCGCGGCCTCGTTCACCGCGCTGTTTCTGCTGAAGCACGGCATTCAGCCGCTGATTGTCGAGCGGGATTCCTTCCCGCGATTCCACATTGGCGAATCGTTGACCGGTGAAGTGGGAGGGATTCTCCGCGAACTGGGACTCGAAGCCGAACTGGCGTCCCGTCAGTTTCCGATCAAGCATGGGGTGACGGTCTACGGTGCCAATGGAACCAATACGTTCTGGGTTCCCGTGATGCGGAGGCAGCATGACGGCGATCTGACCTCGACCACCACCTGGCAGGTCCGGCGGGATGAGTTCGATCAGTTTCTGCTGGAGACGGCTGTCGCTCGCGGAGCGACCGTGGTCAAAGGGGATGCCGACGGGGTGCTGCGTGACGGCGACGCGGTCTGTGGACTGCGTGTCAAGACAGCCGAGGGATTGCGGGAGTTCCCCTGCCGGATTTTGGTCGATGCCTCGGGACAGAAGACGTTCCTGGCGAATCAGGGGGTGACGGGGCCGAAGGAGCGGGGGAGTTACGAGAAGCAGGTCGGCATCTTCAGCCGGGTCACCGGGGCGGTTCGTGATCTTGGAGAAGCGGCGGGCAACACCCTCATTTTCTACCAGGAGAAACATCACTGGTCGTGGTTTATTCCGCTCAGTGAGACCGAGACCAGCATTGGGGTGGTGGTGCCGGGAGAGCACTTCTCGCAGTCCGGGAAGTCGACGGAAGAGTTTCTGGAGTGGAAACTGCGGAACCTGAATCCCGCCCTGACCGCCCGGCTGCAGAATATTGAGTTTACCGAACCGGTCCGGACGGCCTCCAACTACTCGTACCACGTGAAGAATTTCACGGGGCCGGGGTTTGTGTGCGTGGGAGACTCCCACCGGTTCACGGACCCGATTTTCTCGTTCGGTGTCTTCTTCTCGGCCAACGAAGCGAAGATGGCGGCGGCGGCGATTCGCGATGTGCTGGCGAACGGAGCCGAGCATGAGGCAGATCCCTTCGCCGAGTACGAGGCCACCTGCGACTTCGGGCAGCAGGTCATTCAGGATGTGATTGATTTCTTCTGGGAATACCCGTTGGCCTTCCAGATGATGGCCCACAAGAGTCACAAGGGAGAGATCACCGACTGCTTCGCCGGCCGGGTGTATCCCGCGCACCAGCCTTCCGAGGCGGTGCTGACCATGCGGCGGATGTTGGCCCGGGTTCGGACTCCCCAGCCCGAACCGGTGGCGTAACCAACACCGCGACGCAACTCGAGACAGCCCGCAGATCGCCAGCGATCTCCGGGCTGTTTTGTTTTTCCGACGGGGGCTCCGTGGGATGTCGACGATGACCGCCCGAGGGGCCGGTTCACGTCCAGCGCTGGTTCCCGGGAGTCTGTTCGATCTCCCCTTCCAACACGGCGGCAAACCGGTGGACAAGGTCTGCGATCTGGGCCTCCCGCTCGGGAGAGCCCGCGGGGGCGGGGGGAACAGGAGGCCGAATGGGGGGGTGGATGTCAATTCGCACCCGTCCCCCGGGCTGCAGGGTGCAGAAATAGGGGAGGATGGCGGCTCCGCCCATCAGCGCAAGATTTGCCATTCCCTGGGGGTACTGCCGCGTGATGCCATGAAAGGTGCGCTGGATGCTGCGTTGATCATCTTTCTCCTTTTGCCGGTCCCCGGTCAGATGCAGACAGCCCTTGGCCTGCAGGTGCCGGAGGGCCAGCACGGTGGCCTGCGCCTTGAACCCCGTCCCGGTCTCGACCGACGTGAGGGTGGCGGGTTTGGTCACTCCCATCATCTCCAACTGGTCCTGACTCTCAAGAGACAGTACCTCCACCCCGCAGCGTGCCAGCCACAAGGGGAACAGCCGATTGACTCCGAAATGGCTCCCCCCGAGGATCACGGGACGCCTCGCCGATTGTTCCTCTGCGAGGTGTTCCAGGCCACGCACTTCAAACTGCTCCGTTTCCTGTTCCGGGGACAATGTGGCCAGCCGCGCCAGCAGGAGGGGCTGAAACAGGCCGTTCTGATAGACCCGCGTGGACTCGAGGTTCATCCGGTCCGGCGGCAGTCCCATCGCGGCAAACAGTTGCCCGGAAACCCGCAGGAAGGGGCGCAGAGTGCGAGATCGCCACGTGATGCAGCGGCGACCCCAGCGATTGCGGCACAGGAAATTTCCCACCGACCACAGACAGGGCCAGGGAAGGAGGGCCAGACGCCGCATCCGCCGCAGGTGCCGCTGGAATGACACGGGACGGTTCGCTGGCTGTTCGACGCTGGGCATGAATGGGGACGGATCAGGCGGGGACCATCAGCTCGCGGAAGGGGGAAAACGCCCTTCGGCGCGAAAGTCTAGTATACAGGGCCTCTGCCCCTCAGACACCGGTCGGGGGTTGCCGACAGGACGGTCGAACCCGGGGGACGTGACGTCCAGCGTCTGGCAAGAGGCGGTGACGGGCTCGGGTGGCCGGGAACCCGGTTGTGATGGACCACCTGCGCGAAGCCACACGAATCTGGATCGAGCCGCGACACCGCGTGATTCCCCTGGTCCGGAGAGAGCGGCCGGGGGGCAACCCGCCTGCGGGAGGGGCGTGAGTCCGAGGCGGCAGCAGTCTCTGTCAATCAAGCCAGCGACGCCTCGCAAACTTTCCACCAACCAGAGACGGGGCCGGGGAAAGACGGCGGTCAACCTGCGCCTGTGCCGCCGGGGGCTGTGCAACAGCCAGCGACCATTGCCTGTCGTTGGGAGGGGCGGGTTCGTGGTGGGGGGACAGCGGGATTGGTCCCGTTGTGACGTCTGTCGTGAGTCGCGGAACGTTGTGTGGCAAAAGGGAATACGGGAAATTCCAGGGAAACGCTGCCAAAACGTGTCGACTGAGTTTGACCGATTTCGGCATGGAATCTTCGCAGGACGGAAAGCGAAACCGCAGGCTGTCTCAGGGGGGGGAAATTTTTTCCGGGTGGCGCGCCCAATCCAAACGGTGTTTTTATAGGTGAGGCGAGGTTTCCAATCTCGTCCATCCAAGGTGGACGTCTGTCATTCATTTCTGACAGCGCTGACACCAGAACACTCCTGGGATTGGCTCCATGAACCTGTTTCGTTTTGACCGTCGCGGCTTGTTGCGTCTCTGGCGTCATCTGGTGGCTCGCGCTCAGGAGTTGCGGCACCAGCGGAAGCCGGGACGCTGGGGGCGGCGGTTTTTGAACGCGCGGCAGTCGGTCCCGGCTCAGACGCAGACCTGGATCGCCTCCCCGGTGCTGGCGCTGGAAGAGCGGGTGTTGTTGACGACGACGATTACGGCGAACATTTTCTCCAACGGCGCGGATATTGTCCTGACAGACCCCGATTGCATCACCATTGCCTCCGGTGTCATCTTGAATAGTTCGTCGTCGACTGGCGTGGCGGGCAACATTCTGTTGAGTGCTCCGCAGATTGTCATCCAATCGAACGTCACGCTTTCGGCCATGGGAAGTACATCCTCCGGCGATGGATCCATCACCTTGGATGGGTGCAACCTCAGCCTCACATCCACGATCCCCGACAATCCTTTGGGAATCTTTGACTTGCTGAGCCTGACTGTCGACGCCTCCATCACGATCGGCAGTAACGTCACCATCACAGGAGGCGACATCAATCTCAACGCGTTCGCCGGTGATGATTTTGACTGGTATGACGAAGCAACTGCCGTCCCGGTCGTCGGGCAGGTAGTCAACGCTGCCTTCAATCAGTTCTTCTCATTTATGCCCTTTGTATCACTCCCACTGTCTGTGGCAATCCGGCAGCCCACCGCCTCGATTACGACTGGAGGCGCGACCATCAACAGCAGTGGCTCGGTCAATATCAGTGCTGATGCCTCCGGTTATGCCGCGGGCGCAGCCAGTTTCATTTCCTTGATCAACCCGAAGTTCGACAGGGGTTTCGCTGCGGGATTGAGTTATGCGGATTCGTGGGCTGTGACGGAGATCTCGAGTGATACGACGATCACTGCCCAGCAAGGAGTCATCGTATCTTCCAATGCCGTCAATACCACCAGTATGTTGGCACAAACAATTCGTGCCTCAAAAGACATGGCGGTGAATTACAAGGACGGCGTTCTGGAGGGCTATCAAAACCTTTTGGAGATCGACAGTGCAACAACCTTTAACCGCACTGTCTCCCATGCCATCGTGGATGCCGGTGCATCGATCATCTCCAATAACTCCAGCGTTGCAGTCACCGCGACGGCCATCCAGAATTCCGACGCGCAGGCCAATTCGACCTCCTACCTTCGCGGGAACACAGGCATCAGCCTGGCCGTGACGTACAGCGACGCCGATGTCCTTGCCCAGGTTGATGGCCAGATTACCGCCGCCAACACCACACCTGCGGCGACCCTGGTTTTCAATCCGGACTTCACTGTCGATTTTCAGGGGAATTCACTGGTATTTGCGAGTCCAGTGACCTTCCAGACCGGTGATCCCGTCATCTACTCCGTCGGTGCTGGAGGACAACCGATTCCCGGCTTGGTGAATGGGGCGACTTATTTTGCGATTGTAAACCCCAGTCAACCGAACAATCTCCAACTGGCCACATCCAGGGCCAACGCCAATCTCACGCAGGCAATCTCCTTCGGAGCGGGATATCCGACACTGCAGGTTTCCGGCATGCTGCAATCCCTGCCGGTGACGCAGGTCAATGCCTTGAGCGATACACTGGCATTCGGATATTCCCAAGGGTCCGCTGGATTTCCATTGTTTACGACCGGCAACGTGGTCCAGTACACACCTGCGCCAGGTCAGTACCTCGGCTACAACGACACCAGTGGAAACCTCATCGGAGCACTCCCTGCCGGATCCTACACGGTTCAGGTGGTCAACTCCTCGACGGACCTCCTGACTCCGTTTACGATCCAGCTTCTCGATTCGAACGGGGAAGTGGTCGACCTCAACAGCAATCCGTTCTTTTCCGACTCCAACAACAATATCTATCAGGTCTACGCTTTCGACACGGCCAGTGGTTCG
>Ga0315901_10010885_pt1 | contig 10301 bp, 2 predicted proteins | sample LakEriMetagenome_10_FD_203761 | JGI IMG/M metagenome (GOLD analysis project Ga0315901, IMG submission 203761) | Freshwater fungal communities from buoy surface, Lake Erie, Ohio, United States - Buoy 2 MA116 | ecosystem: Environmental > Aquatic > Freshwater > Lake | place: USA: Lake Erie, Ohio... | reverse complement strand
GTTCTTGTATCTGTAAATTCATTACTTGCCGATGTAACGGTATAAATTCCTACTCCTGTATAAGTCCAAGTTAATGCACCCGAAAATGTGTTTTGTAATATAGTAATAGTTGGAGCATTTGTTCCTGTTTGTCTTATTAATGCAACATATATCTTAGTTGGAAATCTTGATAATGCTGTGTTCGCTGCCGTTTGTGCGGCATTTGCGGTTGATTGGGCTGTAGCCGCATTATTTAATGCTGTAGTTGCTGTGCTTTGTGCGGTTGCGGCATTGGTTACTGCTGTATTAGCGGTAGTTTGGGCTGTATTAGCTGTTGTTTGGGCTGTAGCTGCATCGCTTACTGCACTATTTGCGGTAGTTTGGGCGGCATTTGCTGCATCTAAAGCTATTTGCTGACTTGCCGATATAGTGGACTTTTTAGTTACTCCACCTTGTTCAACAACAATTATTTCTGAACCATCAAGTGGTGTTGTCGCACTTGTTAAATCTGGTATTTCTACTCCTCCTGCCATTTTATGTAATTATTATTTTTCTATTAGTATTTGTTAATATGTTTAATCCTGTATTTGTTATTAGCCAACTTAATGTATTCACTATTACTTTTGGTATGTAAGGCAATGAACAACTATTTGCTCTTATAAATTGTATTTGTAGCCAAACATCGTTCTCGGTGATACATTCGTTTTCTACTAACGATGCTTGATTTGTTAGTAGCCATATAGCATTTGTGAGGTCTGAAAATAATTGAAAGTCCTCTTTACAAGGCTCACAACCTTTCTTTAGCTCTGCAACCACTCTCTTGTAAATAACTATTTGTGTGTTTGTAGCTATTTGTATTGCTTCGTCTATGTTTGTTTGAGTAACTACCATTTTTTTCTTTTTAAAAATACTTACTAAGAACAACCACAGTTGCAACCATCTTTCTTTAAGATACCTATACATTTTTTTATTAGTATGTTACAATTGTTATAATCTTGATTATTAAAGGCTGCTACAATCATACTCTTGTATGTCATCAAGGTATTTAATTGGCTAAATATAGGTTTGCAATTTGGTCTTTTTGCTATTAATCCTGCTATTCCACAATCAATAAATGTTGTTACTAAGCAATATGCTTGGGCATTAAATAGTTGGTCTAATGAATTTTCAAAGTCAACATTTGACTGGTAAACCGCATCTTCTATCTGCTCACCCATATTTAAGTCTTCTGAACTTACTTCAAATGTTAGGTCAACATAACTTTGTGGGAAACCACTAAAGGTAAATACTTCGTTTGTTGCTGTATTTGTTACCGTTCCCGACTGATTTGAATAGGTAAGGTTTGGCAATACATTTGGTAAAGTAATAAGTAGCGTATTACTTGAAGGCAATGTTAATGTAGATTCTAAGTTAATAAATAAAGCTAACAAATTCTCAATTATTACTATCTGTGCGTTTATTGCAGCAAAGTTAGTAGGTATATCGCCTGATAATGTATTAATCGTTGCATAAGCATCTAAAATATCATTGTAAGCAGCTAATTGAGATGCGTTTGTTGGGTCGTAGTATTGTTGGAAAAGTTCCCACGCTGAATCAATAGATGTAGTGATTACGATATATCCTGTTGCTTGTGTTATAATATTGTCATTTGTGCCGTTTAAATAACTTGGACTTGCAAATTGGTTTTTAGTTTGATATACTGCATCAGTATAAAGATTGTCATAGAAAGTATTTGTGCTACTTATGTTCATACTCCCTGTTCCTGTTGGAATTAAGGATTGATTTTCAAATTCTACTGCACTACTTGTTCTTGTGTTTCGTATTTGATTGTATTGACAAATAGAAGGATTACGATAAGGGGCAAAAAGTGCATTTAAAAATATGTTACTGTCAGTTGTTTTTGTTAAAGCTGTTGATGTAGTAAATACACCACCTTCTGTATATATTAAATAAGTTAAACAATTAGCAATTATTTCATTTGTTAATGTATAATCTTCGTCTGCATAAGCAATGTCTATTTGTTCTCTTAAATATTGAATTGTAATAAGGTTTGCTCTTTGAAAAAATGTTGTTTGTGGATAGGCGGCTATACCTGCATCAATTTGTGTTGTTACTAAAGCATAACTTGTAGATGTATATAAATCGCCACTATCTTCCCCTCCTTGCGTTAAAAGACAACTATACACACCATCAGGGAAATTACCAGCACTAAAATCTCCATTTGGAGTTGCTAATGCTTGAGACTTTACTCCTACTATTCCTATGTTTGGAAAAGAAGGGTACGTTCCAGTAAAATCAAACAAATCAGATGTTCTTATATTAGTAAGTACATTGTTGTCTTGTACAAATCCTTCTATTGTTTGTCTATAACTTGTGCTTACCGTAAATACGCTTGGGCTTGTTAAAACTAATGTACTATCATAGGTTATCGTTGCCATAATTTATTTTTTACAAATTTATATTTATCTTCCCTTGCTAAGTTTTTTAAAAAAAATATTTACATAATTGACTAATTAGGCTTTGCAGTTTTATTTACCTCAAACATTTTTTCTATAAATAACTTCTCAACCTCTTTGTCTATTACCTTTTTTGAAAGTAATCTCTTTAACATATTTTCTTGAGATTGTAATGATTCTTTTGGATAATAAAGCCCTTCGTCATACCCAACAAACTTTTCTTTTAATATATTAGCCTTCTCAGAAGCACTTTTAGCCTTAGATAGAGCAGATATTAGTCGTTCTTCTTTGGTTTCATCCTTTGACTCTTTATTAAATTCTTTAATGACATTATTCTTAATTTTGGGCAAATAAGATTCTACTTCCTTAATAAATCCTTTTTCTTTTTGTCTTTCAAGGTCTTTTAGTCCCTTGGCATAATCTACTGTTAATTCCTCAATTTCTTCTTTGGTGTACTCGTCTTTTTTTAGTTGCAAAGAACCATAAAAATCTGCTACATTTTTATTTTCTAAGTCCTCATAAGAAACTTTTTTAGCTTTCATTATTTCAGTAGGAGTCTTATATGTTTGCGTTCCACCTCCAAACAATCCATAGGCGTGAAGCATACCTGCTTTAAATGGTGGATTCTCTTTATTAATCTCGCTGAATGACTGCCAATAAATAGGTCTGACACTATTCCATAAGTCTTCTTGAATAGAAATTGGCTTACCAAATTGGTCTACATAAACATCTCCATCTGCTGTCTTCTTTGCCTCTAAATACTTATAAGTCATTGACGCAGATGGATTAAATTTATTTTGAGTCATCTTCCACAAATAATCCAATGACTTCCCATCTCCACTACTCAAAGAACTTAATATTCTATATGTTAAAATTACTTGTTGTATTCTACCGCCCCAAGGGTCAATTCTTGTATTGCCTAACTTTATCTTCATAAAATCTGAACTTGTTGGGTCGGTATTTACTTCTGTTTCATCATCGTCATCGTATTTTAAGTACAATGCTGCCATTATAACAATGCCTGCTGTTAGACTAACAAATTTCATATAATCTTTGATAGCCATTTTCTGTGCTACCGAAGGCGTAACCTTCCCTTTCATTAATAAAGAAAATGAGCTTTGCCCTTCTTCTCTTGAACCCATCTTTCCAAAATGATAGATAGCGTATGGAGTTGCTTGCTTAACCATTGAAGCCCAATTTCTTGGCGAAAAGAAAACTGCTGACAATTCTTTTGCAAATTGCTGTCCCCTACCTAATGAAGCCCTTCCTGTAAAAGTATTTATTACGTCTGCCAAATTCTTGTAGTCTTTTGGATGTGTTTCAAACGTCTTTCCTTGTGCTTGCAACATCTCGCTTCCCTCTAAAAACTTCTGCACCCTCAGCATATTCATATAAGATACACCTGCTCTTTCAACTGCCCTAATAGGATTTAATTTCTTCCATCCCTCATATAGTTTTTCTCCTCCTAACTTAGTTGGAAAACCTACAATGTCCCAAATATAATTTACCCATCCTCCTAAAAATTGTTCTTCTCTTGCCTCAAGTTTAGCATCTGGTTCTGTCAACGCTAATTTACTTGCCTTCATCACAGGATAAAATTCTTGCGACTGTAGTTGTTTTAAAAATTGTTTTGCTCTATTTTCATTAGCAAACGACTTCATAGCTATTCCAAAAGCACTCTTAGCCATCCTTGGATTGCTTAAAGTATAAAGTCCTCCTTGTATTAATACAAAAGAAAATTCACCAGTTGCTAATAAGGCTCTCGGCAATCCCCAAATCTCCAAGAGACTATCATAAAATTTCTGAACTTTATTTCTATTGTTTAATTCGTTTTGATACTGAAGTTTATCGAACTCGGCTTTTATTCTTAATTTTTTAGCATTAAGTTTTATTAACTCATTATCTTTAATTAACGGATTGGGTTTCTTTTTACTAAAATCCCCTTCTCTGATTCTTCGTTCTAATTCTGCTATTCTACGTTCAACTGCTTTCTTAGCATTATCCAATCTTCTTGCTTCAATTATCCCTGCTTCTTGGCGTAGTTTTTTAAGTTCTTCTTTTGCAGCATCAAGACGTTGTTTCTTCGCCTCCAACTCTGCACTAAATTCTTTATTGGTTGCTTTTTTAAAGGCTAAATCATTGTTCTTTATTTTTTCGTTTATGTCTTCAATAGCCCTATCATAAACCAATTCCATTAATTGTGTTTCAGTTGGTCTTGCAGGTATTAATCCTAAAAACTCTTTTTCTTTTTGAATTTGTGCCTTTAATTCTTTTACCTCTTGACTTTGTTGAACTTTTGCCTTCTCTTCTTTAGCTTCAATAATTCCTTGTCTTAATTTCTCAAGTTGCTTTTCAAGATACTCTATTTTAGCTTTTTCTTTCGCTTCAGCCCTTTCCATTTCTGTTTTAGGCATTGGCTTAGAAGCAATTAATCCCATCTCTTCTTTGGCAGCGTTTATTTTGTTTTTTAGGTCATCAATTTGTTTTTGCTCTGACTCACTATACACTACTTGTTCACCCTTGGCTTTTATTTCTTTAGCCAATAAATCGTCTAATTGTTTTTTAAGTGCCTTTATCTTCTTCTCACCAACTGTCTGAGGTTTACCCTTAAATATTAGGTCGTGACGATATTGAAGCTCATCTCTTTGCTCAACAAGGTCTTTATACACTTGGTCGGTGATTGTAGGTTTATTATTCTTTTTAGCTACTTCGCCTGCCTCAATCTCATTATTTAAGTCTTCAATTCTATTTCTTAATCTTGTCTTGGCAGCATCTAAGGCTGTTCTTAATTGTGCATCTTGCGTTTCTAAGTCAATAGGCAAGTCCTTCATTGCCTCCTTGATTTCTTTTAGTAACTTCCTTTCATCAGCATCTAACTTATCTCTTTGTGCCCCACTCTTTAAAGGTCGCTTTTTCATAGCTATATCCTCAAGTGCTGACTGTGCCCTACCAACAAATCTTAGTTTACGAATAGCCTTTTCAATTTCTTCTTGATTTTGATTTACAGTTTTACCATAACCTGTTATTGCATCTCTAATTTCTCTATCTGTGGCATCAGGATACTCTCCAGCTATTTCTTTCTTAACTGCGGCTACTAAACTATCAATGTCTGTGTTTCCTTCTTCCACTAATCTCCTAATAAGCGAGTGCGGAACTTTTATTCTTCCCTTGGTTTTATCTTCTCCAAAGTAGTCGTTTATCTGCTTATCAAGTGCTTCTTGCCCTTTTTTTGTTAATTTTTTATAAACATCGCTTTCTTTAACAAAGTCTGATACGGCTTTTAACCCATCTGCAACATTACCTGTTCTTTCAATTGCTTTTGCTACTACCTCAACTAAATCATTCCACGTAAAACCAGATGTAAATATTTCTATTTCATTTCCGTTTTCATCATAGAACTTAGGCTTAGTTTTAAACTTTGCTCTAAATTTATCTGCTATTTTCTTTGCCTTCTGTGAGTATGTTTCTTTTTCTTTATTTCTATTTACATCGTCTTTTATATTTTGGATAGCTGCTTTTTCTTCAGCCTCCTCTGCTCTTTTTTCAGCTTCACTTAACTGCTCGTTTACTTCATTTAATTGTTTCTCAAGTTCCTCGAATTTGGCTAATACCTGTGGAGAAATAATACCATTATTAATAGATTTATACTTCTCAATTTGTTTAGTTAATTCATAATTAAAGTCTGATGTTGCATATACATTTGCAAGTGCAGCATTAAATTGTCCTCCTGCTCTTGCTCTACGGTCAAATTCATCTAATAAATTCTTTTGAATTTCAAGTAAACTTTCTACGTCTGATGTGTTCTTCGCATTAGCCATATCCTTAGTTACATTGTCAATAATCTGAGCAAATATAAACGCTGCTCTACCTCCTTCAACTAAGTTTTGTCTTACTGCTTCTAAGGCTGCTTCATCACCAACTTGAGAAATAAATTCTTTGGCATCACTCTTTGCTTGAGCTTGGTTTTCTGTTTCGTAAAATAATCCCAAACTTTTAATCGCTGCCTTTACCTTTTCATCTGACGTTCCTCTAAAGGCTCTATTAAGCAAAGATTTTCTTTTTTTCTTTTTCTTAGGTTCTTTAGGAGGTGCGATAGACTCTACTGCTGCGGCTACTGTATCTTCAGCTTCCTTGTCAGATAATCCGTATTCTTTAACAACTTCTATTAAGTCTGACTCTCCAATACCTGCTTTTAATTGTGAGGCAACCCAATCCTTCATCTTTTCATCAACTCCTCCCTCGCTTTTAGAAAATTGTATTGCATCAGCCTTGGCTGCAAGTTCCTTTGGAAGCCCCTTAGACATAATAGCCAACTCTTCCCTTGTTATTGGTCGAACTCTTTCGTTTGGAGTATTTAAGCCCTCCATTATGCCTCCGTAAGTTCTTATATCATTTGCTATTTCGTAAGCCTCTCCATACTTATTTTTTGATGAGTAGTAAAAGTAAACCTCGTTAGCAAAATTTTCTACTTGTTGTTTGTTTAAGTACTCTTGCTGATTAGGATGAGCAACTCTCTCCATTCCCTTAGACAAGTTAGACTCATAGGCATCCGCAGACTCTTTTGTAGGCTTAAGCGGTACAAGTGCATCTGCTCTAAATTCATTTACTTGAGCCTTTTGACCCTTTCTGTCAAAGTTCCATTCACCGATAGCCATTTGATAACCATCATTAGCAGCCATTTCAGCCATCTTTTTCTTAATATTGGCTGCTCTATAAGGAGTACCTTGAGGCACTTCTTTCTCTGCCATTTCTTTGTAGTTGTTAGGGTCTAAGTCCATTGGATAAACCTTATCCTTTGGCACTCTTACAACATACTTCTTGCCACCAACCATACTCTCGCTATCTTCAGGCTTTGTATAGTAAGAAGCAACTCCATATTGAGTAGATTTCTCGTCTCTTGATGTAGCTAATGAATTAAATTTTCTACTATCTATCCCTGATGAAAGTTTTGTGGCATCGGCATTTGATACATGAAAGAATACATAGTCTTTGCCATCCTCACTCTCTGTCATATGTGGCTCAACGTATGTATCTTTTACGTCATTGGCTTCTCCTCTTGAAAACTGAGGAACTTTTTCAGAAGGAGCAGAAAGAATTACATTTCTTGTATGGGTTCTTTTTGCTTTTTTCTCTCCGTAATTAGTAATCGCTTCATCATACGATACTTTATTGCCAGATTTATTTATAAAATCAGGATAAATATCTGATACGTGAATAGGATTATTTAAAAAGACATAATCTATTGAACTTTTTGATTCTATTGCGTGTGGGTATGAATTATGATGACCTTTTTCATCTGGATTTGTTTTTATAACAGAAAGGTCGCTTTTTTTAACTTTCATATAAGCTACAACATCTCCATTTTCAGAATCTCTAACTAATGGCTCTTCCAATAATGCTGCCATTTTTTTATAGTTAGGAACTTGCCCCAATCTACTTTCTTTCTTTTCTGCATTTCCTAATAAAGACTCTAAAAATTTTCTTCTTATATCAAAAGATGCTTTACTATGAGATATATTTTCTAAAACAGCATTTTTAATTTCTGCAATAGACATATTCTTGTTCAACTTAGGATTGCCAACAGTTTCTGCTATGGTTTTACCTTTTTTATATTTTTTTTGATAAGCTTGATTAACAGCATCCAAAAACATTTGCTTTGTTAATGTGCTTTTTTTATCTTTTAATTCGGCATCTATTGTATCAAAAACAAAATTAAAGGCATCAATATTGCTCATGTGCGACTGCTTGCCCATAGCCATAATGCCTATGTAAGCATACCCATCTTTATCTGTTTTAAGATTATTAATTAAAGTATTTAACTTACTTTTTTCCATAGAAGCCCATACCCTATTTAATCCTAATTTTTTCATTAATAAAGGATACAAAGCCCCTCCTCTTTTTAAATATGGAGTGCCGTTTTTATAACTTAAATCTCCTGCTACTGCTCTATCTGACATAGTGGTAGTCATATACTCCCCACTTATATCTGATAAATTCCCTAATTTCATGTATTCCACAACCCAATCTCTTTTTAATTTAGTTTCTTCATCTTTACTGAATTGTGGAGGGTTTTTGGTTGTACTTTCTTTTAAATCTGAAGGTATAATGCCAGAAGCAACTATGTCGCCATTTTGTACATCTGATTCATTCATCCCTTTTACCTTCTCACTCTCAATCTCCTTTCCTGTAGCAAAACCTTCAGAAATAAATGTAGCAAGTTCTTTTAAACTTTCTATATTTCTAATATCTGAAAATTTTTCAGGAATTGGAATGCCAAGAGTTTTTAATAAATCATAAATAAAATCTCTTATTTTTTCGTAGTTATCTTTAGTAACTTCAAAGCTACCATCTGCAATACTCGCAATAAAATCAGTTAACGCCTCCTTCTTAATTGTTTCAGCACCTTGTCCTTTGTATCTCTCGGCAGCCCTCTTAGTAAATTCTTGACCACCTTCAATATCTCTTAATTGCTTGTAAAGAGAGTCAATAACTTTTGAATTATTTGCTTGTAAATAATCAAGGATAGGATGTATACCTTCGTGAATCATTGTATCTGATTTCACTCTATTCATATTTAAGTGAATAGTCCCATCTGAACCTAAATAAAATCCATTTGTCTTGGCATCGGCTACTGAGCCACCTGCCTTTACAACTGCATTGGTGTACTCTGCCTCTGAGGTATGTACGCTAACGGATAATTTATTGCCTGTAGTATTCTTTACTATTTTATCAATAGCTTTGATGACATTTTTAATGTCTCCAATTACTTTTTTCTGAATACCACTAAAGTTAGATGAGTCAATCTCGTCAAGATTTTCAATAGTATAAACCTTGGTGTCTTTGCCAACACCCATAAAGTTTTTTAAGTCGTTAAGTAGACTTTCTTTCTTTTTCTCTTCCTTGGTTTTTGGGACTTCTTTCTTCGCTTTTTCCTCTATTAATTTTTTTTCTTTTTTCGCAGCTTTAATATCTTGCATTTCTGCTGCAATGTCATCCTTGTATTGTTCTACAAGGTCGTCATGGTCATTTATTAAATCTTCTAATTCAGCATCAAGTTCTTCTAATCTTTCTTGCTTATCACTTTTAGACATAGACGAGGCACGAACTTTTGCCTTCTCTTCTCTAATCCTTTCTTTTTCTTCCTTAAGATTCCCTTTTTCTATCTCTATCTCACTCTTTAAATCCTCTATTTTACTTTCGGAATACTCAATGTCGTCATCAAGTCTTTTTATTTCTGCCTTGTCTTTGTCGCTGAGTTCCTTTATTTCTGCTGTTTCTACCTTTTTTGCTACGTCAATATTTGCAGTTTTATTTGGAATTAGCGATGATTGTGGTTCTTTAGAATTAGAGATTTCCCTTGCCTCATTTATAGCTCCTTCATAATCTGTAGTATACTCTCCATCTGTTTTATCGTATTTAGGAAACTTACCATAGTTCTTTTCAATATCTTCTCTACTGCCACCATCCCAATACATTACAACAATATCTGGTTTAGATTTTAAAATGGTATCCTCCCATCCATTTTCTGCAAATTCAGGATTAAACTCAACTCTCTTGTAAGGCTTAAAACCAAACTTAGAATAATATTCAGGAAGGAATGTGTCATAAGCATCCGTATATCTTGCACCTAATTTTATAGCTGTTAATAATAATGGTTTTAATAAATTTTTACCTTCTGCCGTTACATTTTTAAATCCTCCTCCTGCATTGCCATTAGACTCTAATATCATACCCACCTTGCCATCCTTAGAAATCAAAAGCCTACCTCCTTTATCTAAAATCTCTTGAATTTTTTCTTTTGATTTTAATTCTACTTGTATACCTGCTTCCTTGTCACTTTCTTTTGCTGCTTTTGTAGCTTCATAA
>Ga0315901_10010884_pt1 | contig 10301 bp, 9 predicted proteins | sample LakEriMetagenome_10_FD_203761 | JGI IMG/M metagenome (GOLD analysis project Ga0315901, IMG submission 203761) | Freshwater fungal communities from buoy surface, Lake Erie, Ohio, United States - Buoy 2 MA116 | ecosystem: Environmental > Aquatic > Freshwater > Lake | place: USA: Lake Erie, Ohio... | reverse complement strand
CAACGTCATCCTTCAGGCGGGGCAACTGGCCCGGCAGCGCTATCGAGCTGCAGGGCAAGTGGAGAGCCTCGACTATCGGATTCGGACGCAGTTTCCACACCCCCTGGCCTACCTCTGGCGGGAAGTGCAAGTGAGCGGCCCCGACCCATACCATCGCCTCCGCGCAGTCACGAAGGCGGCCGAAGGCCACACCTGCTTTCTCGCCCAGCTTTGCATTCTTCTGGGGCGAATCACGGACAAGCCGATCGCCTATCTCACCTCCCTTTCCGCTCGCCTCCGCGAACGTTCGGGCGGCACGAACTTTGGCGACTGGCTTGCGATCGTGAAGGAGGTGATGGAATCACGGGCGTTCCGAGATCTGGAAACCGGCACACCGCTCATGGAGCTTCGTGCCCTGGGGTCCGACAAGGCCTGGGAAGCCGGGCTCCGTGATCTGCTCGACCTGCGAAATGACGACAGTCACGGCAGGATCTCCCCCATGAGTGTTTCAAGCGACGTTCTCGGGAAGGCGGATGCGTCACTTGAGGCTGTGTATCGGGCAACCGATTTCCTGACGGACTACCGCCTGTTGCTCGTCACCGAGACGCGATTTGACTCCATTCGGCAGGTGAGTCGGTTTCAGTACCGCGATCTCAGCGGCGACAACGCCCTCGCGCCACTTCACGCCGACACGGCGCAGAGAAACGATCTGGAGGCTGGCTCCCTCTACCTCCGGGACCGTGGAAATACCCTGTGGCTGCTGCGCCCCATGCTGAACTACCTGGAGTGCCCTCAGTGCCATCAGATGTCGACCTTCTATCTCGACACCTACGACAGTACCGACGGGCAGGTGGTGGGAATCAAGAGCTTCGAGCGAAGTTCCGTCCGCCGCGAACCTCTTGCCGATGATTTTCGCCACGTAGGGATCTTGCCCAGCAATACCTGAAACGAGCAGCATGCCCCCGCACCGATATTTCGTGGACGAAGCCGGAGACGGAGTGCTTTTCGGGCAGAAGGGCCGCTGCCGGCTCGACGATGCCGACGCAATGCGGTTTTTCATGCTCGGAATGGTGAGCGTTGCTGATGAAAATGCTGTCGCCAAAGAACTGTCTTCGCTCCGCACCCACCTCACATCGCAACCGCTCTATGCATCCATTCCTTCCCTGCAGCCTCAAGCGAGAAAAACCGCCCGCGTGTTTCACGCGAAGGATGACCACGCGGAAATCCGCAGCAAGGTCTTCGAACTACTGATCACTTTGGACTTCAAGTTTTATGCGGTCATCAAGGATATGCGGCGCGTGCTCGATTACGCCCGCCAGCGGAACACCACAGGATCGTCCTATAGGTACCATCCGAACGAGGTGTACGACTTCTCCGTTCGGCTGCTATTCAAGGAGCGATTGCATCAGCATGAGCACTACGAGGTCGTATTCGCCCGGAGGGGTCGAGCCGCCCGTACCAAGTCACTGCGACAGCACCTTGAGCAAACGCGGCTGCGCTTCCTGAGCCGTCACGGCAAGTCAGCAGATCCTGTTGTAGACATCGCACCTGCTCATCCATGGCAGTCACCATGCCTGCAAGTCGCCGACTACTGCCTCTGGGCCTTGCAACGGTGCTACGAGCGTGAGGAATCGAGATTCCTCGAAAGCATTTGGGCGAAGGTGTCATTGATTCACGACGTCGATGACACGCACGACAAACCGTACGGCCGTTATCTGACGCGGAATGACCCTACACCTACGGGAGGCGCAATAAAAAACCGGCGGATATAGGTTTCGCTGGCCCGAAAGCCCGAAACACACGGCATGGAGCCGAGTTTCATCCACCGGCAAGTCAGATTTTAGGCCGGCCGGCATGGCCAGTCAACGCGGAATACAGGGAAACGAATCATGAAGGCCTTCCACAGCCCATTCACGAAAATCATCAACGGCACGACCCAATTCGTCGTGCCAGTGTTCCAACGCGACTACCGCTGGTCGGAGAGCCAGTGTGAGCAACTCTGGACCGACATTCTGCTCATCGCAAAAGATCCCACCGCAAGGCAGCACTTCCTTGGCTCACTCGTCTATGTGTCGACCGGCGACACGTCCGCAGCTTTCACGCGGTGGCTTCTGATCGACGGGCAACAGAGACTAACCACGCTTACGCTCCTTCTCGCTGCCCTTCGCGACCACATTCGCGAGACCAACTGGCGAGGAGGCGACGAAAGCCCGACAGTGGCCCGGCTTGAAGCGTACTTCCTAAAAAACATGAACGAAGAGGGTAGCCGACGGCCCAAACTCGTGCTCCGGCGACATGACCAAGAGACGCTCAATGCACTCTTGGATTCGATCGCACTGCCCGCCACGCGGTCGGAACGCATCATCGAGAACTACGAATATTTTCGCGAGCAGGTTGCCACCACAGACCCTGACGACATTTACCGGGGCATCGGCCGCCTTGTCGTCGTTGATGTCACGCTCGATGCTGGCGATAACCCGCAACTCATCTTCGAAAGCCTCAACTCGACCGGCATTGATCTGAGTCAGTCGGACCTCATTCGCAACTTCATCCTCATGCGTCTGCCGGAGAGGCAGCAGACTGCGTTTTATGAGTCGTACTGGAGCAAGCTTGAATGGCTTTTCCGCGGATCGGAAAAGACATTCGACGCGTTTCTTCGCGACTACATCGCTTTTAAGACCCAGGCGACGAAACAAGAGAAAGCCGACGATATCTACCAATCGTTCCGCAGCGTGTTTCCGGAGTTAGAGCAGTCGTGCGGCGGACTGGAGCCTCTGCTCGCCGAACTCCTCCGCTTTGGCCGCTACCATGCGGCATTCAGCAGCGACACCAGAGTCTCTCCGGAACTAGCCGATGATCTGGCCCGATTGCGTCGGCTGGTCGATGTGCCGGCGCTGCTCATCATGCGACTTTTTGATTGCCACGAGCGGTGCGGCTCGTTGTCAGTTGAAGAATTCCGCCGCGCGATAGGCGTCGTGGAAAGCTACGTCTTCCGTCGTGCCATCTGCGGCGAACAGACCCGCAGTTATTGGCAGGTTTTTGCCAATTTGGCCTACCACGTCGGAGACGAGTCGCCGCTTGCGGATCTAGAAGTCGGTATCGCGCGACTCCGCGATGCTTACCGCTTTCCATCCGATACCGACTTTCGGCGAGAGCTTCTGGCACGTGACATCTACGGCCTTCGGGTCTGCAGTTATCTCCTCGACCGCTTGGAAAACCATGGCAGTCGGGAGCCCACAAACACCAGCACATACACGGTCGAGCACATCCTCCCGCAAAACGAGAGATTGCCCGAAGCATGGCAGCGCATGCTTGGCCCCGACTGGAAAGCGTTGCAGAAGACCTGGGTTCATCGTCTCGGGAATCTGACTCTCACTGGCTACAACAGCACGTATTCGGATCGGCCCTTCGAGGAAAAGAAGACGATCGCGGGCGGCTTTGAGCACAGTTCTGTTCGGTTAAACAAGTTCATTCGTGAGCAACCGCAGTGGACAACTGCAGAGATTCAAACACGCGGGCAGCTTCTTGCCGATCGGGCCTTGCGCATCTGGCCGCTCCTGGAGGTGGACCCCGCACTGGTCGAAAAGGCCAAGCAGGCCGAGCTCCGCGAGCTAGCCGAGCGACGCGACGTGGCGAAGGTGCCGATGAGCAGCCCAGCCAGGTCTCTCTTCGAGCAACTGCGCGAGAAGATCAAGCAGATCGACCCGACAATTCTCGAGTTGGCAGAGGCCAAATCCGTCAGTTACCACGGCCCCGGTTTCTTTCTCGAGGTTCTGCCTCGGAAACAGCGACTAAGCCTGCTGCTGCCTCTTGATCATGCCGAGATCGACGATCCGCACGGCCTCGCACAGGATGCCACGGAATGGAAGTTCGTCGTCAACGCAAAATACGAAGGTGGCGTGTTGCTCCGTATCAAGGACTCCGAACAGATCGACCATGCCATGCCGATCATTCGTCAGGCTTTTATCCTAGTCTCCGGTGATTGACCTACTAGTTCGGGTCAGTGGCACCGCTTCGCATTTCTAATCGCACGTGGCCGGAGCACAACGCTAATGAACACGGTAGAGCTCACCCGCCAGGAACTCTACGACCTCGTCTGGGAGACCCCGACTCGCCACCTCTGCAAGCGGTTCGGGCTATCCGACGTAGGGCTCGCCAAGGTTTGCAAGCGGCTCGAGATACCCAGGCCCTCGTACGGCTACTGGGCAAAGAAGGCTGCCGGCGGCCAAGTGAAGCGAACGCCACTGCCGCGGTGCGACGACCAGCAGCTCCAGAAGGTTGCTTTCGCCCCTGGGCAACCGAAGGCAGAGGATGACGACGGATTCTTCGACCCGGCGATTCGTGCTCTTTATGTGCAGGAGAGCCAGGCCGCGCCGATCGAAGTGTCCGAGTCGCTTCGCGCCCCACACCCCCTAGTAGCTCGCACTCGCGACGCTCTGGCAGACGTCAAGCCAAGCAGCTGGAGTCGAGACGAGGGACTGCTCTACCCCAATAGACGCGAGGGCGTCCACCTGCTCGACATCGCATGCAGTAAGGCCACGCTTCCTCGCGCCCTGCGAATCATGGATGCCCTGCTCAAGGGGCTTGAGCGGCGAGGATACACGTTCGGTGAACCCAGGAATTCCTGGCAGCATGGCACAGCGGCCACTGGGCACGGCTACGAGTTTGTGTTCCGCATGAGGGAACCCACAAAGCGACAGCTCCAAGCGAAGAAGAATTCGTGGGACTCGCAGTACGCCTACGTGCTCACCGGTGAACTGCAGTTGGAAATTGATTACATGACGTACCGTTCGAACCGCGCCTTGCGGGATGGTGTGCACAAGAAGGTCGAGGACTACGTCCGCGAACTGCCGCTGAAGCTGCTCCAGGTAATCGACGAGTATCGCCGCAAGGAGGCGGAGCGGGCAGAGGCCAAGCGACGGGAAGACGAGATTCGGCAACGCCAGCAGGAGGAGGCTGACCGCCAGGCTCGCCGGGAGGCCCAACTCCAAAAGAGGCGTGAGCGGCGGGAGGCACTTCTTCAAACTGCTGAGCAGTGGCGGCGGGTCCAAACTCTGCGGGAATTCATCGAGGCTGTCCGTTCAACAGCCATCGAGCGGGCTGGGGGCAAGAAATTGCATCCTGACACGATGCGCTGGCTCGATTGGGCCCAAAAAGCGGCCAACTTGGCCGACCCAATCGAGCAGATGAAACGCGACTCCGACCGTCGCAAGGCAAGGCAAAAACCCAAGTAGTCGAGCCGCTGGCAGCAAACGCCCGCCCTCGGCCGGACGACTGCCGCCGGTTGGAAACCCGCCATCGAGCGGCAGATTCGGCCGCAGCCCGTCCCGCGGCCCATCCGCCCTGCCCCGGGACCCAAAAATTTTTTGGGGGCCATGCTCATTCGGGCGGGATGGTCCCCATAAAGAGGACAGGAGGGCCCAGCAGGGCCTTCTGCGGTGAACAGCTCACCGCCGGTCCCTCGAGGGTATCGCCATGCCCAAGCCCCCCTCCCCGTTCGGCTCGGCCCCGCTGGTCGATGCCGAGCAAATCGCCGCGTTTCTCGGGTGTTCTGTGAAACACGTCCGCCGCCTGGCCGACCTAGGCCAGTTCCCAAAGCCCGTGAAGGTTGGCCGCCTGCGCCGCTGGCGTCGGCAGGCCGTCGAACTCTGGATCGAAACCCAACAAGGAGGCAGCAATGACGCCAATTGAGAAGGTTCTCTCGCGACTCCCCGGCCACCGGACGACGGGCGACGGCTTCAAGGCCTGCTGCCCGTCCCACGAAGACCGGACTCCGAGCCTCTCCATCCGGGAGGCCGACGACGGCACCGTGCTCTTGAAGTGCTTCGGCGGCTGCCCGACGCCGCGGATCGTCTCCGACCTGGAGCTCAACATGACGGATCTGTTCCCAACGCCCCGCGAGCCGTCTTGGCCCGCGAACTCGAGCCCAAAACCACAATCGGAGCCGAGGAACTTCGCGTCGGCGGACGATGCCATCAAAGCCTACGGACGGGGCTCACCGGGTCGGCAGTGGAGCTACACCGACGCTGAAGGGGTTGAGGTGGGCCGCACCGCCCGCTGGGAGACGGCCGCCGGCAAGAAAATCCGGCCGGTCGCCAAGTTCCCCGACGGCTGGCGGCACGCGGCCATGCCGAGCCCCCGACCGCTTTTCAACCTGCCGGCACTGCTGGCCGATAGCGATTCGGTCGTCTATGTGGTCGAAGGCGAGAAGTGCGTCGATGCGCTTACCGCCCTCGGCCTGCTGGCCACGACGAGCGCGGGCGGCTCGCAGGCGGCGAGGCTCACCGACTGGACGCCACTGGCCGGCCGGCGGGTGGTCGTACTGCCCGACAACGACGACGCCGGGCGGAAGTATGCCGAAGCGGTTGGCGACATCCTCGAGGACCTCGGCGCCAGCATCAGCGTTGTCGCACTGGATGGCCTGCCCGCCGGCGGTGACGTGGCCGATCTCTACGAGAGATGCGCCGAAGATGCCGAACGGCAGTCGCTTCGAGAACTGATCGCGGTCCTCGCCAACCAGCCGGAGCACGCGAGGAATCAGCCCGTCAGCAGCAGCCCCTCGGACGACGAGTATCGATCGTTTCCCGTGGACACGCTGCCCGACGCGGTGGCGGCGTTTGTGGCGGAGAGCGCCGCCGCCGTTCGGTGCGATGAGGCGTTCATCGCGCTCCCGGTTCTCACACTCCTTGGCGCCGCCGTCGGCAATGCCCGCAGGCTCCAGCTCAAACGCACCTACGAAGCACCGACGATCCTGTGGACGGGGATCATCGGTGAGTCCGGCACGGGCAAGACGCCAGCCATCCGTACCGCCTTGGCGTCGGCGTATGAGCACGAGGAAGTTCTGCGGCAGCTGGATCCCCCGCGGCGGCTTCTCGTAGGCGATGCCACCACGGAGGCCCTCTCCCAGCTGATGGCTGCGAACCCCCGCGGCATTTTCTGTGTGCGAGACGAGCTGGCGGGCTGGTTTGGATCGATCGATCGCTACACGGAGCGGCGCGGCGGCTGCTCGGCAGACCAGTCGTTCCTTCTCTCCGCCTACAACGGAATGCCGCATTCCGTCGATCGCCGCACTGGCGACCGGCGGCATGTGCACATTCCGCGCGCGTCTCTCTGGGTGACGGGCGGCATCCAGCCAGGCATCCTCGCTCGGGCAATGGGTGCGGCAGAGCGCGAAGCCGGCCTCTTGTCGCGGCTGCTCCTGGCATGCCCTCCGTCGCGTCCGCAGGAGTATTCCGACGACGACGTATCAGCGGCCACGAAAGACCGCTTCGACGCCGTGCTGAAGGCCCTTTTTGCTCTCGAGGGCGAGGAATTCGTGACGCTCTCGCCGGAAGCCAAGCAGCTCTGGCGAGCATTTCACGACCGGACGGCCGAAGAGGCAAATCGGCTTTCCGGCGACCTCACGGCAGCCTGGAGCAAGTTCCGCGACACGGCCCTACGGATCGCTCTCATTCTCCATCTTGTGGAGTCTCCTGACGGCACCATCTCCGTTGCGACCATGGAGCGGGCGCTCATCCTCACCGAATGGTTCAAACAGGAGACGCGTCGGGTCTATGCCATTCTCGCCGACGCCCCGAAGCGACAGGCGGAGCGAGCCGAAGACGAAGCATTGCTGGCATGGATGACCGGCCGAGGCTGGATGACCCAAAGAGACATCGAACGTGGAAGCCGCTGCTTTCGCGGCACGGGCCGCGCGGCCGCTGTCCTTCGCCGGATGGTGGACGCTGGACGACTGGAAAAACAGCAACGGCGCCCTGGCCCCGAGGGCGGGACGTACACGACTGAGTTTCGGCTGCCGGTCACTCTCAGGCCCGCGAGCAGCCAGCCGAAGACACAACCGCCGCCGGCCCCACCGCCGATCTGCGGTGAGTCCACCCCGTCTGCCGAGGAGGAGCCATGGACGAAGCTGTAAACAGCCTCCTTGCCGAACTGGATGCCCTCGGCATCGCCGTGAAGGAAGAACGCGGGGAAGTCTCAGTCAGGCCCAAGCCGCCACCGGAACTTCTCGATCGCCTGAGGCGACACAGGGATGCTCTGGCGCACGCCGTCTGGGCCCGGAATGGACGGGCGAGGCAGGCCAGGGCGATTGAGCAACTGGCAGCTGACCGCCGCAATTGGATCGAACTGAACAAGCGACTCGGTTACTACCGGGGCCCGGAGTGAGCACGCTCTCGCGACTGTCTTCGCCACTCGCGAACGATCTGCTTACTGTCGGTCCGCAGCGGGAACCCCAATTCTTTGGCCGCAATGGCCCACTCGACAGCTTTGTAGTTGTCGAACTTGCGCTTATTGGGGTAATCCCGCTGGGTCATGAGCCATACCGCAATTCGCTCAATGCTCGTGCCTGCCTGCCGCATGGCGTGGATCGCCTCTGCAAGACGGCGCTCCCGATCGTCGATCGAATACTCACGCGTGGACTTCTTGGACTTCGTTTCCCGCGCCCGCAGGCCGATGATCCTCCACCCGACGGGAGCCTGACCACCGACGGGCAGCCCGCGCTTGCGCCGATCCGCGATGACCTCGAGCGTCCGCTCGCTGACGCATGAACGGCTGATTTCTGCTACCGCCCGCATCACGTCGGCCATGCCGCCATCCAGACAGTCTCCAGCCTCACTGGGCAGGTCGAGCGAATGAAATCGCACCCCACGGGCTGCCAGAGCCTGGATGACGGAAGCGCCTTCAGCCGCAGAACGAAAGGGCCGGTCAAGATGCCACGCGAGCACATGATCGCCGGACTCGGCCATAGCGCACACCTTGCTGCCCTGCGTTCGCTCGGTGAACCCACGGCTTACTTCGGCGGCCGTGTCGCAGAAGAACCCGCCCCATAGAACGCCTGCCGGCTCGAGCTCGCGGCGCCAATAACTGTGGATCTGCTCCTCCTGGATGGCCGCAGTCAGCCCCGGCCTTCCGATCGAGAGCCGACCGTAACCCAAGCAGCTGGGTGCTCCCCTACGTTCCTGCTTCTCCATGGCAAGCCTCCGATGTTTGGCGACCTTCCTCCGCTTATTTATGGGGAGGTGCGGCCACTCTCGGACATACGGCCTTCTTGAGAATGCCTGGATGCAAGCGGGCTTGCTCGTGCAGCTCCGCCCGCCACCTTGCTAGTTCAGCCGTTTCACTTGCACTTCGATGTTGTACGTCTTGAACAATTGAATCAGCTCCTCGGCTTCCTCTCGATTGGCGTTCGAAATATGGTTAACGCCACCGTGCCGGGAGTCATATTCGTAGCTTAGGTAGCGAAATCCACCTCGCGGCCCAAACGTCTGCACGACATTACGCGCAGTCTTCAGGTCTTCGTTTCTTTCCGCCCGCAGTTTGGCAAGCTCCTGATTTACTTCCTGGTCAATGATCTCCAACGATTCCCACAGAATGTCGTGGACGCCTGCGCCCTCGAATCGAACTGACGCAAAACGATCGCTGCCGCGGGCCCACATGCCTGCGGCGGGCACCGTTACCCCCTGAGCGTTTTTGACTAAGCCAGGATGGTACTGCGTGAGGTCCGTAGTCAATCGGACTTGGATTCCATACTGCTTCATGTTGTGAAAAGGCTCGCAACAGTTTTTGCGGGGCTACAGGATCACAGATCCCACAAGTATGTGATACCGAAATAGCCAAGTCGAATGACGCGGCGGCACGACACTTGCAGAAAGCCACGTCTCCACAAGGGGCGTTAGCGGCCACCTCACGGGTGCCAGCCATCTTGTGATGAAAAGAATCCCGACGCTCTCTTCTTGTGAGCCCCATCTCCTCGGGGACCATCTAATCGAAGGCGTCACGCTCAAGCGACTGAGCCGGGAGCAGCAGCTCGACCGGCGGACAATCCGCAAGCGGATCAAGCGGGCGATCGATAGGCTGCGGGAGGCGGAGAAGGATCCGCCCTAATATCTTGCCGCCATGTTTGTGCGCCATTTACACACATCGACGTGGCGCAAGGGTCCGCCATGCCCCACGAAGAGCCGGCCAGACGACGCGGCAAGAACGCGGTCAAGGCTCTGCATCGCAGTTGGCACATCGTCGGCGAAGTAGTGGAAGTTGGGCTTCGTCGGACGGATCGCGCCGCCAGCCCAGCCCCCCATGATGACGTCGCCGATGATGGCATCGCCGGAGTGGAGGACGACCGAGATCGAGCCGGGAGTGTGTCCGGGCGTGGGCAGCACGGAGCCGCCGATGCCAAACTCGTCCAGCCGAACACCGTCTTCGGCATTGATGTCCGCCGTACACGTGCGAAATGGCAGATGAGCAAGCAGCCGTGCCAGTATCCGCCCGCGTAGCCCCACGCCTCGGAGGGGACCGTTGTCGCCTCGTATCGCGATCGGTCGATC
>Ga0315901_10010875_pt1 | contig 10307 bp, 6 predicted proteins | sample LakEriMetagenome_10_FD_203761 | JGI IMG/M metagenome (GOLD analysis project Ga0315901, IMG submission 203761) | Freshwater fungal communities from buoy surface, Lake Erie, Ohio, United States - Buoy 2 MA116 | ecosystem: Environmental > Aquatic > Freshwater > Lake | place: USA: Lake Erie, Ohio... | reverse complement strand
TCGGAGGAGGGCTCATAGTAGTTTAGCAGGAGTTTGAGTAGGGTTGTTTTGCCACTTCCACTGGATCCTACGATGGCGGTTATTTTTCCTGCTGGGAATGCAAGCTGAATATTGCGCAAGACAAGGGGGTCATTAGGGCCACCGTACCGAAAGGAGACTTGATCCATCAGAAGGTTTCGGTTTTCGGGTAGGATAGTCACTTTTGATGCTTCTAGGGGTTCTTCTTCTGGTCGGTTATGGATTTCATTTAATCGTTCTAGGCTAATTCTCGCTTCTTGCCAAGAGATCATAAATTGCACGAGTGCTTCGAGTGGGGCGTTCATTTGCCCGATAATGTATTGAGTTGCGACGAGCATTCCCAAACTCATATCCCCTTGCATTACGGCGCGGGCGGCAATAAATGCGATGAGGATATTTTTGCTTTCATTGATGAAGGCAGCACCGGCGCGTTGTGCTTGATCGGTGGCTAGGTATTTGACATTTACTCTGAAGAGTTTTGCCTGGATACGCTCCCAATCCCATCTTTTTTGTTTCTCAGCATTATGTAATTTTAGTTCCTGCATTCCATTTATCATCTGGATGAGGGCACTTTGGTTTTCCGCCATTCGTTCGAAGCGGCGATAGTCGAGCATTCGACGTTGCCGCATAAACATCCATACCCAACCAAAATATAGAAGGGAAGCGATCAGAAAGAGAGCGCAGATAAGGGGGTTGTAAAAAAGGAGTACAAAAAGGAAAACGACTAGGCTAAATAGACTAAACAGGGTATTCAGCGACGAGGATGTAAGGAAACGCTCCACACGTTCGTTGTCATAGATTCGTTGCAACAAATCTCCAGTCATTTTGGCGTCAAAAAACGCCATGGGTAACCTCATGAGTTTGATCAAAAAGTCGGAGACCAAGTTGATATTGACACGAGTGCCAATATGAAGGAGGATCCAACTACGCAATAATTCGACAGAAATTTGGCCTAAAAACAACATCCCCTGTGCTAGTAGAAGGAGCCACACGAAGTTAAAATCGCGGAGTTGTACTCCCTTATCCACCAGCGCTTGCATAAGAAACGGGAATACGAGCTGAATGATGCTTCCCAAAAACAAGCCTAAAAGCAGCTGGAGCAGGAGGGGCTGGTATCTAGAAATGTATTTCCACAAAAAGTGGAATCCTGCTTTTTCGGTATCGGACCCTTCTAGCTGGTAAAAGGCGGGGCTAGGTTCAAGGGCCAGTGCAATTCCTTGCGGCTCTGTAGCATTGACATCTCTATCCCAACCTTTTCTGAACTCTGCAAACTTCATTTTTAGTTTGCCAACGGCAGGGTCAGCCACTAATACTTTCTGCTCTTCAAATCCATAGACGACCACAAAGTGTTTTTCGTCCCAATGGACAATACAGGGCAATGGAAAGTCCTCTTTTAAGCGGGCAAACGGCAACTTGGCACCCAGCGTACGAAATCCAATTCGCTCTGCAGCATCGGCTATTCCAGTTAGGGAGGCGCCTTCTCGATCTAGGTGTGCGAGCTCTCTTAGCTGCTCCAAAGAATAGTGCTTACCGTAATGCCTTGCGACCATCCGAAGGCAGGTGACGCCACAATCTGTTGCATCTAACTGTTTGTAAAAAGGAAATTTATCGCCAAACACGGTGCGAAGATAACAAAGTGCGTTCGATTCTTCTTAAATTGCGAAAAAAGCGGTGTTTTTTTTGTAAAATCCAAGCCGTTGGAAGTGGGAGAACTGTATATTTGCGGCGCTTACATCATCGATGAGACGAGGATTGTAAGCCACCATCATTTAAAATCGACTTTGTAGCAATGATTTTTGACTTGAAAATGATTCGGGAGTTTTATCAAAACCTTCCCGCCCGTGTGGATGCCGCCAAGGCTCAGCTCAAGAGGCCGCTCACACTTTCTGAGAAAATACTTTTTGCCCACCTTCATCCAGACAGCCCGCTTGCTGATCACAAGCGTGGGTCGGACTACGTTTTTTTCCAGGTAGACCGGGTGGCGATGCAAGATGCCACTGCTCAAATGGCTTTACTGCAGTTTATGACTTGTGGTCGTAAAAAGGTAGCGGTTCCTAGTACCGTTCACTGTGATCACTTGATTCAAGCGAAAGTGGGGGCTGATGAAGATATGAAAGTTGCTTTGGACAAGAACAAAGAGGTATTTGACTTTCTTTCGTCTGTGTCTCAAAAGTATGGAATCGGCTTCTGGAAGCCAGGTGCAGGTATTATTCACCAAATTGTTTTGGAAAACTACGCCTTCCCTGGTGGAATGATGATTGGCACGGACTCTCACACCGTTAATGCAGGAGGTTTAGGCATGGTGGCCATCGGTGTTGGTGGTGCTGATGCAGTGGATGCTATGTCAGGAATGGCATGGGAGCTACAGATGCCAAAGCTGATCGGAGTGAAACTGACCGGTAAACTTCGCGGTTGGACCTCTCCTAAAGATGTTATTTTAGCTGTTGCTGGAATCCTGACGGTAAAAGGTGGTACCGGGGCTATTGTAGAGTATTTTGGTCCAGGTGCTCAAAGCATGAGTGCGACCGGGAAAGGTACTATCTGTAACATGGGTGCTGAAATTGGTGCAACCACTTCTACTTTTGGGTATGATAAGAGTATGGCTCGTTACCTAAAAGCGACAGGACGTTCCAAAGTGGCGAACATGGCTAATAAGGTAGCTGATTACTTGACAGGTGATCCTGAGTGCTATGCAAATCCGGAGAAATATTTTGATCAAGTGATCGAGATTGATCTGTCCAAGTTGGAGCCACACATTAACGGCCCATTTACACCCGATTTGGCTTGGCCATTGAGCAAATTTGCGGCTGCCGTTAAGAAAAATAAATATCCTGTTCAGTTAGAGGTTGGCTTGATTGGTTCTTGCACGAACTCTTCCTATGAAGACTTGACCCGTGCAGCTTCAATTGCGCGGCAGGCAAAGGATAAAAATCTGCAGGTTCGTGCTGAATATACAGTTACACCAGGTTCCGAATTAATCCGTTACACTGCTGAGCGGGATGGATTATTGGATCAGTTTTCCTCTATTGGTGGGGTTGTTATGGCAAATGCCTGTGGGCCTTGTATTGGTCAATGGGCTCGCCACATGGACGATATGAAGCGTCCAAACTCCATTATGACTTCTTTTAATCGTAATTTTACGGGTCGGAATGACGGCAATCCGAACACCCATGCCTTCGTTGCTAGTCCGGAGATTGTAACTGCATTCGCGATCGCTGGTGATTTGACATTTAACCCTAAGAAAGATTACTTGGTAAATGAAAAAGGAGAGAAGGTAAAGCTGGATCCTCCTAAGGGAATCGAGCTTCCAAAAGCAGGGTTTGCAGTGGAGGACGCTGGTTATATCGCTCCTGCAAAGAAGTCAGGTAGTATTAAAATTGCTGTTGATAAAAAGTCGGAGCGGCTTCAGTTACTAAAGCCTTTCCAAGCCATTTCTAACGATGAGCTACAGGGAATGCGCTTATTGATAAAAGCGAAAGGTAAATGTACTACTGACCATATTTCCATGGCTGGACCATGGTTGAAGTACCGTGGGCATTTGGAAAACATTTCTAATAACTGCCTAATTGGTGCGGAAAACTTTTATAACGGGGAGCGTAACAAGGTGTTCAATGTCGAGAAGGGCGATTACATGGAGGTTCCGGCATCCGCTCGTCACTATCAAAAGAAGGGGGTTGCGACGGTTGTGTTTGGGGAAGAAAACTATGGTGAAGGATCCAGCCGTGAGCATGCTGCAATGGAGCCGCGTTTCCTTGGCGTAAAGGCTGTAATTGTAAAATCATTTGCCCGTATCCACCAAACCAATCTGAAAAAGCAGGGTATGTTAGCGCTTACTTTTGCGAATCCTGCGGATTATGATTTGATCCGTCAAGATGACAAGGTGAGTATTCTTGGGTTCGACACCTTTGCGCCAGGCAAGCCACTTACAGTTGTGCTGGATCACGCGGATGGATCACAGGATAAATTCCAGGTGAATCATACGTATAACGAACAACAGATCGAGTGGGTTCGCTATGGCTCAGCACTCAACAAGATTCGCGCTGATTTTGGTGTGAAAAAATAAGTTGCTTTTTTTTAAGATTCAAGCGCGTCCAGTTATCAATAACAGGGCGCGCTTGTTTTTTTAGGGGTGGTCGAGGCATTTGGGGTATTAGCACTTTCAGTTATTTTCAAGAAAACGCCGACCTAAATACTGTATTCTATCCTACCTTTGTGGTTATGAATTTTCTCACACTCGAAAATGTTACCCGTTCCTACGGAGAAAAGGTATTGTTTAAAAACATAAACCTTCATATTGATAAAGGCCAAAAAATTGGATTGATTGCAAAAAACGGTACTGGGAAATCCACCTTAATGAGGGTCATTGCAGGGAAAGAAGGATCTGAAGGGGAAAATGCTAAAATTACATTTAGAAAGGATATTCGGATTGGATGGCTTGATCAGGAGCCGGATTTTCATCCGGAACTTGATGTACTCAGTGCAGTGTTGGATGATGCCAATCCAATGGTAAGAGTGGTTAAAGCTTACGAAAAAGCACTCGCCCATCCTGAAAAGACAGAGCAGCTTCAGCTGGCAATGAGCCAAATGGATGAGCTGAATGCCTGGTCATTTGAGTCAAGAGTTAAGGAAACGCTTTACCGTTTTAGAATGGAAAATCTTGACCAGAAAGTAGGCACCTTATCTGGAGGACAGAAAAAACGGATTGCATTGGTTAAAATTCTTTTGGAGGAGCCGGATTTTTTGATTCTCGATGAGCCGACGAACCATTTGGATGTAGAAATGATTGAGTGGTTGGAGGAATATTTAAGTCAGCCGAATATCACCTTGTTCATGGTTACGCACGACCGTTACTTTTTGGAGAATGTATGCGATAGCATTATTGAATTGGAAGATGGGCAGCTTTGGCGGTACTCAGGGTCTTATTCTGATTATCTAGAGAAAAAAGCATTAAAAGAAGAGGTAGAGGCTGTTACGTACGATAAGCGAAAGAAGTTGCTCAAAAATGAGCTAGAGTGGGTAAGGAGAAGCCCTGCTGCGAGGACTTCTAAAGCCAAGGCCAGGGTTGACTCCTATTATGAGCGAAAAGAGGTAAACGATACGCTGAAGCCCAAAAAGGAAGAGATGTCCATTTCAATAAAAGAGAACAGAATGGGGACCAAGATTGTCGAGTTACACAATGTCGGGAAATCCTATGGTTCAAAAAAAATTATTGATGGATTCACCTATAAGTTTAAGCGCAAAGAGCGGGTTGGGATAATTGGTCCGAATGGTACAGGCAAATCCACTTTTTTGCAATTACTAACTCAAGCGCTTGATCCTGATACTGGCAAAGTAGTGGTGGGTGATACGGTTGTTTTTGGGCATTATCGTCAAGAGGGTATTCAGCTGCTTCAAGACAAACGCGTCATTGATGTTGTCCGGGACATTGCAGAGGTGATTCCGCTCGAAAAAGGAAAAGAATTGACTGCTGCACAACTCTTGGAGCGCTTTTTATTCAGCAGGGCTCAGCAGCAAGTCTATGTATCTCAATTATCAGGGGGGGAGCGCCGACGACTATACCTGATTACCGTTTTGATGCGCAATCCCAATTTTTTGATATTGGATGAGCCAACCAACGACTTGGATGTGATGACCTTACAGGTGTTGGAGGATTTTTTGGAGGATTTTCCAGGGTGTTTATTGGTTGTCACGCACGACCGTTATTTCATGGATAAACTGGTCGATCACCTTTTTGTCTTTGAAGGAGAAGGTAAGATCCTCGACTTTCTAGGCACGCATGTAGAGTATCGTTTGTTGAAGCGTCAGGAAGAGCAACAGCGTAGGCAGGCAGCTGCCGAGCGACCAAGTGTAAAGGCGGAAACAACAGTTTCCAAACCAGGCCTGACCAATACGGAGCGGAATGAGATGAAGAAACTTGAACGAGAGATGGCTCAAGCAGAGCAGCGTAAAAAAGAAATAGAAGAACGTTTTCAAGCAGCTGATATTACACCTTCGGAGATATCAACTTTGTCGTCGGAGCTAGGGGTGATTCAATCAACATTAGACGAAAAAGAAATGCGCTGGCTTGAACTGTCTGAAAAAGGATAATAAAATAACTAATAGAACTGGGCTGAATAGGAGTCTCAGGAATTGCTAGCAGTAAATAAGAGGGCTTTTGGGGATAAACCATGCTTGAATTAAAAGAATATAGCAGGATACTGTTGAAATGGGCTTATGAAAATCCACGTCCAATGCCGTGGAAAGGTATTTCAAATCCTTATTTCATTTGGCTTTCTGAAATTATTCTTCAGCAAACACGAGTTGAGCAGGGGCTACCGTACTATGAGCGATTCATCTCGATCTATCCTACTGTACAGGATCTTGCGAATACTTCTGAGGATGAGTTGTTGAAGCATTGGGAGGGTCTTGGTTATTATTCTCGCGCACGAAATTTGCATGCCGCTGCGAAAACGATCGTTGAACTTCACGACGGGGTATTCCCCTCCAGTTATGAACAAATCAGGGCCTTGAAAGGAGTGGGTGATTATACCGCTGCTGCGATTGCCTCTTTTGCTTTCAATCAACCCTATGCGGTTTTAGACGGGAATGTTTTTAGGGTGATTGCGAGGTGGACAGGAGTGGATGTTCCAATCGATACCCCAGGTGGGAAGCAGTATTTTCTGGCATTTGCTAATTCTATTCTTGATGCCCAGCAACCAGGGGCTCATAATCAGGCTATGATGGATTTTGGCGCAACCTGGTGTACCCCGCAGAAGCCAAAGTGTACTGGTTGTCCCTTCAGTTCGCATTGTACTGCGTACTTGGAGGGCCGTGTTGAAGGGCTGCCTGTTAAGTCTAAGAAGGTGGCAAAGAAAGAGCGTGCCTTTATCTACTTGGTTTTTCGGGGAGAACGGGATACATACTTGCGAAAACGGCTTGAAAAAGACTTTTGGAGGCACTTATATGAATTTCCTAGCCTAGAGCCAGAAGTATTGCCGGTCGAGCTAAAAGAAGTCAGTCAATTAATTGAGGATCATTTTCCGGGTCTATTACCTGTAAAAGCTTTAAGGATGTCCCGAGTATATCGTCAAACCCTTTCCCATCGGCAGGTGTCGGGTCTTTTTGTTGAAGTACGGCTCTTAAATGAATCGGTGTCTCTTCCGGAGGATTGGGTATCAGTTCCTTGGTCGACGAGCCTACCATCCCTCGCGTTGCCCAGAATGTTGGAGTGGTACTGGAGGGAGAAAGAAATGATTTCAGCTGTACCCAACCTTTTCGAATAGTTGACCTGTCTTTGTCTGTGTTGGTCAGATGGCCGGCACTAAACCATTCTAAGATAGTAATGATCCCCGCAACTCCTCGGTGCGGGGATTTTTTTTGTCGTTTTTTTCTTAGTTTGCAAAATTGTCGTACCTTTGCCGGCCAAAATAAAAACTGGATAGGATAATGGGCGTTTTTTCAGCATTTTCCCTGCCTATTCAGGGGCTCAAAGTTGGGATACATGAGTATCAGTACACGCTAGATGCTTCTTTCTTCAAGCTTTTTGAAGATTCTTTGATTGGAGAAAGCGAGTTGGTAGTCTCAGTAGCGTTGGACAAGCGATACGACATGATGATTTTGGACTTTGAGATGGAAGGGTGGATTCAATCGGATTGTGATCGTTGCAGTGCGAGTATTCACTTACCAATATCGAGTGAGCAGACTTTATTTGTAAAGTACAGTGAGGAAAAGGAAGAAGAAGAGGACGAGGTAATTTTTATTCATCGGGAAGCTCCTGAATTAAATCTTGCCAAATATTTGTATGAGTTTGTAGTCCTTTCACTTCCTATTTCGAGTACGTACGATTGTGAAAAGGAAGATCCTCGCCCCTGCAATATGGAAGTGTTAGCTCTTCTAAATAGTTCTAATGAAGACAAGGATGACTCAAGCGGTTCCTCTGTTTGGGATGTTCTGAGAGATTTGAAATAGTAATTTGAATTTTATACCACCGACATTTTTGTCAAAAAAATAATTGAGCCATGCCAAATCCTAAATGGCGGCACTCCAAACGCCGCAAGCGTGCACGCCGCACACACGATAAAGCAGCTATGCCAGCGCTGACAACCTGCCCGGTAACTGGCGAACGCCACGTTATGCACCGTGCTTATAAGATTGATGGCAATTTGTATTACCGTGGACAGTTATTGATCCCGGCGAAAGAAACCGGAAGCGCAGCGGAAGCTTAAAAGCACTTGTTGCGTTCTTAAATGATTTAGAAGAGGCTCCAGTTCCGATTGCCGGAATGATCTGGGGCTTTTTCTGTTTTATTTTTTCAAACTAGGGTATTCTTAGGTTGTAGTTACTTCCAATGGTTCAGTTATGAAACAAATTATTAAAACGGATAAAGCTCCTCTGCCGATAGGTCCTTACAACCAGGCGACTGCATTTAATGGGATGTTGTTTGTATCAGGCCAAATTGCGCTTGATCCTCTGACGGGCAATTTAGTGTTATCTGATATTGAGTCAGAGACTCGTCAAGTACTTCAAAATGTCAAGGCGATAGTTGAAGAAGCGGGAAGTAGTCTCCATCATGTTCTTAAGGCTTCTGTTTTTGTCAAGGATATGAATATGTTTGGTCGTATCAACGCAGTTTATGCGGAGTTTTTTGAAGAGTCCACAGCCCCTGCCCGTGAACTTGTTCAGGTGGCGGAGCTGCCGCGGTTTGTTAATATAGAAATTTCTGTTATCTGTATCCTTCCAAATTCCTAAAATCGTATGAAGAGTGTTCTTTCTGGGGTTCAACCTACAGGTGATTTGCATATTGGTAACTATTTCGGAGCCGTTCAGAACTGGTTAAAGCTTCAGGAGCAGTATGATTGCCGTTTCTGTGTGGTGGACTACCATTCAATGACGATGCCTTACAAACCAAGTCAGCTTAGAGAGAATACATGGAAGATGGTTTTTTACCTTTTGGCGTGTGGTGTAAAGCCAGAGACTCTTTTTATACAAAGCTTAGTTCCAGAGCATACTGAGCTCAATTGGATACTTAGCTGTGTGTCTTCTTATGGTGAACTTACACGGATGACTCAGTTCAAGGATAAAGCGGACCAGCTGCGAGAAGTGGATGGTGATGCTTTTATTAGTGTAGGACTTTTTGGCTATCCTGTATTGCAAGCAGCGGATATCCTTATTTATCACGCGGACTATGTACCAGTGGGTAAGGATCAAGAGCAGCACTTGGAGCTCTCTAGAAATATCGCGCAGCGGTTCAATTATCAATTTGGGAAAGAATACTTCGTGGCTCCGCAACCTTTATTCACCGAAACGCCCAAAATATTATCTACAGCGGACCCTGCTCGAAAAATGAGTAAGAGCCTTGGAGAGAAGCATTATATCAATCTATTTGGTGAAGAAGAACGGATTCGAAAGCAAGTCAAATCTGCGGTAACGGATACAGGAGAAAATAATTCGGGTGAGATGAGCTCCGGTGTAAAAAATCTCTTCGAAATCATCCGGGCATGTGGTGCGATGGAGGCACACGATAGCTTGATGACAGATTACACCAATGGATCACTTCGGTATTCTGACCTTAAAGAGGCGACAGCCAATGCCCTTCTTGAACTTATAAATCCTTTTCGGCTTCGTTTGGAAGAACTAAATGCTGACAAGAGGAATGTTAAGGAACAAATACAAGACAGCAGTGCCGTGATCCGGCAGCGTGCTCAGAGGACGATGAAAGAGGTAAGGGAGCTCACTGGTTTAGGGTCGCTGAGAGGATAATTTAAAATATTAAAAGTGCCCCTGCTAGACTCTTCCAGCAGGGGCACTTTTTATTCTTGTCCGGGGTGGTATCTTTTTTCCATGTTTTGTTCAACCTCTTCTTGGTAAAACAATACTTGTTTAAATATTCCTTTTGAGTACATTTCCCCTTGGTCGAAGAAGTGTTTGGAAGAGGGGTCAGCGTTATTGCCACCTGCTAGGATGGACTTAGCGCGGATTTTTTCTCCAAATTCAACTGCACAAACGAAACTATTTCCATTGACTCCATACCGTTTTTTACATCCTTCAAAATACTTAGAGGAGTAAGAAGGCAGCGTTCCCCAGATGGAAGAAGCAAATCCGACTGGAAGACTTGCTCTTGAATCGTCGAAGCGTGCATTAACATCACCAGACAGTCGTTGAAAACGGTTTATTTCTCCCCAGGGTATTTCCCAAGTGCCAAATTTTTCATGAAGGCTGTTAAGGGCATCCGCCAGGCCCCGCATCAGTAGCATGCCGGAGGCATTATCAGCAAAATGACTGGTTGTTTCTACAAAACTAGCTTCTTTCAA
>Ga0315901_10010871_pt1 | contig 10309 bp, 9 predicted proteins | sample LakEriMetagenome_10_FD_203761 | JGI IMG/M metagenome (GOLD analysis project Ga0315901, IMG submission 203761) | Freshwater fungal communities from buoy surface, Lake Erie, Ohio, United States - Buoy 2 MA116 | ecosystem: Environmental > Aquatic > Freshwater > Lake | place: USA: Lake Erie, Ohio... | reverse complement strand
GCGGCGAAGACCCCGGCGCCGTCGGCCCCACTGGCCTGCGCGAGAAGGACGTGGTGCTGTCGGTGGCGCTGGCGCTGCGCGACCGCCTCAACGCCGTGCCCGGCATGCGCGTGATGCTCACGCGCGATGGCGACTTCTTCGTGCCGCTGGCCGAGCGCGTGCGCAAGGCGCGGCGCGTGCAGGCCGACCTGTTCGTGAGCATCCACGCCGACGCCTTCGTGCGGCGCGAGGCGCGCGGTGCCAGCGTGTTTGCGCTGTCCACAAGCGGCGCCACCAGCAGCGCCGCACGCTGGATGGCCGAACGCGAAAACGCGGCCGACCGCGTCGGTGGCGTCAACGTCGCGGGCCTCAAGTCCACCGCCGACCGGCAGCTGCTCGCGGCCATGGCCGACATGAGCACCACGGCGCAGATCAACGACAGCCTCAAGCTCGGCGCCGAGGTGCTGCAGCGCATCGGCCGCGTCGGCCGGCTGCACAAGCGCCAGGTCGAGCAGGCGGGCTTCGCGGTGCTGAAGGCGCCGGACATCCCGAGCATCCTGGTCGAGACGGCCTTCATCTCCAACCCCGAGGAAGAGCAGCGCCTGCGCGACCCCGCGTTCCGCGCCGACCTGGTGCAGGCGCTGGCCGAAGGCATCAAGCGCTACTTCGAACGCAACCCGCCGCTGGCTCGGCGGCGATCGTTGTAGGAGCGCAGCGGTCTGGAACAGGTGGGCCGGCCGGGCACCAGGGCCGGCGAAAAAAAAGCGCCCCGCAGGGCGCCCTTCGTATCGCGGCCTAGCCTGTCGATCAGGCCTGCTGCTGGCGGCGGCGGCGAGCCATCGCGCCGATGGCGAACAGACCCAGGCCCATCATCGCGTAGGTGCCGGGCTCCGGCACCATCGTCGCGTTGATCCACTCCGCATGGATGTTCACCGGCACGTAGCCGCTGAACTCGCCGAAACTGCTGTTCAGGCAGCTCGGGCTCGGCGCACTGCCACAGCCGGCCGGGCCGATGTCGCCAAAGCCGAGGCCGAAGGTCAGACCGTACGAGTTGACCGAGCTGATCAGCCCGCCGATGAAGCTCGGGCCACCCGAGTCACCACCGGCCACGCCGACCTCGCGCGCACCCAGCCCGGTGTCGCAGAACACGGCACCGGCCGCACCGCCGACGTTGCTGGCCTGCGCCACGCGACAGGACGTGTCGTTGGCCGCCAGACCGTTGTCGAAGTCGGAAATGATCGAGTACTCGATGCGGCTCATCGGCGCACCCAGCACGGTGCCCCAGTTGCTGCCGAAGATCGCGTTGCCCAGATCGAAGTCGTAGCGGTTGTCGCCGTTGCGCAGTCGGGCGGTGAAGTTGTTGCGGCCGGTCGCGCCGTCGCCCAGCGCGCCATAGCCGTGCACCGTGAAGTTCTGGCCTTCGAGGTTGTCGGCCGTGTACAGGCCGTAGCCCGCGGCGTGCACAGGCGCGGGGGCGTTCAGGCGCAACACCGCGATGTCGTTGTGATCGATCACCTGGCCCGTGTACAGGTTGTTCACGAAGTAGGTCGACACCGTGCGCGTTTCGACGCCGGCAGGGACGGTGCCCGAGGTCTGGATGCGCGTGCCCGCAGCCAAGCCTTCGGGCGGCTGGAAGAACACGGTCGTCGTCAGCGGATTCGCTGTGCCGGCACCATCAGAGACGCAGTGGGCCGCCGTGAGGATGGACTGGCGGTCGCTGAGCAGGGTGCCCGAGCAGATGAACGCTCCGATCGCGGGGCCGTAGTCCATCAGCAGGTGGACCACGCCGCTGTCGCGGGGAAAGCTGGGCCAGTAGATCGGGTCGCCCCCGTTGGTGACCGGGCCGCCGGTCTGGGTGTTGGTGACCCCCGTCAGCATGCTCTGGGCGGTCCATTCCATGCCGTTGTAGCTGCCCGAAACCGAGCGGACACCCTGCGCGTTGGCAGTGGCCACCAAGCCGCTGGCCAGGGCCAGGGCGGTGAGGGCGAGTCGAACATTCGTGCGCATGAACAAGCTCCCGGAAGGCGCCTACCGTGGCGGCGCCGACAGTTGAAAAGGATGGCCGCCACAGGGCGGAGTGGCCCAAAATGGTAAAGAGCCACGCGGCTTGGGTGGCGCGCCTCACCCCCGATACGCGGGTTCGGGTAAACGCGAGTCGCGAGGACAGGCTCGGGCTCGCGGCGCCAGAGCGCAGTGCGCGATGACCGGGTTCAGCGGCGCCGCAACAGCACCAAGGCAATAGCCAGCACGATCAGCGCCACGGCGGCCCAGTCGGTGCCGTGAACCGTCTCACCCAGCAGCAGCGCGCCGCTGAACACGCCCAGCACCGGGATCAGCATCACGCTGATCGAGCTGGCCACCGGCGGCATCGTGCGCGCCAGGTAGAACCAGGCCGCGTGCGCAAATCCGAACACGCCGATGGCGTTGTAGGCGATGCTGCCCCACACCAGCGGTTCGGGCGCGCGCCACTGCGGCCGCTCGAAGGCCACGGCGGCCAGCAGCATGACCACCGCCGTGAGCGCCGTCATCCAGAACACGATGGCCAGCAGCGGCACGTCGATGGTGCTGCGGCGCAGTCGGTGCGTGCCGTAGGCCCACACCGCCGCCGCCACGACGATGGCCAGCACCGCATCGGGTTGGCCACCGAAGGCCGACAGCTCGCTCCACAGCAGCAGCAGCACACCACCGGCCGCCGCGGCCACGCCGGCCCAGGCCTGTGGCGCCAGCCGGTCGCCCCAGATCCAGCGGCCCCACAGCGCGGCGAACACCGGCATCGTGTAGCCGAGGATGGCCGAGCGGCCCGAGCTCAGCTGCTGCACGCCGATGATGATGACGACGTGCCAGACCAGCATGTTCGACGCCGTCAGCAGCGCCAGCTCGCGCCAATGCCGCCGCGGCACCGCGAACGGCACTCTCAGTACCAGCAGCGCCAGCGCCAGCACGGGCAGGCCCAGCCACATCGACGCAGCTCGAAAGGTGAGCGGCGGAAACAGGCTCGGCGCCGACGGCAGGCCGCTGACGCCCGCCTTCATCACCGGCCAGTTCAGGCCCCACACGAGGGTCAACGCGGCCAGCACCCAGAACTGGCGCGGAGTGAGCAGGGGCATCAGTCTTCGCCGCGCGGACCGAGGTAGCGATTGCGGCGGAACATCAGCACAAGGCCCCCGACCACGGCCACCATCAGGAGAATGGCGACCCAGACGCCCGAGCTGTCGTGGATGAGCGGCAGGAACTCGAAGTTCATGCCGAAGAAGCCGGTGATCAGGTTCAGCGGCAGGAAGATGGCCGTCAGCGCGGTGAGCGTGCGCATGATGTCGTTGGTTCGGTGGCCCAGGGCGCTGAAGTGCATCTGCACTGCCGTCTCGGCGCTTTGCTCCAGGCGCCGCACGTGGGCCAGCACGCGCTCGATGTGCTCGAGCACGTCGCGCGAGCGCACGCGCAGCAGCTCGCGCTCGCGGCGCTTGTCCTTGCTCGGTTCATCGGGCCACTCGTCAAGCGCGTCGATCCACTCCTGCATGGCACTGCGCTGGTCTTCGCAGATGTCTTCCAGCATGTGCAGCGTGTTGCGGCTTTCCAGCAGCATGGCCCAGTCGTTGAAGCGGCTGCGCGGGTCGAGCAGCTCCTGCTGCAGATAGCCGAGCTGGCGCGTCAGCAGCCGCCGCAGGTCGAGGTAGTTGTCGACCATGTGGTTGACCATGCGCAGCATCAGGTCGGGCGTGCTGGTCGGCAGGCGCACGCCCACGCGGGAGTCGGGACCGCCGGCCATGGCGGCCAGCCGGGTGGCGAAGTACTCGCGCACCGCGCAGTCGGCCGGGTGCACGGTGATCAGCACGCGGTCGAAGATGGCAAAGCCCACCGGGCTGGTGTCGATGCCCTGCAGCGCGCGGCGGGCACTGGCCATCGTGCCGCGCGAGTCGTCGACGAACAAGGCCTCGGTGCCGGCACCGGCGGCGAGGCGCCTGAACACCATCACGTCGTACCAGCTGGTGTAGTCGAAGTGGCTCGGCAGCTGGTTGTTCAGCAGGTCCGAGAGGTGCAGATCGACGAGCTGGCCGCCGGTCCAGCGCTGCAGCGCGCTCTGCACCACGCTCGCCTGCACTTCGAACTCACGGCGTGCACTGCCCACCCACAGGAAGCCCTGCTCGGGCATCGTCTCGGGCAGGCCGTCGAGCTCGTGGAACTGGTCGCCGGCGAAGTGGAAGACACGCATGCGGGCTCGATGTGGCAGCCGGCTTCAGCGCGCGCGCAACAGCCGGGCAGCGTCGAGCGCGAAGTAGCTCAGCACGCCGTCGGCACCCGCGCGCTTGAAGGCGAGCAGGCTTTCCATCATCACGGCGTCGTGGTCGAGCCAGCCGTTGGCGGCGGCGGCCTTCAGCATGCTGTACTCACCACTCACCTGGTAGGCGAAGGTGGGCATGCCGAATTCGTCTTTCACGCGGCGCACGATGTCGAGGTAGGGCATGCCGGGCTTGACCATCACCATGTCCGCGCCTTCGGCGATGTCCAGCGCCACCTCGCGCAGCGCCTCGTCGGAGTTGCCGGGGTCCATCTGGTAGACCTTCTTGTCGCTCTTGCCCAGGTTCTTGGCCGAGCCCACGGCGTCGCGGAAGGGGCCATAGAAGGCGCTGGCGTACTTGGCGCTGTAGGCCATGATGCGCGTGTGCACCTGGCCGGCTTCTTCGAGCGTGCTGCGGATCGCGCCGATGCGCCCGTCCATCATGTCGCTGGGCGCCACGATGTCCACGCCGGCCTCGGCCTGCACCAGCGCCTGGCGGCGCAGCACGTCCACCGTCTCGTCGTTGAGGATGTAGCCGGTGGCGTCGAGCAGGCCATCCTGGCCGTGGCTCGTGAAGGGATCGAGCGCCACGTCGGTGAGCAGCGCCAGCTCGGGGAAGCGCTTTTTCAGCTCGCGCACCGCGGTGGGCACCAGGCCCTCGGGGTTGAGCGCCTCGCGCCCGTCAGGCGTCTTGCGGGCGCTGTCGATCACCGGGAACAGCGCCATCACCGGCACGCCCAGCTCCAGGCACTGCTCGGCCACCGCGAACAGGCCATCGACACTGCGGCGCTGCACGCCGGGCATGCTGGCCACGTCCTGCACCTGGCGCTCGCCCGCGAGCATGAAGACGGGGTAGATCAGGTCTTCGGGAGCCAGGTGCGACTCGCGCACCAGCGCGCGAATGGCGGCATCGCGACGCAGTCGGCGCGGGCGGCTCGCCGGGTACGGGGGCAAAGGGGTGCGCGAGCTCATTTGTTACTCCTTGGCAGCCCCCGGGTTTGAACGTGGCATTGCCAAATTTGGTCTGATAAAGTCGTCCTCGGATGATAGTCGCGAGGCTGTCGTCCCCTGCTTTTCCTCCCTGAGCAGGTGCCTTGGCGTGATGACAGCGACAAGGCTTCCTGGCCCTGGCCGATGCCAGGGCCACTTTTTTGCCCGGCCGATAATCCGCTGCATGTGCAGTGCTTACCTCTGGCTCAAGGCCTTCCACATCGTCTTCGTCGCGAGCTGGTTCGCGGGCCTGTTCTACCTGCCGCGGATCTTCGTCAACCTGGCCATGGTGCCGGCCGACAGCCACGCCGAGCGCGAGCGGCTGCTGCTGATGGGCCGCAAGCTCTACCGCTTCTCGGGCCTGCTGATGGTGCCGGCGCTGGTGCTCGGCCTGTGGCTGTGGCTGGGCTGCGGCATCGGCGGCGGCTGGATGCACGCCAAGCTGGCGCTGGTGCTGGGCGTGATCGGCTACCACTTCATGTGCGGCGCCCTGCTGCGCCGCTTCGAGCAGATGGCCAACACCAGGAGCCACCGCTGGTTCCGCGTCTTCAACGAAGTCTCGGTGCTGGGCTTCGCGGCCATCGTGGTGCTCGTCGTCGTGAAGCCGTTCTGACGGCACGACCCGAGCTGCCGCTTTCGGGGGCCGCCATGAACACGCGCCACCGCAGCTCGGCCACCTGGCTGGCGCTGGCCTATGCGCTGCTGGTGCTGTACGCCAGCCTGTACCCGTTCGAGGGCTGGCGCTGGCCACCCGGGCGCACGGCGCTCGAGTTGCTGGTGCTGCCACAGGCCATCCACCAGGACCAGTTCGACCGCTGGTCCAACGGCCTGGGCTACGCGCCGCTGGCGCTGCTGCTGGCGCTGGCGCTGCTGCGCAGCGGCTGGCGCGCGCGCGGGGCCGTGCCGCTGGCGGTGCTGCTGGCCGCGGGGCTGTCGTACGCCTGCGAATGCCTGCAGTTCTTCGTGCCCGACCGCGTGCCCACGCGCGGTGACTTCGAACTCAACACGGCCGGCGCGGTGGCCGGCGCGCTGTTCGCCTGGGGCTTGCAGGTCACCGGCCTGGTGGACCGCTGGAACGCGCTGCGCGAGCGCTGGTTCACGGGCGATGCCGCCTACGCGCTGGCGCTGCTGGCGCTGTGGCCGCTGGGGCTGCTGTTCCCGACTCCGGTGCCGTTGGGCCTGGGCCACGGCGTCGATCGCGCGCGCGAGTGGCTGGCCGAGCGGCTGGCCGGGGTCGACTGGGCCGCCTCGCTGCAGCCGCTGCTCGAAACCCCCGCGGCGAGCCTGGCGCCGCTGTCGCCGCTGGCGGAATTGATGGCCACGGCGCTGGGCCTGCTCGCGCCTTGCGTCGTGGCCTACGCCGTCACGCCCCGGGGCTGGCGCCGCCTCGGCCTGGCGCTGGGCGCGCTGGCGCTGGCGCTGTTGACCATGACGCTGTCGACGGCGCTGAACTTCGGCCCGCACAACGCGCTGGCCTGGATCGGCCCGCGCACCGTGCCCGCGCTGCTGGCCGGCCTGCTGTTGGCACTGGCCTGCGTGGCGCTGCCGGCGCGGCTGGTCTGCGGCCTGGGCTTGATGGCCTTGGTCGCGATGGTGGCCCTGCTGTCGCAGGCGCCGGGCGACCCCTACCTGGCGCAGAGCCTGCAAGCCTGGGAGCAGGGCCGCTTCGTGCGTTTCCACGGCGTCGCGCAGTGGCTCGGCTGGCTCTGGCCCTGGCTGGCGATGGCCTGGCTGCTGGCGCGGCTGGCACGCCCTCCCCGGCGCGGCGAATGAGGGCCGCTGCCTACAATTGGCGCCGATGAGCTACTACAAGCACCACGTCTTCTTCTGCCTCAACGAGCGCAGCAATGGCGAAGCCTCGTGCGCGCAACACGGCCCGCAGGCCGCCTTCGACCACTGCAAGGCGCGTGTCAAGGCCGCGGGCCTGGCCGGCCCGGGTGGCGTGCGCATCAACAAGGCCGGTTGCCTGGACCGCTGCGCCGGCGGCCCGGTGGCCGTGGTCTACCCCGAGGGCACCTGGTACACCTACGTCGACAAGGACGATATCGACGAGATCGTCGAGCGCCACCTGTTGGGTGGCGAGGTGGTCGAACGCCTCGTGCTGCCGGCCGACGTGGGCCGCTGAGGCCCCTGCCCGCCCGATGAACGCGCTCACCGAGCGCCTCGCGATCCCAGGGCCGGCTGGCGAGCTGGCCTGCGCCGTCGATGCACCCGCACTGGGCGTGCCGCTGCGCGGGGTTGCCGTGCTGTGCCACCCGCACCCGCTGCACGGCGGCACGATGGACAACAAGGTCGTGCAGACCCTGGCCCGCGCCGCGGTGCTGAGCGGCTGGCGCGCAGTGCGCTTCAACTTCCGCGGCGTCGGCGGCTCGGCGGGCAGCTGGGACGCGGGCCGTGGCGAGATCGACGACGCCCGCGCCGTCATTGAGCACTTCCGTGCCGCGGGCGAGCCGCTGCTGCTCGGTGGCTTTTCGTTCGGTGGCTATGTCGCGTCGCAGGCCGCGCGCGCGCTGGCCAATGCGGGTGAAGCCGCCGAACGGCTGGTGCTCATCGGCCCTGCGGTCGTGAACTTCGAGGTCGCCCCGGTGCCGGCCGACACGCTGGTGGTGCACGGCGAGGTCGACGACGTCGTGCCGCTGGCCGCGGTGCTCGACTGGGCGCGCCCGCAGACGCTGCCGGTGACGGTGCTGCCCGGCGCCGGGCACTTCTTCCACGGCCTGCTGCCGACGCTGCGGCAGATCGTCGTCGGCGCCCTGGCGGCGCGCGTGCCGTGACGCCCGGCGCCTTCATGCGGCGGCTGCTGGTCCTCGGCCTGGGCCTGCTGGCGCTGACCGCGTCGGCCGACACGCCGACACCGCCCGAGGTGGCCGCGCGCCAGCACCTGCTGATCGACCTCGCCAGCGGCCGCGTGCTCTCCGCGCACGAGGCCGACACCGCGCTCGACCCCGCCGGAGCCACCGCGCTGATGACGGCCTACGTCGCGCTCGGCGCCATGCAGGACGGCCGGCCGGCCCGCGACGCCACGCTGGCGGTGTCGCCGCGCGCGCGCGCCGAACGCCGCCCCGGCGTGCCGCTGATGTACGCCACCGGCACCCTGCGCATCGACGAGTTGCTGCGCGGCGTGGCCGTGCTCGGCGCGCGCGATGCCGCCGTGGCGCTGGCCGAAGGCGTGTCGGGTTCGGTCGAGGACTTCGTGGCGCAGATGAACCGCCGCGCCCTGGCCCTTGGCCTGTCGCAAACCCTGTTCCGCAGCCCCACGGGCGAGCCGGCCAGCGGGCAGACCAGCACGCCGCGCGAGCTGGCCACGCTGGCCGCGCGGCTGATGAGCGAACACGCCGACGCCTTGCCGCTGTTCGCGCTGCGCCAGCTCGAGCACGCCGGCGTGCGCCAGGTCAACCCCAACCTGCTGCTGGCGCGCGACGGCAGCATCGGCGGCCTGGCCGTGATGGCCTCGCCGTCCGCCGGCCACGGGGTGGTGGCCACGGCGCTGCGCGACACCCCCGCAGGCCCGCGGCGCCTGCTCGTGGTGCTCTCGGGCGCCAGCAGCCGCGAGGCCGCCGCCGGCGAAGCGCAGAAGCTGCTCAACTGGGGCTGGCAGGCCTGGGACGCGGTACGCCTGTACACCGCCGGCCAGCCGGTGACGAGCGTGCCGGTGTGGAAGGGTTCAGCCAACACCGTGGCGCTGGGCGCTGCCGGCGCGCTGGTGGTCACCGTGCCCCGTGGCGATGGCGCTCGCCTGCAGACGACGCTCACGCGCACCGAGCCGCTCGTGGCACCGCTGGTGCAGGGCCAGGAGGTCGGGCGCATCGAGGTCGTCACCACCGGCGGCACGCCGGTGGCCAACGTGCCGCTGGTGGTGCAGCAGGCCGTGCCGCTGGCCGGCGTGCTCGGGCGCGCCTGGGACGCCATCCGGTTGTGGATCCGTTGATGCACCCACAGGGCCGCGCGACATGCTCGACCTGCTGATCGAAGGCGGCGAGCTGATCGACGGCAGCGGGGCGCTGCGCCGCCGCGCCGACGTGGGCGTGGCGGATGGCCGCATCGCCGCCATCGGAGCGCTCTCGGGCACGGCCGCGCACCGCCGCATCGATGCCGCCGGCCTGATCGTCGCGCCCGGCTTCATCGACAGCCACACACACGACGACCGCTTGCTGCTGCAGCACCCCGCGCGGCACCCGAAGCTGCTGCAAGGCGTCACCACCGTCATCACCGGCAACTGCGGCATCAGCCTGGCACCGCTGGTGCACGCGGCCCCGCCGGCGCCGCTGGACATCCTGCCCGGACCCTGGACGCTGCCGCGCTTTGCCGACTACGTGCAGGCGGTGCAGGCCGCGCGCCCGGCGCTCAACGCGGCGCTGCTGGTGGGCCACACGACGCTGCGCGTGGGCGCGATGGCCGATCTCTCGCGCCCGGCGCGCGCCGACGAGGTGGTGCGCATGCAGGTGGCGCTGGCCGAGGCGCTGGAGGCGGGCGCGATCGGCCTGTCGACGGGCGTGTTCTACCCGCCGGCGCGCGCCGCCACCACCGAGGAGCTGATCGCGGTCGGCCAGCCGCTGGCCGGCGGGCGCGGCATGGTCACGATGCACATCCGCGACGAGGCTGCCGAGATCGACGCCGCGCTGCGCGAGGCGCTGGCCGTGGGCCGTGCGCTCGACGTGCCGCTGGTGCTGTCGCACCACAAGCTCATGGGCACGGCGCAGCACGGCGGCTCGCAGCGCACGCTGGCGTTGATCGAGGCTGCCGCCGCCGGGCAGTCGGTGTGCCTGGACTGCTATCCGTACACGGCCTCGTCGACGATGCTGCTGCCCGAGCGCGTGGCGAGCAGCCGCGACGTGATGATCACCTGGTCGCGCGCCGAGCCGCAGGCGGCCGGGCGCTCGCTGCGCGCGATGGCGGCCGAACGCGGGCTCGATGCCACCGAACTGGCGCGTCAGCTGTTGCCCGGCGGCGCGATCTATTTCGCGATGAGCGACGAGGACGTCGACCGCATCCTCGCGCACCCGCTGGCCATGGTGGGCTCCGACGGCCTGCCCGGCGAGGGCCCGCAGCATCCGCGCCTGTGGG
>Ga0315901_10010868_pt1 | contig 10312 bp, 7 predicted proteins | sample LakEriMetagenome_10_FD_203761 | JGI IMG/M metagenome (GOLD analysis project Ga0315901, IMG submission 203761) | Freshwater fungal communities from buoy surface, Lake Erie, Ohio, United States - Buoy 2 MA116 | ecosystem: Environmental > Aquatic > Freshwater > Lake | place: USA: Lake Erie, Ohio... | reverse complement strand
GTCCCGACACTGATCACGGCGACGACGGCTGCGCAGATTGCTCGCAACGCGGCGGCGCAGGCGTTGATCAATCAATACGGCTACACCAACTCCTCGGGCGTCAAGGCCGGGGGCGGTCGAGTGGGCGTGTTCCCCGAGGTCAACGATCAGAACTTCTATCGTGATACGGCCGAAGTCGCTTTCGATCACAAGTTCGAGGTTGGTGAAACCCAGCACAAGCTGCACGTCGGTGCCAAGTACTCGAAGATCACCGAAGAGTTGCTGCGCACGGCCAATGGTTGGGGCGCGATCACCTTCAACGGCAACCTCAGCAACACGACGACACTCGGCACGCGCAACGTGCCGTATGCCTATCAAGCCACGCTGCTGCAGGCCGGTGCCACCGACTCGGCTGGCAATCCGCTGACGCCGTCGATCGACTCGCAGGTCAAGTCGTACAACCTCGAGATCAACGACACCATCACCGCCGGTGATTTCGAGTACAACCTCGGCGTGCTCATCAGTCAGGACGAGCTCTACGGTCAGGGTCTGCGTCCGAAGGCGGGCACGATTTCGGGTTACGAGCTTGCACCGGGAAACCGCTACAAGATGTACACAGTCGACTGGAAGGACATGATCCAGCCGCGCTTGGGTGTGACTTGGCGCTACGAAGACAACGACACGATCTTTGCCAACTTCGCCTCTTATAACCCCGAAGCTTCGTCACTCGCGCGCGCAGCCTCGTGGGATCGTAGCTTGTTCGGCCGTTTGGTCGATGTGCGCTTCGACAGCGCCGGCAACTTCCTCGAGGCGGCTTATCGTGGCTCGTCGAGCGGTAAATTCTTCGCCGATGGCTTGAAGCCGCGTCGCATCGACGAGTTCACGATAGGCACGACGAAGGCGCTGGAGTCCGGTTGGTCGTTGCGTGGCCATCTGCGCTACCGCGAGGGTTCGCATTTCTGGGAAGACGTGCCGAACGACGCGCGCTTGCGAGTGTATGCACCGAACGGCGGTGCCCCGGCGAATATCCGTGCCTTGGGTCTCTACGTGCCGAATCTGGCTGCAGTTCGAGCCGAGATCGGTGGCTCGACCTATGTCATTGCCGAAATGGATGGCGCCTACACCAAGTACTACGAGGCGAGCCTCGAGGCCGAGTGGGTGGGTGAGCGCACGTACTTGAACGCGTCCTTCGTACGCAGCCGGTATCGCGGTAACTTCGACCAGGACAACACCACGACGGTCAACGACGCCAACACTTTCATTGGTTCATCGTTTTACGCCGACGATCCCGGTAAGTTCACTTGGGATAACAAGGACGGCACGCTCTCGGGAGATCGACCGTACTTGCTCAAGGTATTCGGTCACTACACGACCGATTGGAAGGCCAATCTCGGCGCGTACTTCGTGTTCCAGTCGGGTCAGCCTTGGGAGAAGTGGTCGGGCACCTACTATGGTCTGCGCGTCAACAACTCCTACGACACGACCTCGTCGTACGCCGAACCGGCGGGTAGCCGTCGCAGCGCCAGTCACTGGCAACTCGATCTGAACTACACGCAGGAATTCAAGGTGGCGTCGTTGCCGACTCTGAAGTTCCGCGCGGATCTCTTCAACGTGTTCGATCGCCAGACGGGATACAACATCGATCCGTTCGATTACAGCCCACAGTTTGGCCAAGCACGCAGCTTCTTCTTGCCGCGGCGTGTCCAGCTCTCGTTGCGCGTCGATTTTTGATCGGTACGCAAACGACGAAAAAACCCGCCTCGGCGGGTTTTTTCGTCAAGCGGGAGTGAAAAGCGGGGGGGGAAGATGATCAAGGTCACCGTAATACGCGCTCTCGCATCCTTGGTGTTCACGGTACTCGGTTCGATCGCATCCGCGGCCGGTTCTGGTTGGACCGACAAGGTGGATGCGGCGATCGAGGATGCGATCACGAAGCAGCAGATCCCGGGCGCCGTAGTGTGGATCGGCCGAGCCGATCAAACGGTGTATCGCAAGGCCTACGGGTATCGCGCCGTAAAGCCGACACCCGAGCCGATGACGCTCGAGACCGTATTCGATCTGGCGTCGCTGACCAAAGGCATCGCGACCGCGACATCGGTCATGATCCTAGTCGAGGAGGGCAAACTTCGCCTCTCCGACAAAGTCGTACAACATCTGCCTGAGTTTGCTCGACACGATAAAGATCAGATCACCTTGCGTCATCTGCTCACGCACACATCAGGACTGCGGCCGAGTCTCGATTTGCGTGGCGATTGGTTGGGAGCCGACGAAGCGGTTAAACGAGCCGTCGACGAACTTCCGCAGTCGGCACCAGGCGAGCGATTTGTCTACAGCGACATCGGCTACATCATCCTCGGTGAGATCGTCTCGCGAGTGTCTGGTCAACCGCTGCAAGCTTTTGTGCAGCAGCGCATTCTCGATCCGATGCGTATGACATCCGCGGGGTTCCTGCCGGCTGCGGCGCGACGCAGTGTCATCGCACCAACGCAGTTCTGTACCGCCTACGGATGGCCCTGCGATGGACCGGATCAAATACTGCTGCAAGGCATCGTGCACGATCCGACGGCTCGCCGCATGGGTGGGGTGGCGGGCCATGCTGGTTTGTTTGGTTCTGCCGAAGATCTCTCGAGATACGCACGCATGCTGCTGCGCGGCGGCGAAATCGATGGGCAGCGTGTGTTGTCGCCCGCGGGTGTGACTCGCATGACCTCGACGGCAACTCCGCCAGCCATGAACGTGCAGCGCGGGCTCGGTTGGGACATCGACAGCAGTTACTCCGCCAATCGCGGCGACTTGTATCCGATAGGATCTTTCGGTCATACGGGCTTTACCGGTACGTCGATCTGGATCGATCCAGTCAGTCGAACGTATGTCGTGCTGCTCACCAACCGGGTGCACCCCGATGGCAAGGGTGATGCGACGCCTGTGCGATCCAAGGTGGCGACGATCGTGGCCGCGGAATTCTCCGCCACCGTGCCAACTGATCGATGGCGCGCGCAGCACTATGCCTCGCCCGAGTTTGCGGCTTCGCCCCTCGCGCGCTCCGTCAGCGTTGGTGACATACGACAGGGCATCGACGTACTCAGGGCGAATGGATTCGCGCCGCTGCGAGGCAAGCGAGTCGGGCTGCTGACCAATCAGACCGGCCGATCGCACGATGGGGTGACGACCATCGATTTATTGGCAGGAGCCGATGGAGTGACGTTGGCGGCACTGTTTAGCCCGGAGCATGGGATTCGGGGAGAGCTTGATGAAAAAGTGCCCTCATCGCGCGATGCGAAGACGGGTCTCGTCATCCACTCGCTCTATGGCGAAACTCGCCGACCGACCGAGGTAATGTTGGCAAATCTCGAGGTCATCGTCATCGATTTGCAGGACGTCGGCGCGCGTTTCTATACCTACGCCACCAGCATGGCATACATGCTCGAGGCTGCCGCCGCCCATAAGCTGCCGGTGATTGTGCTGGATCGAATCAACCCGATCGACGGTGTCAGCATCGAGGGTCCGAGTCTTGATCCGACCGAGTTGTCATTCACGGCGTATCAACCGATGCCGATTCGACATGGTTTGACGATCGGTGAGCTGGCTCGTTATTTCAATCAGAAAGCGAGTGCAGCGCTGACGGTCGTACCCGTGCAAGGATGGGATCGTCGCAGTTGGTTCGATGAGTCGGGTCTTCGCTGGATCAATCCCTCCCCGAATCTTCGTAATCTCGTCTCGACCAATCTCTACCCGGGAGTAGCCACGATCGAAGGGGCGAACATTTCGGTGGGTCGCGGTACGGACACGCCGTTCCAGCTCATCGGTGCACCTTGGATTGATGCGACCCAACTCGCACGGGAACTCAATTCGCGAAATGTTTCCGGGTTGCGTGCCTATCCGGTCAGTTTCACGCCGACGAGCAGTAAGTTCGCCGGCGAAGTGTGTCACGGTGTGTTCTTTGTCGTGACTGATCGTGCCGCGTTTAAACCTGTACGACTGGGCGTCGAGCTGGCCCATGCCCTACATCGTTTGTATCCGCGTGAATTCGAGCTCGATCGGATCGCAGGGCTGTTCGGGCGTCAGATGGTTGGGCAGCTTCGATCGGGTCTTTCGGTCGATGTTGTCGTGGATTCTTGGCGCTCTGTCGAGAACGACTGGCGACAGTTGCGGCGTGAGTTTTTAATCTATGGGGTCGAGGGTCCAACGAGATGACATTGTCGACTGAACAGGTTGAAGCATTTTTTGATCGCGGCTGGATTGTGGTGCCGGGGCTGTTTTCTGCGAGCGAGATGTCCCTTGCTCGCGAGGCATTCGAACGTTTGTATGTCACAGCGCAGCAGTTACGCACGACGCAAAATCATGCTGGTGCGTATTTCGTCTTGGATGCGCCGCCGCAGGGCGACGTGGTCGTCAAGCGAGTGGTTTGGGCCGGTGGAGCGGAGTCCGCTTTGCTGGATTTGTCAGCCGATAGCCGACTGGTTGAGCCAGCGCTGCAGTTGCTGGGTAGCGACCACTGCGAGCAGTTGCTGTGTCAGGCGCACTTCAAGATGCCAGGAGATGGCGTCTCATTCGACTGGCATCAGGATATCCAGCACCGCGATAAGGGGCCTGGCACCTGGAAGGACTTGAACGGTCGAGGCTCCTATGTGCAGACGATCATGCTGATCGACGACATGACCGAGAGGAACGGACCGCTAAAGTTCATTCCTCGTGAGTCGGTCCGCGGCGATGCCGAGGGGCGCATATTTTCTTCGCACTACGACTATGGCACTCCGATGGATTCTGCAGCAGAGGCTGTGCAATTCGACGAGTCGGCTGCCATCACGGTCACGGGGGAGAGTGGCTCCGTGCTGTTTTTCGGACCGTATGCCGTGCACGGCAGCACATCGAATGAGTCGAAGTATTCGCGTCGAGTGCTGATCAACGGATATGCCTACCCTGGAGCGAATGGGCGGGTGTATCCCGGTGAGGGGTCTGGTCGTAGATTGCCGCGCGTATGACCTATTTCGGCACCCTTGATTGGCTGGTGGTGGGTGCGTATTTCGCGCTCGTCACCTGGATAGGACATCGGTTGAGCGGTCGACAATCCAACGTTCACGAGTACTTTCTCGGCTCGCGTAGCCTGCCGTGGTACGCCGTGTCGGCTTCGATCATCTCAACGACCGTCAGTGGAGTGACCTTCATCGGTGTTCCTGCACTCGTATTTGCTGACGGCGGGGATTTCCGCTATCTGCAGTTCTGCGTCGCGGGATTCATATCGAAGTGGATTTTCGGCCACTGGATCATGCCCAAGCTGTATGCGGGCTCGTATGCCAGTCCGTACGATTACATCCGCGATCGGCTCGGCTCGCGCTTTGGTCAGTTGTCGGCGCTGCTGTTTTTCGCGGGGGCCATTCTCGGGCAAGGCGTACGTATCTTTGCGGTCTCGCTGGTTCTGGAGCTGTTGACGGGGCTCGATTTCACGTGGTGCGTGAGCTTGAGTGTCGGTGTGGCTGTGCTAAGCACTTGGCTCGGTGGCGTACGAGCCGTCGTCTGGACTGATGTCGTCCAGTTCGTCATGTTGATCGCGGGTGGTTCGATCGCCGTTTGGTACGTTGCAGCGGAGTATCCGGGCGGGTTCACCGCGCTCATGAGCGCAGCAGATGATGCTGGAAAAACCCGCATCTTCGATTTTTCGACCGATCCGCTTGTGAGCTTTACCTTCTGGGCCGGTGTCTTTGCGATGCCATTCCAAAACCTGGCGGCCTACGGCACCGACCAACTGAACACGCAACGCATGTTGTGTTGTCGATCTGTAAGCGAGGCTCGTCGCGCGCTCTACGCCAGCAATATTGGCGAGGGTGTGGTCGTGCTGTTTTTATTGGTTGGTGTGTCGCTTTGGGGGTTTTACGGTCGCGAGGTGATCGACCCCGCTTTCGCTGGCATGGTGGCGGAGAATACCGATCGAATTTTCCCCGCTTTCATTCTCTCCGAATTGCCGAGCGGGCTACGGGGCTTCATGGTGGCGGCACTCTTTGCCGCAGCGATGTCGAGCCCGGTCTTGTCGGCGTTAGCTGAGACGAGTCTCACGATGTTCCATGATGGGCATCGTCGTGGGACCTTGGCCGATGCCGATGCAGTATGGCTATCGCGCCTTTTGGTCGCGTTCTGGGGTGTTGCGCTCGGTGGGTTCGCCATCATGCTCGGCGGAACCGACGAGCGACTCATCCCGCTTGCGTTTGCGATGACGGCCTACACGTATGGATCGATGCTGGGCTTGTTCTTGATGGCCTTGTTCATTCCCAAGCGATACATCCGACAGCCTGCGCTTGGCGTCGTGGCATCCATCGTCGGGGTGCTCGTGATCGACAATGCGGCAATGTTTGGCTTGGTCGAAAGCGGCAAGCTGGTTGCCTTCCCCTGGCTTTTCCCACTTGGTTTGGGCTTGTGTCTTGGCGTTGCATTGCTGCCTGTTGGTAAGCATCACGATTTGGAGTCAGGGAGCGCCACATGAAGATTCGGCCGTTTGTTGCAGCGTTGCTGTTGATTCTCGGCGTGTGCTCCTCGCCGATTTCTGCCGGCGATCTTGAGGCGCGCTTACTCGAGATGTCTAAGCAGATCGATGGGCGGGTTGCACTTTACGCTCGCAACCTCGACTCCGGACGTGAAGTGGGCATTAACGCCGATGAGCCGGTACGCACCGCCAGTACCATCAAATTGCCGATCGCTTGCGCGGTTGCCAAGTTCGTAGCGGAGGGGAAGCACGCTTGGTCCGATCGTTTGATCGTTCAGGCTGCAGACAAGGTGTCGGGGTCGGGGGTGTTGGCCGATTTCAGCGACGGCGAGTCTATCTCGCTGCGTGATGCGACGACGTTGATGATCATTGTCAGTGACAACACGGCTACCAATCTCATTTTGGATCATGTGGGGGGTGATCCGGTGAACGACTATTTAGCCTCACTCGGTTTAGAGCGGACTCGGGTGATGCGCAAGATCAGAGGCGATGGAACCCAACTCAAGCCCGCACAAGGTTGGACGCGCGAAGGCAGTCGTCCTGAGAATCAGCGTTTCGGTATCGGTATGTCCACGCCACGAGAAATGGTTCGTTTGCTGGAGATGCTCGAGCAGGGGAAAGTCGTCGATGGCAATTCATCGCAACTCGTATTGCAGATGCTCGAGCGGCAACAATACAAGGACGGCATCGGACGCAAAGTTGATCAGTTTCGCGTAGCGAGCAAATCCGGTTCACTCGATGCGCTGCGCAGTGATGTCGGGATCGTCTATACCCCTCATGGGCGCATAGCGATTGCCATCACGGTGGATGGTTTGCCACAGATAGACTATTCACCTGATAACGCGGCGCAAAAATGGATCGCCGATGTATCGCTCGTGTTGCTGGAGTCGCTGCGATGATCATTCACAAGCCGTACCTGTTGTTCCTCGGTGATGCTCACGACGATCTTGCAGCCAAGACTGCCATCGGTGTGTGGCAATGGCGACCCGATGAGTGCGTCGGTCAGTTGCGTTTACCGGGTTGCGTTCCGAGGTTGCCAATTGATGAGATCGATCTAGAGCAGGGTCGTCGTCGCGGTGCTCGAACTCTGCTCATTGGTGTGGCGAATCGCGGCGGCACGATCGCAGAGAGCTGGGTTTCGGTGCTCGTGCGAGCGCTCGAATTGGGTTACGACCTTTGTAATGGTTTGCACACCCGTCTTGCAACGATCGAGCCCATTCGCGAGGCAGCAGCGCGATCCGGTGCTCGCATCATCGAAGTACGTGAACCAGGGCAATACCCCATCGCTAATGCGCAGCCTCGTACGGGTCGTCGTTTACTTGCGGTAGGCACGGATTGTTCTGTTGGGAAGATGTATACGACCTTGGCTTTGGAGCGCGAGTTGCGCCACCGTGGTGTGCCCGCAGATTTTCGTGCGACCGGACAGACCGGCATCATGATCGCGGGCGGTGGGGTGCCGGTCGACGCTGTCGTGTCGGACTTCGTCGCGGGCTCCGTCGAGCAGTTGTGTCCTGCCAATTCGCCTGACCACTGGGACTTGATCGAAGGGCAGGGCTCGCTCTTTCACCCTTCGTACTCCGGTGTCAGTCTCGGTCTACTGCATGGTGCGACACCTGACGCGCTGGTCATGTGTCACGAACCGACCCGCAAGCATCTTCGCGGCCTGTCGCACTGGCCTATTCCGGCGCTCGAGGAGTGCTTCGATCTGCATCTGCGCTGTGCGCGGATGATGAACCCTGCCGTTCGTTTCGTCGGCATGGCTATCAATACTTCGGCGCTTGCTGACGAGGCGGCGCGCCGTTTGCTCAGCGAGCTTGAGCAGCGTTTCAGTCTGCCTGCGTCGGATCCTGTTCGCTACGGTGTTGCTTCGATCGTAGACGAGATGCTGCGCTGACTCCGGCGCCGCTGTTCAGCGGCAGAGCGCTGGCTGCTTCTCGATCAAGCTGCGCGTCGCCCCGAATTGCTTGATCGTTGCAGCGGATGGCGTGTGCCCCTCACCGGGCAGATACACTCCAAAGGCAACGTCTCCCTGCTTGTCGTAAAACAGGACGCCACGCTGCGTCTCGTCGCCGATGGCTAGTTCCATCACGTAGATTGCCGAGAGTAAGTCGGGACGCAGATGGCCGTGCATGCCGTCGGCTTCGGACTTCAGATTAAAGAATTGACTGCGTTTTGAGGGCTCCCCCTCAGAGATTCGGCCGTGTGTTTCAAAGATATGACCGCCTTTCATCACGACGGTGACTGCTTCGTCCCACGTGGTAAGGCTTGTCCAGATGCTGCGGAAATGGCTGGCATCGATACCGTAACTTGCTGATGCCAATGCACTCTGCACGGTAGCCTCTGGCAAAGAGAGCTTGGCAGCGACCCGGTAGGGCGCCGGCTTGGCAGGATCAGCCATCGCCGCTTGGATGGCGGAGCGTTGCGCGTCCGTCGCGCAAAACGGTATGGCGGCATCGAGCGGTGTCGTCGATGCGAAGCAGAGTCCGACTGCTAGCAGAAGTTGTTTTCTCATATCGCGATTCCCTGAGCGGTGAAAAACGGAGCTACACTCAATTGCATGATTCGATGGTCTCAATCTATTCTAGGATGCATCGTCCTAATCGGCGTTACGCCGCAGCTGTTAGCGGCCGAAGTTACACCAGCTATCATCGAAATTCGACCATCGATGCTCGCTATCGAGCGCTTGGTGGACGAGCCGATCGAGACCACCTCGAGTCTCGATGCTTGGCACAACCGAATGTTCTTGGGCGTGCAGCGGCGTTTGCTCTCGTTCGACCATCGGTTTCTCGACCCTTCGGACGAGGCTGTGCCGGTGCCGGTCTCGCCGTTTCGGCTCGGTGTGGATTTGACTGCGTTTCATCGAGACGAATCTGTCGATCTCGAGACGGCGGCCGATTTCGATATTTCTTTGAATTTACCGAATCTTGAGCAGAGTCTTGACCTGTTCATCACGACGGACGCGCTATCCGAGAGCACGCTGGAACAGGCGACTGAATCGCTGCGCGCAGGTCTGCGATACGATCCCGTTCGACTGCTGAATATTGAAGTGGGCGCCAAGTTGGCGGCGCCGCCGGTCGGCTTCATCGCCTTGCGAACGGGCAGGGCGTTTTCGTCGGGTGCGTGGCGACTCGAGCCTTTCCTGAAGGTTTTCGCTGAGACCGATGAAGGCTTCGGGTTGGCCGGCAGCGTTTTGATTGATCGTTGGCGGCAGCGACATCTACTGCGATCGTCGTTGTCTGTGCGTTGGCTGGATCAGACGGGGGTGACGGGCTGGTCGTACCAATTCGTATCCGCCCATGCAAAAGCCGTCATCAGTCCTGATCGACAGTTGTCGCAGGTACGAAATCGCGATCTCGGTGATGCCGCTGGATTTCGGCTCGAGGCAGGCGGGCGGAGCGCTAACGGCGCCGATTTCTATGAGGCTGGTTTTTTCTGGAAAAAGCCCCTACATGGACGATGGCTTTTTCTTAACATCGAGCCGTTGGTGCGTTTCGATCGTGAGCGGCAGTGGTCCGCCGATCCGGGCCTGCGGATCGGTCTGGATGCGCTTTTCTGGGACGTCGCTCGCTAAAAGTCAGGGCAGAGTGATGGTGGTTTCGAAGACCATCGCCGCACTGCCGACGATCCACACGCCCGCGAGACGACCGTCTTCGAACTCCAGTTCCACGTCGACTCGGCCGGGCCGGTTTTGAAATTGACCCTGAGCACCCGAGAACTCGACCTTGTCGCCATTACGCTCAAGGAGTCCGTGGTGCAAGAGGTAGGCGCCAAGCAGGCCATGTGCATTGCCGCTGACCGGGTCTTCGGGAATACCGATGGCCGGACAAAACATTCGCGAGAGGGTGAGGCAGTCCGGTT
>Ga0315901_10010867_pt1 | contig 10312 bp, 8 predicted proteins | sample LakEriMetagenome_10_FD_203761 | JGI IMG/M metagenome (GOLD analysis project Ga0315901, IMG submission 203761) | Freshwater fungal communities from buoy surface, Lake Erie, Ohio, United States - Buoy 2 MA116 | ecosystem: Environmental > Aquatic > Freshwater > Lake | place: USA: Lake Erie, Ohio... | reverse complement strand
CTAAGGGGGAGTAAGAATAAAACCCTGATATCTCTTCTGTATCAATTAATTTGATATAAAACACGTGAAATTAAGAAGAGCAGTTCAAAAAAGCTAGACCGGGTATAAAGTATATATATGCAGTCAAACCCCCTACTCAACTACCAGGAATTCGTCCCTTATTCCCAAATCAAGCCCGAGCACATTGAACCAGCTGTGATCCACGCTATCCAGTCTGCCAAAAAAGAGCTCGAGGATATTTTGAGCATACTTGAGCAAGCCAGAAGCTCAAAAGAAATTTTGACTTTTGAAAATTCGCTTTATCGTCTTATAGAGCTTGAGCATGTCCTGGAGCGGGTTTGGACTCCGGTAGAAAATTTGCTTTCACTCATGGGCACGCCTGAGCTTCGCTCGGCGGCTAATTCAGCGCGCCCGCTTGTCGTAGAGTTTTATAATGATTACTCTCTTGATCCTAGAGTCTACGAGCTCATTAAGCTCTATTCCAGTACCCAAGAGGCTCAGAGCCTAGATAGTGAGCGTGCTAGATACCTAAAATGTCTTTTACTTGATTTTAAATTATCGGGAGCTGAATTAGAGGGCGAAGATAAGGAAGAATTCAAAAAACTAAATCTTGCTCTTGCTGATCTGAGCCAAAAATTCTCTGAAAATAGCACTGATTCTAAGTTTGAGATGATTCTTACTAATCCTCAGGATTTAAGCGGACTTCCTGAAGATGTAATAAATTCAGGCAAGGTTCTTGCTGATGAATTTCGTCATGAGCTTGCCAGCAAGACCAGTCAGCAAGAGGCTTTGGCTATTATACCTGAATCTGCTTTTTTGGTGAATCTGGACTATCCATCATACGGTCCTTTTATGAAATTCTCTGACCATAGTGAACTTCGTAAAAAACTTTATATCGCATATATGAACCAAGGCACTAAAAACGCTAATATGGGTATTTTAGGATCCAATGAGCAAGCGGATCTTAACAACGATTCGATTATAGTTGATATTTTTAGATCTAAGCTTCGCAAAGCGCATTTGTTGGGTTTCAAGAACTACGCGGAGCTGAGTATCGCTAATAAGATGGCTCCTAGTGCTGTTCATGTAAAAGAATTTCTTACCAGAATTGCCAAAAAAGCAAGACCGCTAGCCGAGCAAGAATACAATCAGCTTGTGGAATTCCAGAAAAAAATCTCTTACCATAATAGCGAAAATAATCCTAATAAAATTTATCCTTGGGATAAAGATTATCTTTCAGAGAAACTTCGTAAAGAGCTTTATGATTTTGATACTAATATCACCAAGCCCTATTTTGAGCTTGGGAACTGCATTAGAGGTATGTTTGATATCGCTAGGACATTATTCCAGATCGATTTTAAATTAGTTTCTGGAATTGAGGTCTGGCATCCTGATGTCGAGGTTTATCAAGTCTACGACAAGGATCAATCCCTAATCGGTACTTTTTATATGGATCTTTATCCACGTGATATCAAGCGACAAGGTGCTTGGGTTATGCCGTTAGTTTCTTCTTGCCAAAACCGTGATGGCTCTAAAACTCTCTCACAGTGCGCTTTGGTTTGTAATTTGACTAAGCCAGGTGAGAACCTTAAGTCTTTATTGTCACATCAAGAGCTAGTTACTCTGTTTCATGAGTTTGGACACGCTCTGCACCACTTGCTCTCTAAGGTAAGCCTAGAGCCGCTTTCAGGTACATCGGTAGAGTGGGATTTTGTGGAGTTGCCATCTCAGCTCCAAGAAAATTTCTGCTGGGAGCAAGAGAGCTTAAAAACTTTTGCTAAGCATTATCAGACCGGAGAGCCAATCCCTGACAGCCTTATAGAAAAAATGCTGAAGGCACGAGCTTTTAATGAAGGGCTTGCTTGCATACGCCAAAACGAATTTGGGCTTTTTGATCTGGCTGTCTACATGCGCGAGCAAGATGACGATAAGCCTGTAATCCAAATCTACAAGGACGTCGTAAAAGAATACGGTCTATTCGATGTGTGGGATGGTACGAACTTCCCAAATAGTTTTGGGCATATTTTTGCAGGAGGCTATGCCGCTGGATATTATAGTTATAAGTGGGCTGAAGTGCTTGAAGCTGATGCTTTTTCGCGTTTCCAAAAAGAAGGTATTCTGAATCCCGCTGTGGGCTTGGATTACAAGACCAAAATTCTTGAAAAGGGCGATAGCTCCCCGCCGATGGATTTATTTGTGTCTTTTATGGGCAGAGAACCCGATGAAAATGCACTTTTGAGCAGGATGGGGCTGGAGCGTCAAGGAGCACAAGTCTAATGCCTTTTTTGTTAATTGCTTATGACCACCCGACAGCATATGAGCGCAGGCTTACCAGCAGGCAAGCTCATATAGACTTTATTGATGTACTTCGCGATCAAGGCAAAGCCATTATGGGAGCGGCTCTCATTGATGATCATGGTAAAATGATCGGCTCGACTCTGTTCCTTGATATGAATCAAGATGAGTTAGATAATTACCTAAAAACAGAGCCATATCTAATAAACCAAGTTTGGGATAAAATAGAAATTAAGGCTTGTAATATCGGTCCAAGCTTTTTAAAAAACTAGCTCCAGGAGGCTTTTAAATGTCCAAACTTACTGTCGAACTTATAACCGAATCAGCGCCAAGCTCTGAAGTCGGTCTCAATGAGCGCAAGCCGCCAGATACTCAATATTTTCTCCAAGACAAACTTCTAAAAATTTATTTGGGAGCCAAAAAAGACCTCACTAGTGATAAAGTTCGCAAAAAAATCTCTGAAGCTAATTGGAAAGATATTTCTGAGACAGAAGTAGAGCTGGTGAATCCCGGTCTGAGTAATGATTTGATCGAATCAGCTTACGAAATGATTTTTTTGAAGAGTTTTATTTTTGATAAGTATAAGACATCGGCTGATGATCGCCATGTGCAAGTAAAAAAATGTGTCATCAAGCCCAAAAAGCCAGAGGGTTTCGATACTAAGATTAGAGATGAAATTATTAGTGCTGTGAAATTTTGCCGGGACATAGTCAGCTCAAACGCTGATACCATCAATGCTGGACAAATGGAAAAATTTGCGCAAGAAATCGCCAGCTCTTCTAAGCTCATTAAGACCAAAACCATCGATGCTGAAAAAGCAAAAAAACTTGGTATGAATTGCTTACTTGCTGTCGGTGCTGAAAGCCTCAAAAACAGTAAGCCTGAGTTTCATCCTCGCTTAGTAGTGCTTGAATACACAGGTCCAGGCTATAAAGAAACCGACTCTAAGTCCAAATCTAAGCAAGAGCATATTGTGCTTGTTGGGAAGGGAATTACTTTTGATACTGGTGGGCTTTGCTTGAAACCCAATCAATATATGCTTGATATGAAATCTGATATGGCAGGCTCAGCGGCGGTGCTTTCTGTATTTAAGGCTCTGAGCGCGCTTGGCGACAAAATTAGACCTAATATAAAAATTACTGGAATTATGGCGCTTGCTGAAAACGCTTTTGGTGGCAGTAGTTATAAGCCTGGTGATGTATTAAGAGCGATGAACGGTAAGACCGTCCAAGTCGTAGATACCGATGCTGAAGGTAGATTAGTGCTCGCTGATGCTCTTAGTTACACAGCTTCACTAAGTTCACCTCCCACCCAAATCATAGACCTCGCTACTCTAACGGGTTCTATGGTCGCTACTCTCGGTGAGATCGCGGCGGGCGCGATGGGTAACTCTGATGAGCTTTTTGCTAAGGTATCATCAGCGTTTCATAGTGAAGGAGAGAAGCTTTGGCAGATGCCGATTTTTGATTACTATAAAGACTCTCTCAAATCAGACATCGCGGACATTAAGCACTGTAACACGCGCCCTGACGCACTTTGCGCGGGTGCATTCCTAAGAGAGTTTATTCCAGAAAAAACTAATTGGTTGCATTTGGATATAGCGGGAGTTGGGTTTTTGGAAGCAGATGGGCTCTGGGCTTATAAAGGCGCAAGCGGTTATGCAGTCAAGGGTTTACTTAGGTTTCTTCTGTCCCTTTAAGTATCTACTGAAAAATTCGACTTCGTCGATTTTTCAACCCTATTCAAAACTTCGTTTTTCAGCGAATCCTTAACCTGGTGCTAAAATAAAAATCATGCAAGATCAAGATCTAATCAAAATAGTAATCGTGGATGACGAGCCTCTGATCAGGATGGATCTAAAAGAATTGCTCGAAGAAGCATCCACCTGTAAAGTAGTCGCTGAGGCTAAAGACGGCGCTGAAGCGATCGAAGTCATCAAGGCAAACCAGCCTGATATAGTTTTTATGGATATCCGCATGCCTAATATGGATGGCATCGAGGCGGCTAGACAGGTCTCCCAGAGCGCATCTCGCAGGATACCAATAATTATGCTTACTGCTTATAGCCAGCCTGAGCTTTATGAAGAAGCTTCAAAAGCCGGTGTGTTTGCGTATTTGACAAAACCTCTTCGCAAGGCAGACCTCGCGCCAGCTATCGAAGTGGCGATGGCAAGAGCCTTAGAGCTCCAAAACCTCCAAGCCGAAATCGATGCTCTTAATAGTAAGCTAGAGACTCGTAAGCTTGTCGAAAAAGCCAAGGGTGTTTTGATGAAGAAATTTTCTCTTGATGAAGCTACAGCTTACAGACGCATCCAGAAAGCCGCTATGGATAAGCGTTCTAGCTTAAAAATAGTGTCCGAAGAGATTTTGGCTGGGATTTTTAGTTAGCTAACCTCGGGACATTGGCTAACCTCGAGACATTGTCTACCGAATTGTATTTTTCAAAATAATACCCAGAGATTTCTCTCAAATAATCATTTTAGTTCTATTTAATTGATACTCTTTGACTTTATCTAGTGACAAGAAGGAGTAAATTTTGGCGAGAATGAATCGTATTGAATATGAAAATTCTTTTCATCATGTCATTGACCGGGGTTATTTAAAAAAAACATTGTTTTATGAAAAAAACGATTTTGAGTATTTTTTGGGACTTTTGTGGAGTGTTTGTGAATCTCATTCTTTGATTATTCATTCATATTGTTTGATGCCCAATCATTTTCATTTGCTTTTGCAAAACCCCTTGAAAAATATCTCAAAGGCAATGCATTTGTTACTTCTTCGGTATGCTATCTACTTTAATCATCGCTATCAACAAAAGGGTAAGGTGTTTGAAAGACAGTTTTTGTCGCCGATTGTTGATACCGAAAATTACTTGGTTGGAGTTTCCAAGTATATTCATCGCAATCCCCTGGAGATTGTGGAAAAGAATTTATTTGAATGGCCATGGTCTAGCTGCAAATATTTTATTAATCCAAGATTAATTAAGCCTAAGTATTTAGAGACATCGTTAATTTTGAGTAAATTTAGTAAGTCTCCGAAGTCTTTTTTGGATTTTGTTTTAGAATCGACAGATTGGAATCCAGAGCAAACATTTTATTCGAATACCATTCTAGGAACTAATGATTTTATTCGTAAAATTGCAATTAAGCACCTGGATTCTAGAATTAATACCGATATTAAAGATTCTTTTAAAATCAAAAAAGTATTCCAAGACAAATTTAATGAATTAAAACAGCATATTTTGAATTTTGATACTGACTTAAGAACCCAAGAAGCTTTGGCTGTTTATGCTTTTAAAACAAAAACCAATTTAACTTATAAAGAAATTTCAAAAATGCTTTTTGCAGAAACCTTAAGTAACTCAAGTTTAATTTCTAAAATAAAAACTTTAAAAAAAAGATCGCAAGTCGAACCAGAGCTTGCTGAAATGATTCATGAAATAGATAATTTTTAGAAATTTTTGGTTTTTTGGGGCAGTTTTTTGGGCATTGACTTTTTGGGACATTGTCTACCGAATTATATTTTTCAAAATAAAATCATGCCAACATTTTTGGTTTGATGGCAGGATCCGTGAATTCTTGATAATATAAGATTTTTTTTGATTTCGAGTTGAGGTTATTTAGAATTTTGTAGTTTGGTAGACAATGTCCCAAAAACAAGTTCGAATCTTGTCGGGCGTGCCATTATAAATCAAAAACACTCCGTCCAAAAGTTTTTGCAGCCTGTATTTGTATTTCTGACATCGTAGTAGTTTCTAAAAATGAACAATAATGTAATCCCGAATATTGCATACCTAAGTATTTGCAGATAAGCTGGAACTGCTCTTCAAAACATCTTGGTAGGATTGAATCAGAGCCACTACTAATCAAGTATGCTTGTTTACTTCGTAATAATCTACCGAGATCATTGTGTATCGCTAGTAAATCAGAGAACCTGTCAATAAATGTTTTCATTTGTGCGCTAAAAGAATACCAATAAACAGGGCTTACAAAAATGATTTTTTCATGCTGGATAATGGTCTTGATTAACGGTAAAAAATCATCATCGCTATTGCGATAATGATAGTCGTAATAAGAAAGATTTTTTTCTGCCAGATTAATTACCCTTATATCACGCTCATCAATTATAGTTTTGAGCAGAGTCATAGTATTACCATCCGAGCGAGAACTGCCAAAAATGATAATTGCTTTTTGAGTCTTCATTCTAAATACCTCTTCACTACTTCATCAAAATCAGAAAAATAATTTTGATCCTGAACGATTCGATCTTTTTCATACTCACTTTCAGCGAGTGCAGAAGCGACTTTATGACTAATAGTGGAACTCTCTTGCAGAATCTCTCGATCATTAAATTGTAAGAAAGCATCAAGCTTAGTAACCCAATCCTTCATATTCATAACAATCCCTTTATGTGCTGGCATTTCAGCATAATCAAGATACATAATGCAATAGGATTAAGTCACTCTAATTCTAACTCACTGAGATAATTTTTGACAATAGCGACATCAGTTTTTCTAATCACTCCTTCATGCACGTTTTTGAAGCCATGAATAAATAGTTTCATCACAAATGATTTCGTTAGACTCAACTCTCTATTTCCCAGCTATTTGTTCAGGTGACCAGTGAAGTTCAATGCAGTCGATAATAAATTTTCTAAAACACTGTCGCTGACTATTCTTGGATAAATGTTAGCTTGACGCTTTCTTTTATGCATTACTTACCAAGCTTTTTGAGTAATGAAATCACCATCATCTGTTGAGTTGTTACTTAAACAACGGCTAACAAGAGACTTGTTTCTTCAATGTTTCAATTTTTACTAAATCTTCCCATATTAAATGTTTCTTTCTTTTAATAGACATATTTTACCTCCTGTATTTACTTACAGAAGCTAAAAATCAAGATTTGTTGCATTTCGGTTTAGAACTTTTCTCCTAATTCAGAAAAGCCAAAACGATAAGTATTCGTGTTCGCACCATGAGCAATTGATCTCGGTGATCCTAATATTTTTATTGCAGTATCAATATTGTATCCTTTGTAAGAATTTAGAACAGCTATTAGTTTTTCTTCATCTGAGCATGAGCTTAAGCAAAAACAAACTAATATACAGATTATTCTTAGCATAATTCATACATGATAGCATCGAGTAAAGCTTTCTATTAATAAAAGCATAAATTACCTTTTCCAGAAATTACTAAAATCATACTTGCTGTTTATTTTGAATTTTGTAATTCGGTAGACAATGTCTCAAAGTGCTAGTTAGCTACATCTGAGTGCACGCCAACGGTCCAAAGCTCGCCAGAATAAATTAGTTTTTTGATATCTCCGGTTCCGCGCTTGGCAATTGACTCTGCCTCTTGCTCGTGCAAAAGCTCATCGTAAGTAGGTTTTATGACAGCTCTCAAAACGCCCATCGCAGTCGGCAGATCTTCTTGATCGACACCTAATTGACCGATAAGGTAAGGCATGATCGAATCTTCAGCGTGCGGGTCGTGCACCAAAAACTCAGAGCTATCACCGCTGTTTTCCGTGGAAACCAGTCTAGGATTGGTTCCGCCCTCAAGCTTGATGCCCATGGTGTCGTTATTATAAAGAAGTGGTTTACCAGTCTCCAAAAATAAATTTTCAGTATCCTTAGTTTCTTTATTGAGGTATTTAGCAAAAGCACCATCATTAAAAATATTACAGTTTTGCAAAATCTCCACAAAAGCAGTCCCCTTGTGATCAGCTGCTGCTCTTAAAACTTCTTGCATATGCTTAGGGTTTGCCGCTGTTGTTCTTGCCACAAAAGTCGCTCCTGATGCTAGCGCGAAGCTCATCGGGTTTATCGGTCTTTCGATAGTGCCCATTAGAGAGGTTTTGGTGACTTTGCCTTTTTCGGAGGTCGGTGAGTACTGACCTTTTGTCAGACCATAAATTCTATTGTTAAACAATAAAATCTTTACATCCATATTTCTTCTGATGATGTGCATGGTGTGATTACCACCGATACTCAAACCATCTCCATCACCGGTAACCATCCAGACAGATAGCTTAGGATTAGTCATCTTCACGCCAGAAGCGACTGTCGCCGCTCTACCATGGATAGTATGAAATCCATAAGTCGCCATATAGTAAGGAAACCTGCTTGAGCAACCGATCCCAGAGATAAACACAAAATCTTCTTTTGGAATTCCGAGTGTCGGTAATACAGTCTGCACCGAAGATAGAATCGAATAATCTCCGCAACCTGGACACCACTTGACATCACCTTCAGGAATAAAATCTTTTTTGGTAAGTTCTTGAACGCTAGTATTCATTATGCTTTGCCTCCGATTATTTCTTCTGCTCTTTTAACCAAGTCGCTTACATTAAATGGCTTGGTGTTTACTTGGTTAATAGGTTTAGTATCAATCAAGTATTTAGCTCTGAATATCATATTGAATTGTCCGGTGTTCAATTCAGGAATGACCACATGCTTAAATCTGCTTGCAATATTGCCAAGGTCATTAGGCATCGGGTTTATGTGCCTGATATGCGCTTGCCCGACTTTGTAACCTCTTCTAAGAAGCTCTTCAGTAGCGGATCTGATCGCACCGTAAGTACTTCCCCAACCTAGGAACAGTATGTCACCGCTCTGCTCGCCGTAGACTGGAGTCGCGGGGATGGTTTTAGCGATGTTCTCCACTTTTTTAGCTCTGATGCGGACCATCTCTTCGTGCGCTTCAGCTGAGAGATTGACTTTGCCGCTGATGTTTTCTTTTTCAAGACCGCCAAGTGTATGCTCGCAACCCGGTGTGCCAGGCAGTGCCCAAGGGCGCGCTAGCATATCGTTACGATCATAAGGCTTGTAAGTATCTGAGTTAGTATGGAATTTGAATTTAATTTTAGGTAGTGTCTCGATATCAGGCAGTAACCAAGGCTCTGAGCCGATCGCGCTTTGGGTGTCGCTGAGAATCACGACTGGAGTCATGTGCTCGATAGCGATGCGAGCCGCTTCTAGAGCGGTATAGAAACAATCTGATGGACTGCTCGCTGAAACCACTGGAATAGGGCTTTCACCGTTGCGCCCAAACATCACTTGAAGAAGATCTGTTTGCTCGGTCTTAGTAGGAAGTCCTGTGGAAGGTCCGCCTCTTTGGACATCGACGATGATGAGCGGCAATTCAGCCATAATAGCCAAATTCATAAACTCTGACTTGAGTGCGATCCCCGGACCAGAAGTAGTAGTGATCGCCAAGCTTCCTGCAAAAGCCGCTCCTAGAGCAGATCCTATGCCGGCAATTTCATCTTCAGCTTGAAAGGTTCTAGCCTTGTAGTTTTTGTATGCGGCGATTTCTTGGAGAATTTCAGTCGCTGGAGTGATCGGGTACGATCCCAAAAACAAAGGTAAATTAGTCAGCTGTCCTGCTGTCAGCAAGCCAATTGAGAGCGCTTGGTTACCGGTGATATTGCGGTAAGTGCCGGGTTTAATGCTGGCTTTAGGGATTTCGTAAGTGTTTTGGAACATCTCACAAGTATCACCAAAATGATACCCAGCCTTCAAAGCCGCTATGTTAGCGTCAAGTATAAGTTTTTTCTTACCAAACTTAGACTCTAACCACTTTTCGGTGTTTTCTAAAGGACGATTGTAAATAAAATACATCAAGCCAAGCGCAAACATATTTTTGCAACGCTCTTTATCTCTTGCCATCATATCGATGTCCTTGAGCGCTTCCATGGTCATTTTGCTGATGGGCACTTCATAAATTCTGATGCGCGATCTCCACTTAGCAAAAATATCTTCGTCTTCTTTATAGCCAGCTTTTTTGAGGTTGCCAGCATTAAAACTATCTTGATTAACGATTAAGATTCCGTTTTGTTTTAGATCTTTTATATTGGTTTTAAAAGCCGCTGGATTCATCGCTACAAGCACATCTAGCTCGTCGCCAGCGGTGTGAATATCGTTAGAGCTAAAATGGATTTGGAAGCCCGAGACGCCAGCAAGTGTCCCTTGCGGTGCGCGGATCTCGGCTGGAAAAGTCGGGTAGGTGCTGATGTCGT
>Ga0315901_10010866_pt1 | contig 10312 bp, 24 predicted proteins | sample LakEriMetagenome_10_FD_203761 | JGI IMG/M metagenome (GOLD analysis project Ga0315901, IMG submission 203761) | Freshwater fungal communities from buoy surface, Lake Erie, Ohio, United States - Buoy 2 MA116 | ecosystem: Environmental > Aquatic > Freshwater > Lake | place: USA: Lake Erie, Ohio... | reverse complement strand
CATCTACGGAAAATTGAAGAAGGAAATATGCCCAGGGCCCGGGCACTGGCGTATAAATTAGCCGTTTGGCGAAAGGTTTTATTAAGAGATTAACATGAACGAAGAACAAAAATATTATTACGAAAAGGTTTTAAATGCTTTTGACAGGGATATTAGGGAACATAATTTATTATTAACTAAAATTGAAAAGCAACTCTATAAATTATCTGTAGATTTAACTATAGAAGATTGGAAGATTATTAGAGGTAAAGATTATTTTACCTATACCCAAAAAATGGGAATCCAGGATAAAAGAATATATCTTTTAGATAGGGTTAAGGCTTATTTAAAGAATCGATAATCGTTTGTTTTTTGTCATATACATTTGGTTTTTGGGTGAGGCATAATTTGTGTCTCACTTTTTTTAATTTTTTTTAATTATTTTATACAAAAAACATAGAACTGATATAATTTATTTGTATCTTTGAAATTATTAACAAAAACCAAAAAAATGACACCAAAAGAAAGACAAAAAGCAATTTCAGAAGCATTTTACAGAATTTCCATTTACGCAATGGTGACTAATACATGCACTAAAGAAGGTGCACACAGACTGCAATACATGTTAAATATGATTAATGAAATACCCGTAGTTTACGATGTAGAATACCATAATTTTAACCACAGGTATTTCATAGATATTTTGGAACAAGCCATTAAAGACAATGACAAATTTATTGAAGAACTAAAACTTAAATCTTTGCAATGAACGATACTAACCTAATGGTGCTAAACTATTTACTTGATGTTTACCACATAAAAGATACTTCGGTGGAAGGAGTAGAAAAAGCGATAGACGACATTTTCAACTTTGAAAATATTTTGCCTCAATACAGAAGCTTATTTAATTCAATTATGGTGGATGCCATAGACTTTGAGTTAATTAGCGAGAGATTAACATTTAAAAAAATGAAAGACCAATTAGACCAATTTTAATTATGGAAGTAGCAAAAATAGGGATAACACCCGCACAAATCGAAACATTAGCACAGGCAGGCGTAATTCCTGCTGGAACACCCGCGCCACAGGTAGAAGTATTTGCAGAAAGTTGCAGGCAGCATGGTTTAAGTCCATTTAAGAAAGAAATCTATTTAGTGGCATATAACAGCCGCGACGGCATGAAGTACCATACCATTGTAGGTATAGATGGTTTGCAACAAAAAGCTGCACGAACTGGAAGATTTGCCGGTATAGATGAAGAACAATATAACAGGGAATCAAACGGAACTTACAAAACAGCAAGCGAATTAAAGGCAGCTAAAGAAAGCCCTATTTCTTGCACCGTCACTGTTTGGGCTATTGTTGGTGGGATCCGTTGCCCGTTTACTGCTACGGTTTTGTTTGCAGAATATTATCCAGCCGTTTCTTCGGGAAAAGATAGCTATTCAAAAGCCGCCACAATGCCGTTTAACATGATAGCCAAATGTGCCAGGGCTAAAGCTTTAAAAGTTGCATTTAGTGACGAACTATCCGGACTACACATTGAAGAAGAAAAAGCCGCTTTTGAAGATGCTACCATTCAGGCTGCGGAGGTTAATCCTGCGGTCGAAATAAATGTAGAGGATTTAAAGACAAAAATACTTTCTTGTAAAAATAGGGATGAATTAATAAATCTATATGGCTCAAATCCTGGGCACAAATTACACGCTGCTTTATTTACCGAAATGGCTAACGCTTTAAATGCTAAGCCAAATGAATGAAATAACGCATCTTAGTTTTTCAAGACTAAAAGCTCTCTCCCATTCTCCTTTATGCCTAAAAAGGTACATTGAACAAACACGTACATCTACTAAAGCGATGGATGAAGGCACGCTTTTAGATTGTATTTTATTTGAACCCGAAAGTTTTCAAGATAAGTTTTTTATTATGCCTGACCATATAAAGAAGCCTACCAGTGCACAAATTAACGCTAAAAAACCATCGGCCGAAACATTAGAACAAATAGCGGTTTGGGATGGAATCCAATCAAGAATTGGTAAAAGGATTGTTATAAATCAAGAACAATACGACGATGCTTTAAATATATCTGGTGCGGTTATGGATAATAGCACAGTTGCATTTAATGGTTTAATGAATATGAATAACTTTCAATTTCAAGTAACGACCGACTTTTTTTACAAAGGATTTAAGCACAAAGGAATTAAAGATGCCGAAGGAATAGATAGGAATGGTAAGCGCGTTATTTGGGATTTAAAACGTATGGGTGCCCGTTCTGGTGAACAACTTGTAAGAGCCCAAATCAGACACAATCAATACGATTTACAGGCTGCTATTTATTGCCACAAATTTGATGAAATAAACGAGCCCGTAGATTATTTTATTATTGCGGTGGATAATGAAGGGTATGTAACACCATTTAGAATTTCCCGTGATGCTAGGGAAAAAGCTAAATTTCAATGGAATAGATTAATAGCTGCAGCCCACAGGGTAAACATGGAAGGTTTGGATATGGGTCCCGAATTTTGGGCAGATAGTGAAGGATTTTTTGACTTTTAAAATAAAACAAATGGAAAAGCAAGAACAAAAATTAACATCTGTAGAATATCTTTTAGATATTATTGACAATTTATTAGGTGATAAAATAGCTTATGATGTTTTTATATTTAGTCAAATTTGCGTAGAAGCAAGGGAAAAGTATGAAAATGAATTAAAAGAATCCTTTGAAAAAGGATACGAAGAAGGCGTAAAATATACAGATGGACTTATCAGCGATGAAAAATTCCCATTCTAAAAATGCACCAAATGAAAGAGTATAATGCAAAGATGCTGGAGATTAAAGCATTTTGCGAAGAAATAAATCAGTGGATTACTACGGCTCCATCTGCGGAGGACTTGGATTCATGCGACGAGTATTTAAGGCAACTATCTGCTTACTATTCTCGCTATACAATGATTAGTGGAATGAATGAAAGTATTTACGCCTACTTGATTATGACTTGCATTAAAAATATGCCAGACGAGGAATACAAGAAAATAAAGCATTCATCTACTTTGACGGATTATTACATAAAGGGCAAATATCCAAATGCGACTGCTATCTTTGAGCAATGTAGAGCCGTTCAAAAGTTACTAATCGTTACTTCCGATAATTATCGGACATTATTAAGTAGCTTTAGGCAGGAAAGAATATTGGTAGGACACATGACAACGTAAAATAAACAAAATGAAACAAAAAAGACAAATTTTTAAAGTTAATTATCATATAACTTATAATTCTGGCGCAAATTATAAAGGCACAAGAGATGTACTTGCTATTTCAGAAAATGGCGCAATAGATATTATAAAATGGCTGTTTAAAGCAAGAAATATTAACATAATTTCAGTAAAACCAACTTTTGAATATATAGGACAACCTATAATGTCAGATTATAAAGTTTTAGGAGATTATTAAAGAAATAGCAAGGTAGTTCAGTGGTTTAGAACGGCCTGGGTAACGCTGGGTGCGACGAGGGTTCGAATCCCTCCCTTGTTTACTTACCACCCGAAGGTTATGAGCAATGCTGGCACCGTGCGTTGATAATGGGATGGAACGGTGTAAATTTTAAACCTTTTAAATTTCTCTTAAATTATGACTGAAGAAATAGAAAAAGAATTGATAAAAATAATGAGTAAAGAAGACATTTACGACAAATATTTTAAAAATAAAAAAGTGACTGTTGATGACTTAATGAAAACTTTAGGAAGAAATCCAGACTACGACGAAGTAAGGGGATTAAGGTATAATAATGATAAACTACGGTACGACCTTATTCCTGCACTCGCTAATCGTGAATATGCTAAAATATGGACACAGGCACTAGGAAAATATCCAGAGGGAAATTGGGAAAAAGGAATGCCCTGGACAGAAGTTATAGCCTCTGCAATGAGGCACCTGGAAGCAATAAGACTGGGAGAAGATATTGATTTAGAATCAGGGTTACTTCACGCTGCACATTTACAGGCTAATGCCGCAATGCTCACTGAATATTATTTTACTAAACAAGATTTTGATAACCGTAAAAAATACGACAAATGAAACAAACGGCAGTTGAATGGTTAATAGAAGAATTAAATGACAATGGTTTTAGTCATTTAGATTTAGCTGCAGATATAATTGAACAAGCTAAAGAAATGGAAAAGGAGCAGATAAAAGATGCTTTTGACGAAGGAAATCCAAATGGTTTTATTATTAAATGTGGTGAAGAATATTACAACGAAACTTTTAAAAACAAAATAAAATGATTTTAACAGACAAAACTATTAACGACGAAATTAGCGAAGGTAACATCGTAATTGAGCCATTTAACCCTAACAATTTAGGAAGTAATTCTTATGACCTTACCTTGTCAAATAGCTTAGTTCTTTATACTGAAAGTGTATTAGATGTAAGAAAGAAGAATCTTAGCGCACCGATGGTGATTCCTCCGGAAGGATTAATATTGCAGCCTAATGTTATTTACCTTGCCTCTACTGTCGAATATACGGAGACACTGCGCCATGTGCCAATTTTGCAAGGGAAATCAAGCCTCGGAAGATTAGGATTATTTGTTCATGTTACTGCCGGCTTTGGAGATGTTGGCTTTAAAGGATTTTGGACATTAGAACTTATTGCAGTGCAAAGAATTAGGATTTATCCAGGAATGAAGATTGCCCAAATTGTTTACCATGAAATTAGCGAGATGCCGAAAGTTACTTATGATAAAAAAGAAGATGCAAAGTATTCAAATCAGGGAAAGGATCCAGTAGCCTCTAAAAACTATTTAAACAAATAGCCTATGACCGACGAAGAAAAAAAAGCAAAGCGCGCTGCCTATATGGTTCAATGGAAGGCAAATTTAAGCCGCTTTCAAAAAGAAAAACGACGGAAACAAATGAATGAATACCGAAAAAAGGCGCGAGAAAATTGGACACTAGAATATTTGGAAAAAGTGAGGGAACGAAGTAGGATTTATTACTCAAAAAATAAAGAAAAATTATTAGCCAATATGGCAATTTATCGAGAAAGTAAAAAAAAGAATTATGCTAACTGAAAACGAAAAGCAAAAATTGATTAAAGATGCTGCCAGTACCATTGTTGCAGCTGGAGGCATTGTAACTTTAGCCTTTGCCATTTACTTTATTGTTGACCTTGTAAAAAAATGGTACTAATGAAATACGAAATTAGATGGAAAACAGGAAAAGTTATAACCGATGCACCAAACATTGAAGAAGCCATTAAGAAATTTAAGGAGTTAAGGATTGAGGTGCCAGACAAAGAAATAAGTATTGCATCATTTGGTAAGTAGATTAATTTAGGTTGATTTTGTCCCGTATCATTTAGGTACGGGATTTTTTTTTAAATAAATACACAAATATTTTTTTATGTAATTATTTATATATAAATTTACGTATTGAAACGATTATTTACTATTAAAAAACAACCAAATGAAAGACCCGATTATTGATTACGTACCACAAAATAAACGGCTGCCATATCAGGTAGCTGCTGGAATTGGTGTTGCTTTTGTTGTTGGCTTGATTTATAGCCCAATAAATACGCAATACAATTATACTTCATTTGTGCCAATCATTGAACGTGATACAGTTTATGTTCACAAAATTACTACCCTGACTTTTCCTGCAAAAGAAGAAAGTAAAGAGATAGATGAAGAAGCCTATGGATCTCGTAGCTATGGATGGGAGGTGCGTAAATTATCCGGTGAACAATTACGCCAAACATTAGAAGGTAGAGGTTTCAGGAATTTAAAAGGAGTTGATAAGTCAAAATTAAGACGTATCTATATTGCATATTGCTATGAATCAATGCTTATGAACGTACATTTATTGACTGACTTTCCTATCTCAATGATTTATAGCTTCTTTATTATTGAGGCAACTTCACAGGGAATTGAAACAGAATTGTGGCGCAAACACGCCAATGCTGGAGGCGTGAAAGCTTTAAAAGGTCAAAAATCTGTAACCTACAAAACACGCGAAGTTATTCGAGGACGTGACAAATATATTCGTGCTAAATTTATGAAGGCAGCCAACACCGAAGAAGGCATGAAGTTGTGGGCCAGCGTTCTAAATTCTGGTAGGTACGCTGATTGCAAAAAGGCAAATTACAAAATTAAAGGAATCAAATTGTACGAATCTATTTGCAAATGTGTCTATAAAAGTGGCTACCATACAGATAGAGATTACAAATTTCGCGCCTCTTTAATGGCTGAATATTGGCAGATTAAGAAGGATAATTTTCCGTTAAAAAAGAGAACCAACGAATTTTAAACATTAAAAACCAAACATCATGACTTTAGAGCAAGCTAAACAAGCATCTGTTATTTTACAGAAAATAGATAGAAATAAAGAAATTATAAATAATTTAAAATTTAAAAAAACACATGACATAAAATTTGGCAGAATCAATGAAAGTAGTTTTATTATTCTTGACAAAGAACTTATAGATACTATTGTGGATCATTCTCTTCATGAATTATCAGAAGAAATATGGGAACTAGAACAAGAACTTAAATTATTATAAACAAAAAACAACGAACAAAATGGAAAAGAATTTTAACAATTTGCAGTTTAAGTGGACTTTTGAAAGCATTTCGGATAATATCCCTACGATTATGCTGGCTACGATTATCCTTACTTATGGCATAAACGCCTACCTAACCGCTATATTTCTGCCAATAGATTTTTGGTTAGCTATTATAGCGGCTAGTATTTTACAATTAGGGCGTTTTGCAGTCGTTTTCATGGACTTTCTTAATCCTACTAAAGGTAGAAGTACTTATCCGCCTAAAATAGCATTAGGCGCAACTATTGTGGCTTTAATAGAAATATTCTTTGGATTACAAGAACACTATGAAGGAGGTGAATTTATAACTATGTTTTTATTTGTTGGAACTATTATTGTTTTTGGCTATCTTTTGGAAATAAATTTTGTCGATAAAGGCGTAGAAGCGTATGGCATAAACGAAACGAAAATTATAAGAAGGAGGAAACGGAGAACAATTATAAAGAATGTCCAAGAAGATCTTCCTAAAGTAGTTAGACGCAATATTACCTCATTTCAATTATCATTATTTTAATTATGGAAAAGGAATTTGTAATTTATGAAATGGCTTTAGCACTTAAAGAATTGGGGTTCGATGAGCCTTGTTTTACATATTATTACAATGATTCTGGTAAATTAAGGACAATAATATCGGTTGATATATATAATGGTTGGACTTATTTTCCAAATAAAAAATCAATTACTTTAGCTCCAACATTCTCCCAGGCATTTAGATTTTTTAGGGAAAAATACAGATTGGAAGGCGCAATTTATAGGTTAAATTTTAAATGGGCTTCTCATGTTTTTAACATCGCAACAAGTACCTATTGTTTTAAACATGAATTGTTTGAAACGTACGAAAATGCTGAAATTAATAGTTTATTAAAATTGATTGAAATAACCAAAAATTAATGAGAACTTTTATAGGAGTTGACCCAGCATTAAGATTAAACGGCATGGCTGCCTGTTTTATTGAGTATGACAAAACAGTTGTATTTAAAAAATACAAAAGATTTATAGATTTTTTAAAAGATTCTGTTCGGTGGAAATTACTTAATCCTGTTGTAATGGTAGAAGATTCAAGCCTTCAAAATATTACCTTTAATAATTCTACAAACAGAGCTATTTTGTCTCGTATGTCCCGAAATGTAGGCATGAATCAAGGTGCTTCCAGAATTGCCTACGAATGGATTAAAGACAACGGATGCGAAGTTTATAATATTTCTCCCGAACAAAAGGGTAAAAAATGGAGTAAAGAAATGTTTTTAAAAATCTTTGAACGCGAAGGCTACAAATTTGAACCAGATTTTAAATCAGCTAAGATAAGTCAGGATGAAATTGATTGTTTTACTCTTGCTATTCAGGCTAAAAATTATATGAAAAATGGAAAATAAAGAAACAAAAGCAAACGATCCAATTCACAATGTTATTAATTCAAAAAAGGATTATTCGGACGATAATATTTATAAAAGTAATGGTCTAACCAAACGCGAATACTTTGCAGCAATGGCATTGCAAGGGTTGTTAGGTTTAGGAGGTATTGTTTATCAAAGTACTGTAAAATCTGCTGTTGAATATGCAGACGCTTTAATTGAGGAACTAAACAAAACAAAGACAAATGATTGAAAATATAAAATCATTTCTTATTGAAATTGCTATTTTTATTTCATGCGCTATTTTAAAAGAACTAAACAAAACAAAGTAAGATGAAACAAAAAGTTGAAATAATAGATGGCATTGAAATTTCCACATGGAAGGAGATTGAAAAAATTTCTAAATTGTATCCGAAACCTATCAGATATGCTGAAGGTACGCAGGCAAGATTATTTCTTTTGAAATTTTATATGGAGCCTTTAATGAAAGATGAAAATCCTCCAATGTATAGAATGGAACCCGGGAGAATGATAACTATAGCGTACAAGATTTATAAGGAATCAATGGGTGATGCTACGAAAGATTTGGCGTTAACTTTGTTAAAGAAATTTATAAACTAGGGTTTAATACAATTTGTTAATTAGTGGTAAATAAGAGGGTTAGGCAAACGTCTAACCCTTTCCATTTAAAACATTACCACTCCTATTGATTCTGCATAATCAATAACCGCTCTAGCATGGCACCTTGCTAATGTGTTTTGAAATGTTGGGTCAAACATCATTTTAGCATCTTGAAAGTTTGTAAAGAAACCGTTTTCAGATAAAACCGAAGGCATTAAAGTTTTGCTTAAAACGTAAAACCTTTCTTCTTTGTCGTGATCCCCGTCGCTATTATCAGGACGAAAAACCCAATTAGGATAGGCTTTTTTAACCTCTTTGTATATAAATTCTGCATAAACATCCGATTCGCTTTGTCCTGGAAATGTAAACACTTCAAATCCCCTAGCACTTTTATTTTCGGCTGCATTTCCGTGAATACTTAAATACAAAGAACGACTATAATTTTTAGCTGCAAAGTTAGCCTTTTGTACTCTTTTACTTAGTGGTGTATCTATTATTTCATCATAAACTTTCATAGTTGTAATTCCCCAATCATTCAAATATTGTTCAATGAGATTGGTTACAGCTCGATTAAACACGCCTTCAAAAAACCACCCATAAGAATGAAAGGTTCCATTATTGTGTTGGCTACATTTAGATGGAAATGTAGTATATCCATTGGGTAATTTTACTTTAGGATTAATGCCACCATGCCCAGCATCCAGAAATATACAAAATTCTTTTTTTTCCATAATTTTAATTTTTAAGGGGAATAGAAATCAATCTACTCCCCTCGGCACTAAGGTAGCGAATCCTGCTGCGCCTATAACTTAAATCCGATAAGGCTAAAAGCCATACCTACGATTGATAACTTAGGAGGTAAACTCACTGAAATCTCCTTTCCGGCACATTCTTTCGATGTCTCCTTAATCTTATCCCAAATTATTTGCGCTAACTGGATGTAATTTTTCCACGTGAACTTAATTTTATTTCCCTCCATGTAAATGTTTATCTCACCTGCCAACTGGGCAAAATTAAGAGAATAACAAGCCACGTCCCCTAATGGACTTTTTACTGTATCTGCATTTTTCAATGCCTCTTTTAAATTAGTCTCCATGTTATTTATTTTAACGATTAAAAAAACGTGTGATTAAAACGCCAAGATTTACGCCTGTTATGCGTTTAATATTTTCCGAAATAGAATAAAGCTCCACCGTTGCAATTAAGAACGCTGCCATGTACGTAATGTTGAATGGAAGGCTAAAAGTATTTCTTGCACCTTCAAAAATAAGGATGCCACAGAAATAAACGACTATCTTTTCCATTGTTCTGTAAAGTCCTTTGCTATTTATCTTTTGTTGCTCTTTCTTTGCAGCCAGGATTCCGGTTCCCATGTCAGCAAAAACCACGAAAATTGTAAATATCAGGAATCCTTTAATCGGAACAAAGAAGGAAAATATATAACCACAGCAAATAGCGTATGTTATTTTCTCCCATCCAAGATGCAAAAAGTTGATTAACGTTGTTTTCATCGATTAGCTTTTAATTGCCTTAAAATTACTTTGCCATCCTGTGAAATATACCTACTTTTGCCCTCCTCCCAATATAAATCAAGAAATTGTCCTAAAACTGGATAACTTATTAATCGTATCGCAAACTTTGAAAATACAATAGCGTTTTTTGCCGTTGAGCCTTCGACAATGTACCTGAATGCACTTGTATTTTTATTGTAATTAAAGTCAACTGCTGCTGTTATTCCAAGTGACGTTATCTGCCATTT
>Ga0315901_10010865_pt1 | contig 10313 bp, 10 predicted proteins | sample LakEriMetagenome_10_FD_203761 | JGI IMG/M metagenome (GOLD analysis project Ga0315901, IMG submission 203761) | Freshwater fungal communities from buoy surface, Lake Erie, Ohio, United States - Buoy 2 MA116 | ecosystem: Environmental > Aquatic > Freshwater > Lake | place: USA: Lake Erie, Ohio... | reverse complement strand
TTCGGAGCCGATTCCGGCTCGAATCGCATGGGTTGCGAATCGAGCGAGAACACCACCGGTAACGGCGGCATCTGGGTCGGAAGGATCGCAATCGGCAGGATCGACGAGTGTGTCTCCTCCGCGGACGAGGCCTCCAACTCGGTGTCGGAAGCCTCTTCGGCGGAAGCACTGCTGGTACCCTCGACGCTTGGTTCCGACGGCGTCGTGGCGAGGGATATCCCAAAACCCGAGATGTCTCCGACGGATTCGAGCATCACGTCGGGGTTCAAGGAAGCGCCCATGGACGGCAATGTCTCCGACGACGGATCCGCGATTCGCCTCTCGGGTTGTTTGAGAACTGTCGACCGATCCGCGGGGAGCCGGAGGGACATCACCGGGACTGGGATGGCCCCAACCGCGGCAGGCACGGGCTCCCCGATCAGGATCAATGCCGGAGTCGCCAGATGGATGGCAACGGCGGGTTCCCCGACCTTCCCCTGCGGACCGGCATCACCCTCGATCACCACAGGGGCCGATGCCGGAGCGAGCGCGGGAACTTGAGCGTTGAGCAGATCCAAGAATCCACCCGAAGGCATCGGACCCACCGCGGTTGCCGCCTGGGACCCGGCTGGGGAAACACCAAGAATGCTTGGAAGCCTCGAAGGCAAGGTCGACGGGGTCATTTCGCTGCCGGTGGGACTGCGTTGGTCGAACCTTGGGTGGAGCGGGTGGTCATCCGGAGCATGATCTTGGATATCTCGGCGGCGTTCCGCGGACCATTCGGACCGGTCGCTGTCAACGCACCAAGGAGGCTGGCGGAATTGGTCGAACCCACGACCATCAACGTTCGAGCGATCTCCACAGGGGTGAAATTCGTGAGGATGGAAACCGCCTGCGCAGGCGTCAGCGCGGTCAATCGACGCGCATGCTCCTGCAACCGCGCTTGCTCCTCTTCAGCGATGAACTGCATCCGCTGCGTGAGCAGTTGATCTTGGGAGGTCTTGGCCCGGGCGATCGACTGGGTGGCGAGATTCAGGTTTTGGGACTCCAGCTTCACCCGATCTTCCAGTTCCTTCAGACGACGCTCCCGGTCCTCGATGTACTCGATGCGCTTGCGCAATTGCACCAGCAGGTTGACGACGTCGGGATTGTCGAATCGCAGGGATCCGGGTTCCGCGGTCTCCCGCATCGACTCCAGCGTATTGAGGCTGATTTCGGCCTGCTTCTCCGCTTCGACCGGCGCGGCTTCCGGGGGGTCTTGAAGGACATCCTCCTCGGGCTTCGTGTGAGCCGCTGCTTCGCGGGAAATCCTGACCAATTCGGCGAGCCCCGCCTGGATCGATTGAGTGGCGGCCTTCCGACCGAGGAGGTACGAGGAGATGGAGGTAGCCAATCCGAGGATGACCACTAGGATCGGTGGCAAGAACCGCTTCATAGGGGATCCCGGTGTTGCACGGCCCATTCGTCGAGGGCGGTCTCGGCCTTTCGTTGTTCAGCGCGTCGGTACTCCTCGAACTGGCGTACGCGGAGTTTCTCCACGAGATCCTTGAGTCGCCGTGCCTCCTGCCACTCTCCGCGCAGACGCTCGATCTCCCCACGCTTGAGGTCTCGATCTCGGACGGCCGCGCGGGCAGCCGTGGCCATGGACGATTCCATGGCCCCCGCCAGCGCCGGATCCATGGCTCCATCGAAACGCCGTTGTCTCGTCGATTGGATCCCTTCGAGCAACCGATCGACGGTAGACTCCGCTTCCGCAAGACGACCACTCGCGGCGGCCAGTGCGGCAGCCGCGGATTTCTCCTGAGAATCGCGGATTTCGAGGACCCGCTCCAAACTGAATCGGAACCGACTCATGCTCTTCGGGGCACCGCAGCACGAAGCACGCCAACGCCCTGGGACGCGTTGGGAACCGGTGCGGACGAGGCCGCGGGCATCGGTTTGACCGCCTCTGCAAGGTCCCTCCAAAGCGTCCGTGGATCGGGCCGTTCACGTTGACCCTGCTTGAGGAAGGCCTCGACCCTTGGCAGCACCTGGATGGCCAGATCGATCCGTGGATTGGTTCCCCGGACATAGGCGCCGACATTGATGAGATCACGGCTTTGGCGATGGGTGGCCAACAGGTCCCTCGCCTCGGCCTGGATCGCCAACTGCTCCTCACCCAGAAGTCCCCGGTTGAGCCGACTGATGCTGCCCAACACCTCCATGGCGGGCCAGTGGTTGCGATCGGCGAGTTCCCGGGACAGAACGATGTGACCGTCGAGGATCGACCGGGTCATATCCGCGACGGGCTCCGTCAGGTCGTCGCCTTCCACCAGCACCGTGAACAGGCCGGTGATCGAGCCCTTGTCGGAGTTCCCGGCACGTTCCAACAGTCTCGGGAGTGCGGCGAACACCGAGGGAGTGTAACCGCGAGCGGTCGGGGGCTCGCCGGCGGCCAGTCCCACTTCGCGTTGGGCCATCGCGAACCGGGTGATCGAATCCATCATCAGCAGCACCCGCGCCCCCTGATCCCGCAATTGTTCCGAGAGCAGCAGAGCCATTTGAGCCGCCTTGATGCGGATGAGCGCCGGCTGATCGGCGGTCGCCACGATCACGATCGACCGCGCCCTGCCCTCCTCATCGAGGTCCTCCTCCAGGAATTCCCTGACCTCGCGTCCTCGCTCGCCGATCAGGGCGACGACGTTGACATCGGCACTCGATTGGCGAGCGATCATCCCGAGGAGAGTGCTTTTTCCGACACCGCTACCCGCGAAGATGCCGACGCGTTGCCCCAGACCCAGCGGAGTGAAGGCGTCGATGGCTCGGACTCCGGTGGTCAAGGCCTGCTGGATCCGCGCCCGCTTCAGCGGGTTGGGAACGGCGACCTCGCCGATAGGGAACGGTTGCGTTTCGATCGGGCCCGCATCGTCCATGGGTCGCCCCAGGGCATCGATCACCCGCCCGCGTGCACGCGTGGCCACCGGAATCCGCCGATTCTGCGGAGATAGACGCACCTCGTCGCCCGGAGCGATGCCCTCGACCGCCTCGAGGGGCATCAGAATGAGGCTTTGTCCGTTGAAACCGACAACCTCGGCACAGAAATCGCGCCCGGAGGCGCCACGGATCATGCACGTGTCTCCCACGGACGCCCGCGGACCATGGGATTCGATGACGATGCCAGCGACGCGCACCACCGAACCCACCGGTGTGGTCAGACGGGTCTCGCGAAGCCGTGTCCGCGCCGCCCTGAGTCGCTGTAAGGGTTCCGGTGAGTCTGGAACCAACTCGAACATCAGGCGGTCTCCATGGCCTTCCGGAAGCTCTCAAGCCTCGAGGAACGCCGCCCGTCGACAATTCCGGCCTCGGTCTCCACCAGGCACCCACCGCGATCCACGCTCGGATCCGCCTCGAGACGAAGGCCGAGCTTCTCGCAATAGGCGCGGGTGGAATCACCGGAGGGGCCTCCGATCAGTTCCAGATCGATGGGGTTCAGCATGACGCGGACCAACGGGGCCGCCATCGACGCGGCGATGGCCTCACGGAGGCTCGCCTCGATCGCATCCACCGTCACCGGCAGCCGACCCACGATCTTCGAGACCGATTCGACGGTCAGTTGGAGCAATTCACCCTCCAACTCCTGGAGATGCCGGGTGACGCGACCGGAAACCGTCTGGGCCATCCGTTCCAGCAACAATCCGACCTCCTCCTGGTGCCGTGATTCCAGTTCGGCCCTGACTTGAGCCACCCGCTCCTCGCAGGCGGCGGTCGCTGCGGCGACCCCACGCTTGTACGCCTCATGCTCGATGCGGCGCTTCTGGTCCTCGAACTCTGCGGCCGAAGGGTGTTTCTCCTCGCGGTGCACCCCGAGCACGGAGAGGCGGATGTCACGGAGGAGCGGATGCTCTTTGGGGAATACGGCGGTCATGGTTCTATGGGGGGTTCAGGATGCGTCGAGATTGATCTCTCCCTCGCTCTCAAGGCGGCGCACGACATCGACGATGCTCTCTTGAGCCTGCTCGATCTCGCGGAGGCTGACCTTCCCGAGGTTCGAGATTTCGTCGCCGACGGTCTCGGCGGCGCGTTTGGAGAGAGCTCCCAGCAATGCCTGACGAAGGTTCTCGTTCGCTGCACTGAGGGCGATGGCCAGCCGTGCGGCATCCACCTCGCGGAGGATCTTCTGGAGGGATTTCTGGTCGAGGGTGGCCAGGTCGTCGAAGGTGAACATCTTCATCCGTATGGAACGGACGAGGTCCGGGACCCGCTCATCGAGCTTGTTGAGGATTCCCTGACGGAGGTTCTTGTCCATCGCGTTGAGGGTCGCAGCGGCCGACTTGATGCCGCCGGTCTGGTTCAACGCCTTGGTCACCTTCCTGCCGACCTTGCGGGAGAGCACTTCGCCGACGGTCTCGACCACCTCGATCGGGGTGGAAGCAAGGGTGGCCAGTCGTTCGATCACCTGCTCTTGGAGCGATTCAGGCAGGTTCTTCAGGACGTCCGAACCCTTCTGAGCGGTGAGGTAGCTCACGACCAGCGCCACGGTCTGGGGTTGTTCGTCCTTCAAAAGGTTGCAGATCGACGTCGCGTCGAGGTCGATGATCTGCTGCATGGTGGCCACCGAGGTCCTTCGGGTACCCACCCGTCCCACGATCTCCGCAGCCTTGAAGAGACCCACCGATTTCTCCAGCACTACGCGGGTGTACTCCACGGAACCACCGACGCTGGAATTGGCCTGCATGGCCATTTCCGTGAATTCCTTGAGCACCTGCGTCTGTTGCTCGACCGTGAGCAGGGGGAGGTTCACCAATTCCGAAGAGACGAGTTCGCGCTCATTGTCATCGAGGCTCTTGATCAGGATGCTGGCGCTCTCCTCACCCAGGAGAACGAGCAAAGCAGCGATCTTCTGCGAAGGGCTCAGTCTCATGGCATCCGGAGTTGCATGCAGGGGCTTGTGAGCATCGCGATCACTCCTTGTCCGGTTCGTTCACCAACCAGGCGCGTGCCGCCTGGACCATCTTCTGGGGGTTGTCCCGGATCAGGTCCTTCAGCACTTCGAGGGTGACGCGTTCGGGGCGTTGCTTGCTCAAGCCGAAGTCCATCTTCATCTTCTTCTTCTTCTCCTGGGCCTCCTGATCGTCCTCTTCCTCGGCCTCCTCGGCGCCTTCCTTCGGAGCACCGCCACCCGCCTGCACCGCGGCAGCGGCCCCGGCTGGCACCCCGGCGTAGGTGGCACCGGCCATCATTACGGTCTGGCCCGCGAGCATCTGGCCCACAGGGACACCGACGGCCAACAATTCCTCCGAGCCCTTGCGCAGCATCCGCCACAGCACCCAGAGTGTGATGCCGCTGATCCCGAGGACGCCCAAGGTCCTAGACACTTCGATACCGCGCATCCACATCGCCTCGCGGTCGATGCGTGCGGTCTCCTTGGTGACAGCCTCTTCGTTGAAGGACATCTCCTCGACGACCACCTCGCCCAACGGATCCTTGTCCATCAGGCCGAGCGCTTTTTCGGCGGCGCGTTTGAGCTTGTCGATCTCGACGGTGTTTCGGACCACGGCCTTGCGGTCGGCACCGGCACCTTCGTATCGCTGATTGACGAAGATCGCCGCGCTCACCCGCTTGAGCGCACCCACCCCGACTACGACATTGGTCTGACTCCGGCTCACGTAGAAGTCATCGGTCTGGTCCACTTTTTGCAGGCGATTCCCCTGCGCCGGGGCCGCGTTTACATTGGTCCCAGTGGTGGTGGTGATGCCCGCAACCCCTCCCGGAAGGACGGAACTGGAATCCGTGGTTTCCTGCCGTCGGGTCTGGTTCTTGGGCACGGTTCCCTGCGGGTCGTAATACTCGGAGGAGCGGGTGATGGCATCGAAAGACAGGTCCGCGGAGACCCGGACCACCGCCTGCCCGGGGCCCAGAATGGTCTCGAACATGGTCCGGAGCTTCTCGGTGAGGTACCGTTCGATGTTCTTCCGCTGTTGCAATTGCCCGCCGACCATGGAGGCCGACCCGGACTCCTCGGCGGGCTCGGAAAGCACCGCCCCGTAGTTGTCCACGACGGTGACATCCCGCACCTGCAATCCCTCGACGGCGTTGGACACCAGGAAGCGAATCGCACTGACGGCCTCGGCGGCGAGCAACCCGGGGACGCGCACCTTGAGGAACACCGAAGCGGTTGCCTTCCTCTGGGCGTCGATCACCAGGCGGTTCTCCGGCAGCACGATCATCACCCGGGAGCTCTCGACGCCTTCGATCTGCTGGATGGTCCTGGCGAGTTCACCCTGCAGCGCACGGACGTAGTTGGCGCGCTGCACGAAGTCGGACATGCCGAATGCAGGCTTGTCGAAAATCTCGAAACCCGTGCCATCGGCCTTGGGCATGCCCTTGGCGGCCAACTGGGCCCGCAATGCGTGGACCTGCTCCGCCGGCACCTGAATGGCCGTTCCTCCGGAGACAAGGCGATGGGGCACCTTCTGACCCTCGAGGACCGTCACGATGCGACCGGCTTCAGCCGCGTCGAGTCTGCCGTAGAGCAAGCGCCAATCGGTGCCGGATCCCATCCAGGTGACTGCGACGGAGATGCCGATCACGACCATCGCGAGTCCTCCGAAGAGGACCTGCTGCGCCTGGGAAAGCCGTCCCCAGATTTCCCGCAATTGCTTGAAGAGGTTTTGAAACACGTCCATGTGCTTTGAAATTCATTGGTGGCATGCCCGGTCGTCAGACCTGCATCCGCATCAGTTCCTGGTATCCCTCGAGGAGCCGGTTGCGGACCTCGAGCATGAGTTGAAAGGAAACGGCCGCCTCTTCGGAGGCCACCATCACCTGGTGCACCGGAACGTTCTGGCCCGAAAGCAGGGCCGACGTCGTGCGGGTGGACACCTTCTGAGACGCATCGGTGCCGCGGACCAACTCGGAGAGCATGTCCCCGAAACGCGCTTCGGGAGCGGCCGGCGCAGCCCCTCCCACGGGCGCACCACCGGCAGGAACACGGGCCTCGGTCCTGCGGTGTTGCGGGTACCGGAGCCAGGCTGCCGAGAGGTCGCCGGAGGTGCCTGTGGTGATGGGCGTCATGGCTGGGTTCGGGTCGGCGGCATGGCTTCAGCGCTGCGATCAGGAGCGGCGGCCTATCGAGAGAGCCTGCTGGGCGAGGGCCCGTCCGTTGCGGATCACGGCGAGGTTGGCCTCGTAGGTGCGACTGGCGGAGATCAGATCCGCCATTTCCTCATGGATGTTGATCGCGGGGTACGAGACATAGCCGTCCTCGTCCGCATCTGGATGGCCGGGTTGATGCACACGCACCGGAGGTTGCGCATCCTTCACGATCTCCGTCCTCGTCTGGAGGCCACCCGGGCGACCCTCGCTCGATGCGCCCTGGAGCGCCTCTCCGAGGGCGTCGAGGAATCGCACGGACTGACGCTGGTACGGTCCGCCGGCGGCGGTCTTCGTCGTGCGGGCGTTGGCGATGTTCTGGCTGATGACCTCCATGCGGAGCTGCTCCGCCTGAAGGCCCTGGTTGGCCGAAGTGATGCCCGGGACGAGATTCATGACATCCTCCCACTGATGGCCGCGCGCAGCCGCGACATCCGTCCGGTGATCAACTGGACATGCAGGCTGTGTTCCAAGCCGTTTTCCTGGAGGGCCATGAGTTCGTCGGTCAGGTTGACGGTGTTTCCGTCGGGTGACCTCGGAATGGCGCCCAAATCGGTGGAAACCCGGGGTTGAGACCCGGCAAGCGAGGCTGCGTCCTGCCGCCGAACCGCTTCCTGCAGGTTCTGACGGAACTCTCCGGACACCTCCAAACGCTTGTATCCAGGCGTTTCCAGGTTGGCGATGTTCGACGCGAGGGCCCGATGACGTTCGACGCATGCGTCCAACCCCTTCTTCGCCGCCATGTAATTGATGCTCCCGAAGAGCGCCTCCATGCCCGAACCCGCAGCACCGCTCATGCCAACCATCCAGGGCGACCCGCCCGCAGGTGTGGTATGAACCTTGCTGCTGCGTATAGAATGCGGTTCACCGCCATCTCGCTGGGTATCCTGTTGCTCGCCGAGCCCCTTGGGGCCGAACGTGCCGCGGCTTCGCCTGCAGAATCGCTGCCGGCAACCCCTGTCCAGGCACTTTCCTCGAAATCCGCTCCTGATGGCGCGGTTACCAAGACGCTTCCTGGAAGTGCTCCGGATACAAGCGCAGGGAATTCGGATTCGCTGGTTCCTTCGACGCCGCCGCCTCGCGAACCGTTGAGCGCCTTTGGAAAGGGCGTCCCGGAGATGGCGGGCCCGGCCTTCTGGTACAATACCGCGCTTTCCAACCATCTGGAGTTCCTCAAGTCGGGGCGCGTCACCAATATTTCGTCGGCGATCAGCGCCTATGAAAAGGCCTCGGAAGGCGATTGTTCCCCGGCCCTGGTCAATCTCGGTTATGCCTGCGACATGGGCCTGGGCATCCCCAGGGATCCTTCCAAAGCCATCGAGTATTATCAACGGGCCAGCGAGTTGGGCAATCCGGTGGCAGCCTACAATCTCGGGCTGAAGCACTACACGGGCACCAACGGGTTGCCGCTGGATTGGACGGCGGCACAGAGGTATCTGACGCAGGCGGCCGAAGACGGACTCGTGGCCGCCCAGCATCTTCTGGGGCAATTGCGCCTCGATCAGGGGAATGGTTCCGAGGCGCTGGCCTGGTTCACGCGCTCGGCCGAACTGGGGCATGTGCCTTCGATGTACAGTCTCGGCAGTCTTCTCCATTACGGAGCCAGGGGGGTATCCCCGGACCTGCCCAAGGCTGTTCAATGGTATCAGCGGGCCGCCTCTAGTGATTTCATCCCGGCGCAGTTCCAACTCGGCTTGCTCTTCGATCGTGGCCCCGGAGTGCAGAATTCGCTCCTGGCCGAGACCTTCTTCCGCAAGGCGGCCAACCACGGGCATCGCGAGGCCCAGCACATGATGGGCGAGTACTGCTACCGGGGCCGAGTGGCTGCCGTGGACCTGGTCGAAGCGCACAAATGGTGGACTCTTGCCAGTTCCGCGGGCCTCGAGATCGCCGCGGTGGCCCGTCGACAACTTGAAAAGATCATCCCGGATGAGGATCGCGCCAGGGCTCAACGGTTGGTGGCCGAGTTCAAGGTCACACCGTCGGAATACCGAGAGCCCGGGGTCGCTCGAATCGAAACCCGCTCACGGGTCGAGCAGAGCTCCCCGACCACCCGGGGTTCCGGTTTCGTGGTGTCCGATTCCGGGCATGTCGTCGCCTGCACGCCACGCTCACCCGATCCGGACAATGAGATCACGGTTTCATTGATGGGTGGCCGCCTCAAAGGCGATCGACTCGGCGTCGAGGCGATGCTCGGGCTCAGTGTCGTCAAACTCGAGACTTCTCCGGGCACCGTGCGTCCATTGGCGCTCCAGACGCACCGCAGCCACGTCACCAGCGGAACCTGGGTGTTTTGCGCTCTGCTGGCCCCGGGGACGAGCTCTCAAGAGAACCTGAAACAGATGTCGCTCAAGACTCGCATCGGCCGTTCCACCGGCGTCCGCGCCGATCCCAGGCAATTCTGCCTCGCGTCGAGGCTCTCCGAATCGTTCCGTGGGGCCGCTGTGCTCAACGAGTCCGGGGAGGTTCTGGGGATGGTGATCGACCCCAGTCCGGAGGCTGATGCCGTGCCGGGCGCAGTGGTCATCGGATCCCGGTACCTCCGCGACTTCCTTCGCTCCCGTGGGGTGACCCCTGTGCTCGCGCCCGAGATCGATCAGGCCGAACATGGGGGAGAATCGACCCCGCTGGTGTCTCCCTACACCGGGAACGCCCTCGTTTCGGTGACCGCCTCAAAGACGACCGCCAAAAAGCCGTGAACCCCCAACTCCTGCCCCCACAGACCGCGTCGCCGGCCGACGACGTGATCCGCGTGCTCACCCGCGAGGGTTACCACCGACTCGCCGAGGCGCTCCGGGACCTGCTTCGGCCGTTGGTCAACGGCTCCGAAACCGCGCGCGCCCACCCTGGAGCGACGACCTTGGAAAAAGAGGTGCCGCTGTTCACTCCATTCCGACCACCGCCCTTGGATCAAGGCACGTGGATGGATCGAGCGCGACAGGTGGCCATCGCCCACGCTTATCTTCGGAAGGAGGCGTCGGAGAAATCGGTGGCTTGGCTCGAAGAACGTTGCGGCCTGCGCTTCGACGATTCCCAGGTGGAACGCGCGGCGGTGGCCCTCGATTCCCAGATCCGAGCCTGGCGCCGACGGAGACTGCCCCGCCCCTATTGGCTCTTCGTCCATTCGTGGCGAGAACGAGTGTGTCAGGCGACCGGCGCCGAATGCTGGTCTGCGACACTCGTAATAAAAATCGATACGCATG
>Ga0315901_10010864_pt1 | contig 10313 bp, 8 predicted proteins | sample LakEriMetagenome_10_FD_203761 | JGI IMG/M metagenome (GOLD analysis project Ga0315901, IMG submission 203761) | Freshwater fungal communities from buoy surface, Lake Erie, Ohio, United States - Buoy 2 MA116 | ecosystem: Environmental > Aquatic > Freshwater > Lake | place: USA: Lake Erie, Ohio... | reverse complement strand
GAGAAGAAGATTGAGGACAGCAACACTGTCCTCTTTTATTCTTCATATATACTAAAATTCGCCCTGGTGGTGAAATTGGTAGACACGTACGTTTGAGGGGCGTATTTCGCAAGATGTGCTGGTTCGAGTCCAGTCCAGGGCACCAATACAACTCCCGCTTTTACGGCGAGAGTTGATTCATACCACAGAGTAGAAGTTACTCTTACAACAACTTCAGAGGCGCGAAGCTGAAGAAGCCACGATACCGAAGTGGCGGAATTGGTAGACGCGCACGTTTCAGGTGCGTGTGTCGCAAGACGTGAGGGTTCGAGTCCCTCCTTCGGTACGACAAAAAGAACAAAAGAGACTTTCTAGGAAGTCTTTTTTTGTGCTTCGCACACCCCTCTTCGAACCATCTTAACTTCGCCCTGTTTTCCCACTGTATGTCATCTTCTCTGCAAACCGTATCCCCTATGAATGATTGGCCTCCTCGCCTGGAGATGCCCCTTCTCATCAGTGGACCTTGCAGCGTTGAGTCAGAGCAGCAATACGTAGAAACCGCAGTGCAGCTGGCAAAAACCTCCAAAGTACATCTCTTGCGGGGCGGTATTTGGAAACCACGCACAAGACCGAATGCTTTTGAAGGTGTAGGTGAAATCGGTCTACCGTGGATGGTGCGCGCTCGCGCGGAAAGCGGCCTGCCCGTTATGACAGAAGTTGCCAATGCAGAACACGTTGAGCTTTGCTTAAAATACGGTCTTGATGCTATCTGGATAGGAGCTCGAACAACAGTCAATCCGTTTTCGGTTCAGGAAATTGCCGACGCATTGAAAGGGGTTGATATTCCTGTTTTTGTAAAGAACCCGGTTAATCCCGATTTGCAACTTTGGATCGGTGCGCTCGAACGCATTCAACAAGCAGGCATCACACGGATTGCTGCCATTCATCGCGGATTCTCACATTTCGGCGACAGTATTTACCGCAACAAACCCATGTGGGAAATACCGATTGCTCTTCGCACGGCGTTCCCCAATATCACGCTCATCAACGATCCCAGCCATATTTGTGGACGGCGCGATTTGTTGCAAGGAGTAGCACAAAAAGCAATGGATTTGGGATTCGATGGTTGGATGATTGAAAGTCACCTCAACCCCGACGCTGCCCTCAGCGATGCCGCTCAACAGGTCACACCCGAAGCACTTGTGGCCATGTTGTCTTCCATTCAAATTCGTCAGGCACAAAGCGATGACATCACCTTTGTGCATGAACTGCAAACGTTGCGATCAAGAATGGACAAGGTCGATGAAGAAATCATTCATTTGCTCGGCAAACGCATGCGCATTGCGGAAGAACTGGGCCGATTCAAGAAAGAAGAATCGGTAACCATTTTTCAAATAGATCGCTGGAAAGAAATTCTGGAAACACGCACCATGCTTGCGGAGCAGGTAGGACTCTCAAAAGAGTTCATTCAGAAATACCTCGAGCAACTTCACAAAGAATCCATTCGCACCCAAACACGGGTTATGAATAAACGAGACTAAAGCACTCGTTGTTATTTCACTTTCACTTGAAACATAACGCGCTCTCCTATGAGACCTGTAAGCTCATCTTCTGCGCTTACCTTACCCACTCCACTGGGAGTTCCGGTAAAAATCAAATCTCCAATTTTGAGGGTCATGAACTGTGATACATAAGCGATGATGGCATCGAAATCGAAAATCATATCGCTGCTACTGCCCTGCTGAACCAGCTCTTCATTCTTCTTTAGCGAAAACCGAATGTTGCTTTTTTCCAGCTCTTCCATAGGGATGAAATCTTGCGAGACTACCGCCGAGCCATCAAACCCCTTTGCCTTCTCCCACGGCAATCCTTTCTTTTTTAACTCCTCTTGCACATCGCGTGCAGTGAAGTCGATACCCAATCCCACAGCACCATAATAACGCGGTGCAAACTCTTTGCTGATGTGCTTTCCTAAGCGGTCTATGCGCAGAACTAACTCCGCTTCATAATGCACATCAGATGTCCAGTCGGGAATGAAAAACGGATTGCCCTTCGGCAGGATAGCCGAATCAGGTTTACAGAAAAAGACCGGCTCCGTTGGAACGGCGTTTCCGAGTTCTTTGGCGTGCTCCGCATAATTGCGGCCAATGCAAATAATCTTCATCGTTGTTATCTCACAAATTCAATGACCACCTTCCGATCGCTCAAGCCTTCCTGCTCCGAATCTCGATCTCCATAATACTTCGTAATGAATCGATCAGCGCTTAAGCCACTATTCACCAAAAATTCCTTAACCGAATTGGCTCGCTGCTGACTGAGAACAAGATTCTTCGCGGCATCTCCGGATTTATCGGCATAACCGGTCACTATCAACTTAAGCTGCGGAGAGCGCGCAAGTATGTCGACAATCTCGTTGAGTGAAAGCACTGAACCGGCATCGAGTTTAACCGATCCTTTCGGGAAATACACATTCATGGAACCCGGCAAATTCGTAACGCTGCCTTCCATTCGCGCGGGTGGAAGAAGGGTGTTCGATCCATCGGCTACTGCCTCTCCGGTGTTCATTTTTACCAGTGCAAATACCATTTCCCTCAAATCATCGATTTGCTTTTGCATGGCAACATTCTTCTCATCCTGACTTTGTTGCCAAAGTCTTAGCTGTTCGCTTCGAAGCTCATCGATTTGCTTTTGCATACCATCGAGCTTGGTGTTATTTGCTTGCAAAAGCTCAAGCAATTGGGCATTAATTCCAGTGTTAGAATCTGAACCGGTTGTGTTCAATTTCGAGTAATCGTTCAAATCGATCGTTGCCAATTCACCGCCATCTAAGTCTACACGTATCGGTTCCAGTGTCGACCATTTGTCATCGCTGGTGTATTGCTCCAACAATTTTTCCTTGGCACCATCATCGACTACAATTTCCTCCGAACCCTTTACAACCATCAAATTCTCCTCGCCATACATCCCTACTTCCATGCGCACCAGCATTTTCAAATCCGATAACTCCTTATCCAAGAAGTTACGCCGCATGCGCTCTTCCGTTTCTTGATCATTATCGCCTGCCGAAAATTCAATGGTACGGAAATCAAGGGCATCAATTGCAGCCAACTTCTGCTCGACTACTTTCGAAAAACCGTTGAAATCGCTCAACTGCTGGTAGTCGTAGAAATCGACCGCACCCTTAACGATGCTATTCAATTCCTTCAGGGTTTCTCTTTTTGAATGTCGCAGCTTTACATCGCCGTTTTGAATGAGTGCACATTTCTCGACATACATACTCAAGTAAGAAGAGACCAGCTGTTCGAACCGATTGAGCTCGAGCTCATCGGCGTGCTCGTAATAGTTAATGATGATGCGATGCTCTTCAGAGTGCGAGGGAAGTATTTTACCGGAACCCAACCCCGTAGTGTCCTTCGGGTAATGATGCACCACAGTGGTCTTCTGGGCTGAAAGCTCGGAAGAAATACAAACACACAAAGCAAGGAGAAACAGAAAATGCTTCATCGGCATCTTCAAAATTACCCGCAACATCGAGGGTGAATGCCTGAAATGAGAATGGATTTATACACGGGATATAAACAGGATACTGGGGACTGGGGACTAGGTACTAGGTACTGAATACACCGACAAACTCTCCTTGAACTATTACTTATTTCCTATTTCCTCCCACTCAGTATCAATTTCTCAGTCCTTAGTACTCAGTACCCAGTACCCAGTACCCAGTACTCATTACCCAGTACTCAGTACCCAGTACCCTTCAATTGAAGACTACCAGCGCGCAATGATCGTTTCATTGCCCTTGGTTACTTGTCCCATCTGAGCAACTACTTCCGAGCCTAGGGGCAGAAAAATATCGACACGGCTTCCAAATTTGATAAAGCCAAATTGCTCATTGCGTTCAACACGCTGACCGGGCTTCACATAGTACACGATTCTTCGAGCAACTGCGCCTGCGATTTGACGAAACAAAACTTCCTTACCATTCGCGTGCTTAACCACGATAGTAGTACGTTCGTTATCGGTGCTACTCTTTGGGTGCCAAGCCACCAAATAAAGTCCTTTGTGGTACTTTGCATAGGTCACCTCACCTTCGCAAGGAACCCAATTCGCATGCACGTTTAGAGGCGACATGAAAATTGAAACCTGAATGCGCTTGCCCTTGAAGTACTCTGGTTCTTCCGTCTCCTCGATTACCACTACCTTACCATCGCAAGGAGCTACCAATTCGTTGGCCGCCGAACGATTGGTGCGCGAAGGCAAACGGAAAAACTGTACCACCAGATAGAAAAAAACAATTACCGGTGCTGATGCGAGCCAAAACCAAACGCCGGAAGTATCCAACCAATTTGTCAATCCGAAAATGATGGCTCCGCAAATAAGCGTGGTGCCGGCGATAATGGTATATCCTTCTTTGTGAATCGTCATAGGTAATAGAAAATTTTGTAGTAAGCGAGAAATACAGGAAGTGCGAGGAAGAGACCGTCGAAACGATCGAGCACTCCTCCATGCCCGGGCATGAGATGACCACTATCCTTCACACCGAAATTGCGTTTTAAATGGGACTCAAACAAGTCGCCCAAATTGCCAAAAAAGGCAACGGCCATGGCCATTACCATCCAATCACGAAGCTCCAATGTATGGGTCAGTTTATGCAGCGAAATCGCGGCTACAAAAGCGACCAATGACCCTCCCATCAAGCCTTCCCAGGTTTTATTGGGCGACACCTCCGGATAGAGTTTACGCTTTCCAAGGTATTTACCGGTGAAATATGCACCCGTGTCATTGGCCCAGAGCACAAGGAAAAAACCGATTAATGGTATGGGGTCGTACGTGCCTTGCAACGTTGGGAGCACATTTACTAGAGATAGCGGCAGCACCACATATATCCAACCAAAAATGGTAATTGCCAAATTGGTGAGGGTTAGATGATCCAGTTTAATTAGTTCAGCTATGAAAATGATAGCCACGAGCAACGGCAAAATCCAAAACCAAACAGGCTGCACCGTATCCGTCTGAACAAGAAAAACGAGCATATAGAGAACTACTCCCACCGACATACCCTTAAACCAGCGAGGAGCATTGCTTTGTTGGTGCTGCAGTAAATCGTAGACTTCATACAAACCGACAGCCGCAAAAAACAAAAACAACATGCCATTGGCCAATGCTCCCCAATAGGCACAGCCTATTACAGCCACCGAGAAGATGAGACCCACAATAGAGCGTTGTGCAAGGTTACTTAGGGAAGCCATAGCGACCGCAAACTTAATCAATCAGCGGCATTGAATTCTAGAAAACTAAAACACAAAAAAGGCCGCAATTGCGGCCTATTTACTATGCGTTTTCAGGAGTAGGTTCATCACCCTCCTTGAGTTCATTGGATGGCTTTGGTTCGGTTGCCGGCTTCAATTCATTGGCAGGATTGCGCTCCTTCCATTGGCGAGGGCCGAGAATCTCTTCCAAATCATCCTTGAAAATTACTTCCTTCTCGAGCAATTTTTTGGACAACTGATCAAGCTGAGTGCGATGCGTGGTGAGCAAATCGACCGACTTCAAGTAGGCCTTCTCAATAATCTTGGAAACCTCCTCATCGATAATACGAGCCGTTTCCTCACTGTAAGGCTTGGTAAATTGAGACTCTCCGCTGCTATCGTAGTAACTGCGATGACCTATTTTCTTATTCAATCCATAGACGCTAACCATAGCATATGCCTGCTTGGTAACCTTTTCTAAGTCACTTAATGCACCGGTAGAAATTTTACCGAAGGCAACTTCTTCAGCAGCTCGGCCGCCCAAAGCGGCGCACATTTCATCAAATATCTGCTCAGTGGTGGTGATCTGTCTTTCTTCCGGCAGATACCATGCAGCTCCTAATGAACGTCCTCGCGGAACGATGGTCACTTTCACAAGAGGAGACGCGTGCTCCAACAACCACGAGATAATGGCATGGCCACTTTCGTGATAGGCGATGGTCGATTTTTCTTCTGCAGTAATAATCTTATTCTTCTTCTCCAAACCACCGATGATACGATCGACGGCATCCAAAAAGTCTTGCTTGTCGACTGTGTGCTTGCCTTTACGGGCAGCAATCAATGCCGACTCGTTGCAAATATTCGCAATGTCCGCACCGCTGAATCCGGGCGTTTGGCGAGCCAGGAACTCAACATCAATGGTGCTGTCAAACTTCACGTTCTTCAAATGCACGTTGAAAATTTGAACACGCTCATTGAGATCGGGCATATCGACATAAATCTGACGATCGAAGCGTCCTGCACGCAACAGAGCTTTGTCTAGAATATCAGCACGGTTTGTGGCTGCGAGAATGATGATACCGCTGTTGGTCGCGAAACCATCCATCTCTGTCAAAAGCTGATTCAATGTATTCTCGCGCTCATCATTACTACCGAAGTTGATGCTCTTGCTGCGGGCACGTCCGATGGCGTCAATCTCATCGATGAAGATGATAGAAGGCGCCTTCTCTTTCGCTTGACGGAACAAGTCACGCACGCGGCTTGCACCAACACCCACAAACATTTCCACAAAATCGGAACCGCTGAGTGAGAAGAAAGGCACCTGTGCTTCGCCGGCCACAGCCTTCGCAAGCAACGTTTTACCGGTACCGGGAGGTCCAACGAGCAGTGCTCCTTTCGGAATTTTTGCTCCCAGCTCCGTATATTTCTTAGGATTCTTGAGGAAGTCTACGATTTCTTGAACCTCTTGTTTAGCTCCTTCCAAACCTGCAACATCATTAAATGTCACGGATGTTCCTTTACCTTTTTCAAAAAGTGTAGCCTTCGATTTTCCAATGCTGAATATTTGGCCGCCGCCACCACCACCGCCGCCCATGCGACGCATAATAATGACCCAAACAGCTATAATGATTCCGAAGCCAATTACCCAAAAGAGCAGGTTTTGTCCAAACTCATTGATGGGTTTGTATTGAATCGTAATGCCTCGTTCATTTCCCAGGCGTTCTATTTCGTCAATAGCATTCTCGCTAGGTGGGATATTGAACCAAAACTCGCTGGAACGCGAGAAGCCTTTCATCGCTGGTTGGTTGCCGAGTTCATTGCCCAGCATAGAACGACCGAGGGAATCGAGGTAAATTTTACCGACCACCTGGTTGTACTCTACCTTCTCGATGTAGCCGCTCTCCGCGTAATACTTAAATTGGCGATAATCAATCTGACGGCCATCGCTGCCACTGTTGAATATCATCATACCTATCAGAATCATCGCCAATATGGCGTAAATCCAATAGAAATTCCCTCCACGCTTATCACCTCCCGGTATGGGCTGTGGTTTACGTTGTTCTCTTTTGTCGTCTGACATGCTTATTCTTTTAGTTTCCTATTCGCTTCACCGAAGCGTCGGCCCACAAATCTTCCAATGCATAGAAATCGCGTGCATCCTTGCTAAAAATGTGCACGATCACATTGACATAGTCCATGAGTATCCAAGTTGCGTTACGACCACCTTCGCTATGGGCAGGCTCATCCTGAAGCAATCGAAACGTTTCCCTTTCGACCGAATCAGCAATTGCCTGTACTTGCGTGTTGCTCGTACCATGACAAACAACAAAGAAGTCTGAAAGTGCATTTGGAACCTTTCGAAGGTCCATTACAATGATATCATGGGCCTTTACCTCTTCCATACCAAATACAATGGCTTCCACCAATTGCTCAGTACCGGCCTTGACCACCTTGGATTTTGTTGTTTTTTTCACTGCCACGTTGGGGCAAAAGTATACGTACACTGCTTCCATCAAGCGACAGAGGTCATTTTATTTCATTTTTTTACCAACCCCGCCTTGACCGAATTTTGCAACTTATGAATTTCATGCACATCCCCCCCATCAGGCTGGAAGAAATCGATTCCACAAACGCCGAAGCATTTAGAATGCTAAAGGCAGGAAAACCAATGGAAGGGACGTGTATCATTGCTCGCTATCAACACTCAGGCAGGGGCCAACGATCGAACCAATGGCTTAGCCGTCCAAACGAGAACTTGCTTGCAAGCTTCATTCTGTACCCACCGCCTCATGCCGCCGACAACCCCTTCCTACTAAGTAAAACCATGGCATTGGCGGTTCACGATACCATACAGTCATTCACCAAGTTGGACGTTCAAATAAAATGGCCAAATGACATACTGGTTCGCAAGAAAAAAATCGCGGGAATACTCATGGAGAACCAATGGCAAGGATCGGCTTGGCACGCGGCAGTCATTGGCATCGGTATCAATGTAAATCAACAGAAATTCGAAATAGAACACGCTACCTCGCTAGCCATCGAGTCGGACGAACTTATAACAATTGACAACGTACTTGTTTCATTACAAAACAATCTGTCACATCGATACAATCAATTCTGCAAGCGCGAAAGTTCAGCTCTCATTGAGAATTACCAAGACAACCTCTTCGGACGTGACGAATTCTACTCATATGAAACAGACCAAGGCACTATTATGGGAAAAGTGCTCCAGGTATTGAATGACGGACACTTGCAACTCGAGCAACCAAACGGCCATCGACATGCATATAGTTTGAACGAACTCAGGCTCATTTACTGATTCTCGTCATTCAGAGATGTGATAAAAATAACAGGCATTTATTTTAGGCATTAACCCAAATGATGTTACTTGCTTGCCAATTAAATCAATCTCTTCAACAGGCTGATTTAACTAAGTTACCACTGAATTTTCCGAATGAATAGAATCATTAAAAAAGCCGCAGTCATTGGAAGTGGCGTCATGGGTTCACGCATAGCCTGTCATTTCGCCAATATTGGTGTCCAAACGGTTTTACTCGATATTGTTCCCAATACCCTCACCGATAAAGAATCTCAAAAGGGGTTGTCGTTATCCGATCGGAACGTGCGAAATCGCATTGCGCAAGAAGCGCTGCAAGCGGCCATTGCAAGCAGCCCATCGCCTATTTATCGCAAAGCATTCATCGAGCGAATTACGATTGGTAATCTTGAAGATGATTTGCATCTATTAAAAGAGTGCGACTGGATTATTGAAGCTGTGACCGAACGAATAGAGATAAAGCAACTAGTCTTTGAAAAGGTCGAAGCTCATCGAAAACCCGGCAGTTTGATTAGCACGAATACTTCGGGTATTCCTATTTCAGCGCTCACCATCGGACGCACTGAAGATTTCAAAAAACACTTCTGCGGCACACACTTTTTCAATCCTCCGCGCTATTTGCAGCTATTGGAAATAATTCCCTCTGCACATACACAGCCGGAAGTGATTGAGTTTTTCAAGCAGTACGGGGAGAAGTACCTCGGAAAGGTTGTGGTACCCTGCAACGATACACCCGCATTTATAGCCAACCGAATCGGAGTGTATAGCATACAAGCATTATTTCACCTCATTGGCGAATTAGGACTAACAGTTGAAGACGTTGATAAGCTGACAGGGCCTGTGCTCGGTCGCCCCAAGAGTGCAACATTTCGCACCTGCGATGTAGTTGGCCTCGACACACTCGTGCATGTAGCGCGCGGTGTGCATGAACACTGCCCCAACGATGAATCCAAAAAGGTATTTGAAATTCCGGCATTCATCCAACACATGGTAGATCAGAAATGGCTGGGCGATAAAACCAAACAGGGATTTTATAAGAAGATCAAAAACGACAAAGGCGAATCGCAAATTCTATCTCTGAATCTTCAGACACTCGAATACGGCGAACAGAAAAAAAGCAAGTTCGCAACGCTGGAAACTACCAAAACAATTGACAGTCTTTCCACGCGAATGCCGATGCTGTACAATGGCAGCGACAAAGCCGGAGAGTTTTACAAGAAAGCATTTGCCGGACTGTTTGCATACGTCAGCAATCGCGTTCCTGAAATTAGTTCTTCTATACACAGTATCGATGCTGCCATGCGCGCCGGATTCGGTTGGCAGATGGGCCCCTTCGAAGTTTGGGACACCATTGGCTTAGCTAAAGGCGCAGACGATGCTCGCAAGCTTGGGCACACGATTGCAACATGGATGGAGGATATGCTTTCTAAAGGCTTCACATCATTCTATCGCATGAACGAAGGTGTTGAAGAGTGCTACAATCCTACAACTCAACAATACGAGCCACTACCGGGTGCAGCGCACATCAGCGCTCCGTCAAAGATGCCCGCTTCTTCGCAACTTTGGACCAACGGTGCGTGCAGCGTGCGACACTTAGGTGATGGCATTCTGTGCTGTTCTTGGAATACCAAGATGAACACCATTGGCGGAGAAGTGTTGGAAGGTCTCAATAAAGCCATTGACTTAGCTGAACGTGATTACAGAGGTTTGGTCGTTTACAACGAAGGCGACAACTTCTCGGCAGGTGC
>Ga0315901_10010859_pt1 | contig 10316 bp, 8 predicted proteins | sample LakEriMetagenome_10_FD_203761 | JGI IMG/M metagenome (GOLD analysis project Ga0315901, IMG submission 203761) | Freshwater fungal communities from buoy surface, Lake Erie, Ohio, United States - Buoy 2 MA116 | ecosystem: Environmental > Aquatic > Freshwater > Lake | place: USA: Lake Erie, Ohio... | reverse complement strand
TAGTCGCCACCAAATAATTATTAAGCGCAGATGGTAAGTAGCCTTCCTTGATATATTTTTCGACACCAGCAATATCGCCGTGCTTCCGCTTAGAGAGCTTCTGACGGTCTTTTGTAAATATCAATGGTAAATGCCCAAACTCCGGAACTGGAAAGCCAAAAGCCTCATAAATAGTGATTTGCTTAGCTGTATTAGTAAGATGATCTTCTCCGCGAAACACATGAGTAATTCCCATATCAGCATCATCAGCCACTACCGCAAAGTTATAAAGCACTTGACCATTGGCTTTCATGATGACTGGATCACCGCCAAGATCACGAGTATTAATCGACATCTCACCGCGAACCAAATCCGTCCACTTTATATCCCGCTCGCAGCCAAGATTTAGGCGAATTACATAAGGGCGATTTTCAGCTTGGAACTCTTTAATCTGATCTTCTGTATAATTACGACCGCGATTATCGTAGCCTTCTGGAAGCTTTTGGGCTCTTTGGGATTCACGAAGTTTTTCCATCTCGTCAGGAGTCGTGTAGCATTTATAAGCGCGCTTACTAGAAATTAACTGCTCTATATAGGCTCTATGAGCTGAGTTGCGAGTAGATTGCCTAACAATACCATCCTCAAAAACCACATCAGCAAAATCCTTAAAATCAGGTCTATCCCACTCTATGCCTAGGAATCTAAAACCATCAATAATCTCTTGAGTAAACTCTTCTTTACTGCGCTCCATATCAGTATCCTCGAGCCTAAAATAAAAATGTCCGCCATGTTTACGCGCGAAAAGTAAATTATAAAGAGCCGTTCTAACCGTGCCAATATGCAGGTTTCCCGTGGGGCTAGGAGCGATTCTGGTACGCACAAATTTACTGGTTAGGCTGGTCATATAGAAAACACTCCGATAGAAGATTTAGAAATAATAGTCGGCATCTTCATATTAGGATTAGTAGAAGGTGCATCCAGACGGTAATGCACGCCTCTGCTTTCTTTTCTTTGGAGTGCTGATTGGGTAAGTAAAATAGCCGTAGTACGCTCTTTACACTCAGGCAAAGATTCTAGATATTTAAGAGCAGACTGCATAGATTTTTGGCGACGTTCTACTCCCAAATTAGCTGATAGAACGGATCTAATAACTGAGACTAATTTTTCATGCTCTTGTTTTTCGGTGTAGCTAAGAGGAATAAAATAATTTGAACAATACTCCAGAGAAGGATTTGAATTAATCCCCTCAAGATTTTGAGCTAAAATATCCTCAGCGGTAAAATCCGAAACTACAATACATTCAAGTAAAGAATTGCTCGCTAATCTATTAGCCCCGTGAAGCCCATTACTAGCGCACTCCCCAAGAGCATAAAGACCTTTTAGAGTAGTTCTGCCATTTATGTCAGTTTTTATACCGCCGATACTATAGTGAGCGGCAGGGCGCACTGGAAGCAGGTCCTGAGCTAGATCATAACCTTCATTTAGACAAAATTTATAAATCATCGGAAATTCTTCTTGCAAAAATTCCTTACCGAGATGGCGAGCATCGAGATAAACAAAATTAGAATTAGTAAGATTCATTTCAGAATACATCGCTCTGCTGACAATATCTCGGGTCGCTAATTCCGCTTGGGGATGGTATTTGTGAGCGAAAAGCTCTTGCTTGCAGTTTCTTAGCTGCGCGCCGGCTCCTCTAAGAGCTTCAGAAATCAAAAAGTTTTTGTTGGTTTTGGTTTTAAATACTGTCGGGTGGAACTGCACAAATTCAAGATTTTCTATTTTGGCTCCTGCGTCATAAGCAAGCGCGATAGCGTCACCGCGCAGGATTCCAGGGCAAGTATGATCCTCGTAAAGACCAGCAAGACCACCGCAAGCAAGCACTACATTATCAGCAAAAACATCATAATCATTACCAGAAATATCCACCACTCTGACACCGCAAACCCGCCCATTGACAGTGTTTTTGATGAGTGAAACCATTTCTGTACCTTGAGAGATTTGGACTAGTTCATTACGAGAGATATTATTAATGAGGGGTTTAATTAGGGCTCGTCCAGTCGAATCACCCACATGCATCACACGCTTGTAACTATGCGAGCCTTCTAGATTAAAATTCTTATCGAACTCTACTCCTAAACCCACAAGTTGAGAGACTTGCTTCCATCCAGCACTGGCAATGGCTCTGACTGTATCTTCTTGGCAAATCCCCTTACCAGAAGCAAGGGTATCTTGGATATGGCTTTCGACATTATCCTCAGGATTTAGCGGGCTGACTACAGCTATTCCGCCCTGAGCGTACTTACTAGAACCCTCAGTAACAGCCTCTTTTGAGCAAATAAAAATCTTTTGACCGGCTTGAGCCAGTTTGCGAGCGAGATTCAGACCGGCTAGCCCAGATCCGACAATAATGGTATTAAAGCTATTTTCAAGGCTCGTCATCCAACAAACGCCAAAATTAAATTCCTTAAACTAAAAATTGGAATTATAAAAATTATATATTACGAAACACGGTTTTATTCACGATTTATAAACTCAAACAAAAAATTAGCAATTAATTTAGCTGATTTATCCTGAAACATCTCGCTCGAGATAAGATCGGACTCGTCAGGATGGATCAAATAGCCCAGTTCAATCAAAACAGCAAGCGGACGACTATTATCCCTCAAGACCATAAGATTCTGCCTATAAAAGCCAGCGAAGGGTAAATCCAAGTGTTTTTTTAGGTAATGGGCTATCTCGAGGCAAAAATTATGACTATTGGCGTGATAATAATGCACAGAAAATCCGCGCACAGAATTAGGGTCTTGCCCGTCCGGCAGAGCGTTATGGTGCAAAGACAAAAATATATCAGCTCTCTTACTTAAATCCACTCGTTCATCAAGAGTAACTAAGCTATCATCCTGGCGAGTTAGCTGGGATCTAATCCCCAAGTGCTTTAGCTCATCTCTGAGCTTGAATGCGGCTTTTAGATTTAGATCTTTTTCAAAAACACCTTTTGGACTTGTAGCTCCCAACTGAGATCCACCATGACCTGGATCTATTACTATTATTGGGTTTGAGCAGGTGTGCGATTTCACAGGAGGCAATTCCACATAGCTAATATACGAAATTTCAATCCTTAATTCATTAGCGCGCCAGCTTAAAACCAAGTCCCTAACTGGGTTTAAAAAAACAACCTCAAAAACACCAGGAGAATCAAGCGGTTTAATTTCTATACCAAAATCATCCTCATAATAAATCCAATCCAAATCAAGCTTCATATCGCCTAAGCTTAAAACCGCTCTATAAGGGGATTCCAGGTCACACCGGTAATCCGGCTTGAGATTTAGAGGTATACTAATCAAGTTTTTGTTTACCAAAACCGATCTGAGAATATTTTCAGGCTGGGAGCTTGGCGCGCTAAAAGCCTGATAGGGACGGGCATAAGCGACCGGAAGCTCTTGGGCGCTGTACACGGCTTGGATTTTACGCTGGATAGTTTTACCGTCAAGATTGATACTAAATGTATTATCCCCGAGCTCAAGATTAACCACGTGAGCAAAATTTCCGCTCTCTGAGAGAGTTACAGGCTTATCATTAATAGTACAAAACTCATCAGCTGAGCCTATAAAAAAAATAGTTTTACTATCGGTCTTATGATTATCTGGCGGATAAACTAGTAAGCCCACTTATTTTCTAAAAGCACCCCAGCTAGATCCTTCCTTAGGATCTTCAAGCCTCATCTCCATTCCAGATTTCATAGGACGCTGATTCTCAACTGGGTTATGGGTAAAACTCTCTTGCCAATTAGGTTCTGGGCTAGAATAATTAACGAAGCTAGCAGAATCTTGCATAGCGTCATCAGCTGAAACCTGCTTGATAAGCTGGTTTAGAAGAGCGTCTTTATACTCGACTTCACGAGTGCGAAGATCAAGTTTTTCTTTTAGATCTTCTATGATTTTGTGATTCTCTCTAGCTGTGCGCTTTTGAGTCTCTATCTCGACTTGTTTTTCTTGCTCGAGCTGTTTTACTCTGTACTTGTTTTCTAACAATTCAGCTTTTAGATCGTTATATTCTTGAGCAGATTTTTCCTTGTGATCCATTAACTGCTTGACTTTAGACTTGAGCTTTTCGCGCTCCTCGATTAGGTTACTGATTTGTTCTTCGTATTGAAGGCGACTATTATCAGTGTCTCTTTTAGCGCGCTGTAAATCTGATTCTGACATTCTAAGCGCTTCTTTACTGGCTTCTAGATCAGCTTTTGATTTTTTTAGATCTTCACGCGCGGTCTTATGCTCAAGATTTAGCTCCTCATAAAGACCTTCTAAATGCTCAAATTTTACTTTATAAGATTGGCTTTCGTTAGCTTTATTGACATAGCCGTCCATCAGCGCGCTAAATTCAGCAGATACACCAGATTTTTGGCGATCACAAATAAAATCGATTTGTTTTTGGATTTGCTCCAGCTTAGATTCCATTCCGGAAGTCAAGTCATCCAAAACCGCTGGCAGATTAGAACCATCAACTATCTCTACAGATTTTTTGGTTTTTTTAGGTTTAGGACTAGAACTAGGCTCTTGGCTCATAAATTAAGGATTCCAAATTAAATTCTAACACTTGATGACAGTTTTGTAGTTTTGACATAGAATCTAAATATGTCTTCCCAAGATAAAGAACCCAGCGCTCTCCACGAAGAAACTGATTTGATTGGTTTTGACGCTCTCTGGGACGCTGATTTTACTCAGGTAAAAACCTTTATCACCAATAAGCATAAAAACCTCTCAGATACTGGGTTTGACGAGCTTAGCTTACTCACCAAGGAACTGGAAGATAAAGATTTTGAACTCCAAAAATTAAACTGGCAGCTTACCGAGCGAGAAAGAGAACTCAAAAACCTCTACGAAGAGCTCCACAAGCTAATTGACCTTAACAAAAAACTTAATAAACAGCTAGAGGATTTCTCTAAACTCACCGAAAAGCAAGAAACGCTTCTAAACATGGTTAACCGCGACCCCTATAAAATCAAAGAGCCTAGCCTGCCCGATTTTAAGCGTGCCTAATTCGGTTTCCGTAGACGTTGTCTACGAATCAGCCCCTTGTCTAAATAAGAGCAAGTTTTCGCGTAATCCGCTAAAACTGAAACTTAAAAAAAGATATAAAACCCTGATTCTAGCTGGCTTATGCTATTATTAGAATCTGTATGAAAGCTAATATCCATCCTAAAGCTCAAGTTATCACCGCAAGTTGTGTTTGCGGAGCTGAATTCATCTTAGAATCTACCCTAGAATCGCTCAGAGTTGAGATTTGTAGCAGTTGCCACCCATTTTACGCTGGCACCAACAAAGTCATCGACGTAGCTGGTCGTATCGATAAATTCAAGAAAAAATATTCTAAAAAATAAATTTAAAACAATTTTTGAAAAAAAGCTAATTGTAATAATATTACAATTAGCTTTTTAGCTCAACAAGCATCGACGACGCTTACATGTCTAGAAGGGTTAGTAAGTGTCACGGGCAAAGTCGATGCGTAGATTGAGCGACACACAAAAAATACGAGAAAAATCGAAGATTTTTCGAGTCTAAGCACAATGTTAAAATTACTAACCCTAGGAGTTTTAAGCAATAAAAAACCCCCTTTCGGGGGTTTTTGTTTAAGATTTTTGTTAGGCGGATTCCGCTTCAAAACTTCGTTTTTTAGCGAATCCTTAAACTGCCATATCTAGATAGTCTTTAAGCTTAGAAGCTCTTTCTGGGTGTCTGAGTTTTTTGAGGGCTCTGAATTCCAGTTGGCGAACTCGTTCGCGAGTGATGCGGAGCATCCTGCCGACTTCTTCTAAAGTACGCTCTTGACCAGAATCTATCCCAAATCTCAACTGGATTACAGCTTTTTCTTTTTGGGTAAGAGTATCGAGCACCTTAAGAATATCATCAGCCAGTAACTGCTCAGTAGCAGAGACTTCTGGCTTGATTGAGTAATTAGGATCAGCGATAAAATCTTCAAGCTTACCATCTTCCTCGTTATTGATCGGGGATTCAAGCGACACAGGCGTGCGCATAGCCGCTACGATTTCTTTTATCTTAGCTGTCGGCACTTCCATTACTTCTGATAGCTCTTCTTCAGTAGGTCTGCGATTGAGTTCTTGACCGAGTTTGCGGGCTATCTTCTTGAATTTATTGATGGTCTCTACCATATGCACCGGCACACGAATAGTACGCGATTTATCAGATAGCGAGCGGGTTATACCCTGACGCACCCACCAAGTAGCATAAGTAGAAAACTTATAACCTCTTTCTGGATCAAACTTCTCTGCCGCGCGAATCAATCCTAGATTACCTTCCTGAATCAAATCCAAAAACGGTAAACCACGATTAATATATTTTTTAGCGATAGAAACTACTAATCTAAGGTTATGTCTGACTAGCTTGCGCTTAGCGTTAAGATCGTTTTTCTTAATGCGACGAGCAAGCTCGATTTCTTGTTTAGCGTTAAGAAGCGGCACTCTGCCGATTTCACGCAAGTACATCTTTACCGAGTCATCGGAAAGAGGCGAAATACTATCAAATAAATCTCCGTCCTCATCATCATCTGAGGAGTTTTTATTGCGGCTGGAAGCTGATGAAATAATGCCAGACTCTAAATTATCATCAAGCAAAATAGTCCCATCAAAGCTATCGTCACCGTCATCGAGTAATGAATCATCGTCATCATCAAAACTCAAAATATCGTCATCTTCTAAAATCTCTTTAGTATCATCCATTTTTTTTCTTCTTGCCATTGAACGGGTCTCCTATATAAAGTGCTTTTTAGAGCAGAGTTGATAGGGAAAATACCTAATAAGGTAAATTCACTATCGCCATTGATTTGTGATTTTGAGAATTAAATTCCTGTGGGGCTTATGCCGAAGGGGGTGAACTATTTCTCATATATATCTTGTAGTTTTTTTTAAATCATTTGTTTCCAAGATTGGAAATTATTATACTATTGTAAGCTTTAATAAGTCAATACCAATAGATAAATTGTATTTAATTTAAATTAACCACACTAGTTTGTAACAAATTTAGGTTAAGAAAACGAGGGTCAAAAAGAAGATTAATTATGGTTTTATAATCGTGATAAAATAAAACTTATGCAAACGAATCCACTTCAGTTAATACTCACCGGGGGGGGGTATTATAGAAAACGTGCTAGTCATTTAGAACGAATAAGACATGAATTTACTAAAGATGAACCTAATGCGACTTTAATTGATAATGAATCTCATGATTTAAAAAGTAGCAGTCTTGTAGGAGTAGATCGAGCTCTGACTGAATCACTAACAATGCATAAAGTTTTAACAAAGGAAAATCTTGTTGATTTTCAAGATCTTTATGATGCCTGCAAATTACATCAAGAATTATTGAACATCCTTAAACTAAAAGTTTATGATTATTTAGCTCAAGCTAAAACAATAAGAGAAGCTTTACCAGCAGTTTTTGTTAAATTAGAAGCAATAGTAAATGGCAGTGAAATAGACACTATAAAACAAGCGGTTACAGGTGCTGTGAGCCAGTTAAAAAATATATTAAAGCCTTTTTTACCACAAGCTTCTACTCCTCAAGCATAGAATGAATTAAATCGTCTAGGTCTTTTTGGCGTTTTTTAAACTTGCGAGTAAGCTCGGCTTTTTGCTCAGCGAGAGCTTTTTGCTGGCGAATCATCTCAGTATTAAACTCATCGTAAAGTTTTTCTAGTTTTTTGTATTCGACCCTAAGCTCTTCGGTACTGGATTTAAAATCATCAGAAATCGCATCCTTAATGACTTTGGCGTCGTTTTTCATGCCGCGAGTTTTTTCACGAATTAGTTTTTTGTATTCTTCGTGCTGAAAATCATCTTCAAAAATTTCATCGCTCGGTTCAGCAAAACCCGGCAAATTAGCGTAAGCTATAATTAAAAACAGAAACAAAAATTTTTTGCCCATAAAAATATTATTCCCAAATTTTTTTATTAATTTCGTATGACAGATTACACGGGTCTAAAAAGTTTTTTGGGGCGCCAGATTAGATTGCCCTGAAGGGGATTTAGATGATTGAGCCCAATAACTTAAGCCAAAACCGTCAGCAACGATAGAGATATGATTTAGGATTCTAGATAAATTTGGGTCAACAAATCTAGTAAGGATATTTGAGATAGACGCTAGCGCGCAAGAATAACCGACTATTTGTTTGCGGATATTTCGGGAGATTATGTTTCGAAAATCCATAACAAAACCAGTGGCGTTACTCAAAAACCCAAACATCCTAGCAGGAGTACTATCGCGCTCCTGGCGCGCAAATAATATCCCGCCCAAGTTCCCAAAAATCGTACCAAGAGTAGCAACCTGATCAGCAAGAGTCTCGCGCGAGCCGCTCAGTGGCTGGATCTTAGTAAGAAAATCCCTAGTGATGTTTTTTAGTTCAGGTAATACAGAAGTGACGTTAGCGCGAAGAGAACTGGTGTTTTGGCGCGATCCGAGCCGCGCTGAAATTAAGTCTATGAGATTATTACAACCGGAAGAAAAGCCGTTTGCAAAATTTACATTAAAAAAAGGCATCACAAAAAATGTCGAAGCAGGCAAAAATCTCATCACTGCTTCTATGGCTTTATTAGACATCAGAGCTTCAATACCGCTCCAGCAATAGCTTAGCGGGATCATGAATTGAGAAAATTTACTGGAAATTTTATCTATGGTTTTATTAGTTTCAAGACTAAAAAATTTATTGGTGGGGTCAAGCACGGCTAGTGAGTTTAGGAACACAGATAAATAATTAATGCTCGGAGTTAAATGATCACGCAGGAATTTAACAGGCGAGCTCGGGTCATAAAAGCGCTGTTGCACAGAAGTCCAAATATTTGCGTTATTTTGGGGTGGGCGCTGGAAGCGCGGCGCAATAAGCATAGACGAGATACTTATTTTAGCATTAAGTTATTATTCTAATCAGACTGTTTAGATTCAATACCATTAAGAATTTGCTGGTAGCCCTGAGCAAGATCAGGAATCATATTGGTAAAAATGCTAATAAAATCGGAGCTACTTTGAGATAATAAGTCCTCAAATAAAAATTTTAGGAATTCTTGGGGATTTTCAAACTGATCTTTAACAATTAAATAAAAATGTGTTATTGCTAAGGGTAAAAGAGACATACTGGTCTTAGAAGTCATATGTTGTAAAATCAATACATTAAGATTAGATAGTTTGTTTTTTAAAACTTCTATTTGTTCTTGATCATATTCCAGAATAGGAAGAATATTAAGGTAATACGACATCGTTTTAGTTAGAGTTTGTCTGTCACTAAAGTTATTATTGAAACTCTGTAAATCTATTTTACAAATATCTAATTCATCAGAAGGATTTCTAATTCCAGGATCCAAGAAATGCTTCTCAGGTGTGTACGAATTAACAAATTTTACTATTAATAATCTGGTATCTTCTGGATTATCATCATTATCACACTCCACAATGCGTGAAAATTTACTCTCTTGTTCCGGGTAAATTTGTCCTAGAAGTTCAGCTAAAACCAATTCTGCTTTTAAATAATTTGAAAATGGTTGATCACCTAAAAGAATTAATCTAAGTTCGGGCGAAGCGACATAAACGTTATCAGTACTTTCTATAGGAGTAATAAATTTTAGCACAATCCTTAAATGACTAAAAACTTCATCTAAATCAATATTAGCCTCTTTCAAAATTTTTGTTAAACTAAGTCTCTCTGTATCAATACCATCTTCGGTAATTTTTATAGATTTTTTTAGTTTGTATTTTAAAAATTCAATTTTTTCATCTCTATCCTCAAACTCTAATTTAAATTTTAGAGCTTCGTAAATCTCAGGTGTTATCGTCCCAAAAACAAATTTTAAAAACTCTCTTGTTTTTGATGAATTTAAATCATCAAAGCCTTTCATAAATGTTTCGATTGATTCTCTCGAGCCTAATTTATCAGGATATTTATTTAGTATAAATTTCAGGAAATTATCAGTAAGATTTTTATTCTTAGAAGTAAATAATCCTACTAAATCACTAGAGAAATTAGGCATTAAAGAGTTGATTAAGAATTTTTTATCATCTTCAGTTTTTGGAGGAAGAATAAAAGCTAAAAGAATAGGATTTTTTGATTCTGGTTTTTTATCAATTACATAAGTGTAGAATCTTGCATTTAAATCTTCGTCATCTGAAATTTTTTGAAGACCATAAAATGCATCAGTTAAAATTGAAATTTTGGATTCATCAATATCCTCTAAACCTTGATTAGAGCTATCTTCTAGAAGAAATTCTTCAACAAAATTTTGACAATCTTTTATAGTCATATTTAATGAGTTTTTTTTCTTTTCAGCTTGAAGAGAT
>Ga0315901_10010852_pt1 | contig 10319 bp, 10 predicted proteins | sample LakEriMetagenome_10_FD_203761 | JGI IMG/M metagenome (GOLD analysis project Ga0315901, IMG submission 203761) | Freshwater fungal communities from buoy surface, Lake Erie, Ohio, United States - Buoy 2 MA116 | ecosystem: Environmental > Aquatic > Freshwater > Lake | place: USA: Lake Erie, Ohio... | reverse complement strand
GCTGCTGCGGCCACAGCACTTCGCGGCCATGCGAATCAGCTGGGACACGAAGCCGCAAAGCCTCTCCGAGATCGCCGCCGAACTCTCCGTCGGCCGCGACACGCTCGTGTTTCTTGACGACAACCCCGTCGAGCGAGAATACGTCCGACAGGCCGTTCCCGACGCGCGGGTGATCGAGCTGCCGGCCGACCCCGCGAGGTATGCGGCGGCGATCCGCGAGTTCCCCCTGTTCGAGCGGCTACGGCTCACAGGCGAAGACCGGGATCGAGCCACGATGTACGCCCAGCAACGACAGCGGGCAGAACTCGAAAAATCGGCCACGAGCGTCGAAGACTACTACCGATCGCTGCAGATGAGCCTCACGATCGCGCCGGTCACGCCCGACACGCTCGCCCGCGCCTCTCAGCTGACCCAGAAGACGAACCAGTTCAACATGACCACTCGCCGGTACAGCGAGGCGGAGATCGCGGCATTTATCGCCGCGCCCAACTGGCATGCCTTCACCGTGCAGGTGCGCGACCGGTTCGGCGACAACGGCATCGTCGGCCTCATCATGGCCCGCCATGAAGCCGATGCCTGGCGGATCGACACGTTCCTGCTCAGCTGCCGCGTGATCGGCCGCACGGTGGAAACGGCGATGCTCGCCTGGCTAGGCGAAAAGGCGCGCGAGGCCGGCGCCTCGTCGCTCATCGGCGAATTCATCCCCACCAAGAAAAACGCCCCCTCCGCCGGCGTCTACGCGGCCCACGGTTTCCAGGCCTTCCCCGGCTCGGCCCCGCCGGCTGGCGTGTGGTCGCACGACCTGCGGGCGGATACCATCCAGAGCCCAGAGTGGATTGAAATCATCGAGTCTCCCACAACGGCATCAGCCACATGACCGATTCCTCATCCGACCTCACTGCCCGCGTGATCTCCGTGGCGGCCGACGTGTTCGGCGTCCCGGCCGACACGCTCTCTGCGGCATCGACGCCCGAGACCGTGGAGGCCTGGGATTCGATCAGCCACTTGAACCTCATGCTGTCGGTCGAGCAGTCATTCTCGGCCGCGATTCCGCCTGAGCGGATGCCTGAACTGACTTCGCTCGAGAAGCTCGTCGCCGAGATCCGGCGACTGCAGGGCGTCTGAGCCTCCACAACCTCGCATGGTCATGGCCGACACAACCGATCCCCTCAACGCATTCTGCGTCGATCTGGAGGATTGGTTCCACCTCTTCGGGAGCGCCGGCCCCTATGCCGACCCGAATCGCTGGGGCGACGCCCCGTCATCGGTCGTGCACGACACCGAGATTCTCATGCGGATGCTCGACAAGGCCGACGTCCGCGGCACGTTTCTCACAGTCGGCTGGGTGGCGGAGCGGCACCCAGAACTGATCCGCCGCCTGGCCCGCGAAGGCCACGAGATCGGCTGCCACACCTACTGGCACCGCCTCGTGTACGAAACGGGACCCGAGGAATTCGAGGCCGACCTCGTGCGTTCATTGGCGGTGCTCCGCGACTTATCCGGCCAGCCGGTGGACTCGTTCCGCGCCCCGGCCTTTTCCATCCGTGGCACGGAAACCTGGGCCTTCGAGATCCTCGTCCGTCACGGCATCAAGACCGATCTTTCGATTGTGCCCGCCCGCGGCGACCATGGTGGCATGCCCGGGGCCTCCCGCGATCACGCCATCTTCTCCACCCCGGCGGGCGACCTCCGCTGCCTTGTGAACCCTGTGATGGATTTTTGCGGTACGACGCTACCGTTCGCAGGTGGCGGCTACCTGCGGCTGTTTCCGCAATGGCTGATCGACTATGGTTTCGAGCAGAACCACGCGGCCGGCCGGGCGTGCGTGACGTACATTCATCCGCGGGAGGTGAACCCCCACCACCCGCGGGTACCCAAGCCGCCGCTCACGCGAGTGAAGGATCGGCTCAAGTACCACAAGTACTACGTCAACCTGCGGACCACGCAGCCGAAACTCGAGCACCTGCTGCGGCGATATCGCTTCAGCACGGTCGGCCGGATGATCTCCACCACGCTGCTCTCGTCCAGCTACCCCATCCCAAACCGCGAGCCTGAACTCCGTGCCTGACAAAACCGCCTTGATTCGTCCGTTTGCGAAGGCGGGCGCCCTGGCTATCGCTAGCAGCGCTTTTCTGCTCCAGGCCTTTCGTAGCCGCGACTTCAAAGGCAAGCAGTTGATCGCAGGGCTGCTTCCCGAGGCCCTGCCCGTCAGCAACGGCATCTATGAATGCCAAGGCATGACGTTTGACGTGGATTTCAAGGATCGCATTCAACGGGACATATATCTCGGTGTCTACGAGCGGCACGAGCGGGCCTTCCTTGAATCCTACATCGAACCGGGATGGACGTGCGTCGACATCGGCGCCAACGTCGGGTTCTACACACTGCTCCTTGGAAAACTCGTAGGCCGATCCGGGCGGGTCTTTGCGGTCGAGGCCTCACCAGCGAATTTTGGTCGCCTCAACCGCAACGTATCGCTGAACGCTCTGCCGTCCTGCACGCTCACGCACGTGGCGATGACCAAAAGCAACGGACCGGTCTCTTTCCACACGAGTCCCGCGCATAATTCGGGGTGGGGACGCATCGGTGAATGAGCCGAGGGCCGAGAACTCATCTCCGTCGATGGCCGAACGTTTGACGACTACGTAAATGATCGTGGCCTCGATTCGATTGACTTTCTCAAGATCGATATCGAGGGGCACGAATTGAGTTTCCTCGACGGCGGACAGGCTTCGCTCGCGCGCGGTGTCGTCAAACGGCTGTTCATCGAGTATTGCGGCTATTCCCTCGAACCGCAGGGCATCACGCTCGCGGAGTATGTCGCAGCGTTCGAGCGAGTCGGCTTTCGGCCCGTGAAGTGGTGCCTGGATCGAATAGCCCTTGCCAAGAAAGGCGATTATGAGCCGAGAGCGGAAATTCTAAATCTTTTATTCGAACACACTTCACAAGATTAGGCGACGTGCGTGGGGCATTCAGTGCGTCGCCGATGAGAGAGGAACTGAAGCAAGATGGGTCGCTACCTTAAATCACGTATCAAGCATGGCTTGCACAAACTGCTCGGCTACGAAGAGAAGTACATCACACAACGCACTTCGTTCGAGGCGGTGTATGGGTTGCTTCAGAGCCTAAGGCCGTTAACGCCTCCTGCGCCGCTCATTCGACTTGGCCCTCGCCTCGACGGCGGCTACCTCGTGCCCAATCAACTTGACGGCGTGGCTGCACTATTTTCGCCTGGCGTTTCAACCGAGGCGGGCTTTGAGATGGACTGTGCATCGAGGGGTATCGATGTTTTCATGGCCGATTGGTCCGTTGAGGAATCACCTGCGAGCCACCCGCGATTCTCGTTTTTGAAGAAATACCTTGGTAACTCGACCTACGGCACTTTTATTTCGCTCGATGAGTGGGTGAACTCAACGGGCGTTCCCCCTAGCGCAGACCTCATGCTGCAGATGGACATCGAGGGTGCTGAGTACGAAGTCTTTCATTCCTGCTCTGACGCACTCTTGAGGCGATTGAGAATCATTGTGGTTGAATTTCACTCGCTCGAACTCCTGTGGTGTGAGCCGTTTTTTCAGTCTGCCAGCCGCGTCTTTGCAAAGCTTCTTCAGACCCACTATGTCGTGCACGCTCATCCAAACAACTGCTGCGGCGTGGACACGCAGCAAAATCTTTTCATTCCTCGCTTGATGGAATTCACCTTCGTGCGCGGCACGCCAACTGCAGCACAAATACCCGTCCGCGAGTTCCCTCACCCCCTGGACTGCGATAATCTGCCCGGGCCGCCACTGAGCCTTCCTCGCAATTGGCCCGAGCGTAGCAATTAGGGCAGAAACTGTTTCGCCGACCGTAGCGATTTCAAAAGCATCGACTTAGCCGCACGAGCGTTCGTTGCCGCCACGGAACGTCACGCAAGTGTTGTTTTATTGCTTACAAAAGCCAAGCACTCGATGTATTGGAATCGCGATTGGCCTGCTCGCATCAGAAAAGACTTCTGAAGGCTCGCACATCGGCCTAGCGATGCTAGGACTCCAGCAGGCAACCATCTCCAGGATGTTCTCGTCATGAAAGTCGTAATTCTCTGCGGCGGCAAAGGCACCCGTCTTCGTGAAGAGACGGAGTATCGCCCCAAGCCCATGGTGCCGATCGGCGGCAAGCCGATCCTGTGGCACATCATGAAGTACTACGCCCACCATGGGCACAAGGAATTCATCCTCTGCCTCGGGTATCGGGGCGACATGATCAAGGAGTTCTTTCGCAACTACCTCTGGAACGTGTGCGACGTGACGCTGTCGCTCGGCCGGAACCCGGCCGTGCGCTTCCACGACCACCACGACGAGGAGGATTGGACCGTCACGCTCGCGGAAACCGGCGCCGAGTCGATGACGGCCTACCGCGTGCGGCAAGTGCAGCGCCATCTTGCCTCTGGTGAACCATTCCTGCTCACCTACGGCGACGGCCTCTCCACGATCGACTTGAACGCATCGATCGCACAGCATGGCCAAGCAGGACGGATCCTCACCGTCTCGGCCGTGCATCCCGCCGGCCGGTTCGGCTCGCTGTCGATCGACAACCAGGGCCGCATCCACCGCTTCCAGGAAAAGCCGCAGATGGAAGCCGCGTATGTCAACGGCGGCTACATGGTGTGCGACCACAAGATCTTCGATTACCTTCCGGATGATCCGGCGGTCATGCTCGAACGGCAGCCAATGGATGCCCTGCTCCGCGATCAGCAGCTGCACTCGTACCGGCACGAGGGCTGGTGGCAGCCGATGGATACCTACCAGGAAATGCAGTATCTCGACGGCCTCTGGGCGCAGGGCAAGGCTCCGTGGAAGGTATGGGCATGACCGCCTCCCCTGACCACGATCCGTTTGACGGTGCCTTTCGGGGAGCCAGTGTGCTCGTCACCGGGCACACCGGCTTCAAGGGCTCGTGGCTCTGCGAATGGCTGCTCTCGCTCGGTGCCGACGTGACGGGCTACGCGCTCGAGCCCGACACGACGCCTGCGCTCTTCACGCAGCTTGGCCTTGCGAGCCGCCTGCGGCACGTCGTGGGCGACATCCGCTCCGCCGAAACCGTCCGCCGCCTGATCGCGGAGACCCGCCCGGATTTCGTGTTTCACTTGGCGGCCCAGCCGCTCGTGCGGCGGTCGTACCGCGACGCGACCTACACGTGGGAGACGAACGTTCTCGGCACCGTGAACGTGCTCGACGGCCTGCGGCAGCTCTCCCACCCCTGCGCGGCCGTCATGGTCACGACCGACAAGTGCTACGAAAACCGCGAATGGCTCTACGGCTACCGTGAGAACGATCCATTGGGTGGCCACGATCCCTACAGCTCGAGCAAAGCCGCCGCGGAGCTCGCCATCGCCTCGTGGCGGAATTCCTTCTTCTCGTCAGGCCATCCCGTGAGGATCGCCAGCGCCCGGGCGGGCAACGTGATCGGCGGGGGCGACTGGGCCGAGGATCGGATCGTTCCCGACTCCATCCGCGCTCTCGCCCGCGGCGAGCCGATCCACGTCCGAAACCCGCATGCGACCCGTCCCTGGCAGCACGTGCTCGAGCCAAACAGCGGCTACCTGGCCCTGGCCGCGGCTCTCAGCAGGAATCCCGACGATCCTCGGCTCGTGTCGGCATTCAACATCGGCCCCGGCCACGAGGCCAATCAGCCCGTGCAGCGGCTCGTGGAAACGGCGCTCGAGCATTGGCCGGGGACATGGGCGAACGGCGCCGATCCCAATGCCGTCCACGAGGCCTCGCTCCTGCAACTCGACAACGGCAAGATCCAAGCCCTCATCGGCTGGCGGCCCGCCTGGAATTTCGCCGAGGCGGTCGGCCGGACGGTGGCCTGGTATCACGACATGACTCGCGAATCACAGGCAGCCGCGGCCCCGCGAACACTCGAAGACATTCGCGCCTACGAGTCTGCCGCCGCCCGCCAGGGGATTCCCTGGGCGTGCGATGCTTCCAGACACCCTCCGAGAACCTCCGATGCCTGAACACGCTACCGACACAGAACTGCGCGCTGAAATTCTGCGGCTCGTGAGGGAATATGCAAGTCGCCGCCACGCCGGCTTCGCGCTCCCCGCCGCCGGCGACACCGACGGGTTCACCCCGGGCGCCTCGACCGTGCCCTATGCCGGGCGTGTGTTCGACGCCGACGAGGTGGAGGCGGGCGTCGCCTCGATGCTCGACTTCTGGCTCACGCTCGGCCCGGAGGGCGAAGCGTTCGAGCGGGAACTCGCCTCGATGCTCGGCGTCCGCAACTCGATTCTCGTGAACTCGGGCTCATCCGCCAACCTTGTCGCCTTCTCCGCGCTCACAAGCCCGAAGCTGGGCGATCGGCGGCTCAAGCCTGGCGACGAGGTGATCACGGTCGCGGCGGGTTTCCCAACCACGGTTGCGCCGATCATCCAAAACGGCTGTGTGCCCGTCTTCATCGACAACGAGCCGGTCTCGCTCAACGGCCGCGTCGATCAGCTCGACGACGCCTATTCTCCCGGCAAGACACGGGCCGTCATGATGGCCCACACACTCGGCAACCCTTTTGATCTCGCGGCCGTCACCGACTTCTGCAAGCGGCACGATCTCTGGCTCATCGAAGACAATTGCGACGCGCTTGGCAGCACCTATGACGGCAAGCTGACGGGCACGTTCGGCGACCTTTCGACCCAGTCGTTCTATCCGCCCCACCACCTCACGATGGGCGAGGGCGGCGCCGTCAACGTGGTCAAAAACGCTGGGCTGAAGCTCCTCGTGGAGAGTTTCCGCGATTGGGGCCGCGACTGCTGGTGCCCGAGCGGCAAAGACAACACGTGCAACAAACGGTTCGGCTGGCAGCTCGGCGAACTGCCCGAGGGCTACGACCACAAATACATCTACACGCACCTCGGCTACAACCTGAAGCCGACCGATCCGCAGGCCGCGATCGGCCGGAAGCAACTCGAGAAGTTTCCGGCGTTTGCGGCGGCTCGTCGCCGCAACTGGCACACGCTGCGAACGCTGCTCGACCCGCTTTCCGAGTGGCTCGACTTCCAGCTGCCCACCCATGCGACCGGCTGGACCACCGACGGCTTTACGTGGGATTCGAGCGGCCACCGCTCCGATCCCTCGTGGTTTGGATTCATGATCCGCGTCAGGCCCGGTAGCCCCGTCTCCCGCAAGGACCTGGCCGTCGCCCTCGACGATGCCAAGATCGGCAATCGGATGCTGTTCGGCGGCAACCTGATGCGGCAGCCCGTGTTTGCCAATGCCCGCAAGACGAACGCGTTTCCGCTCCGCGTCGTCGGCGACCTCACGGGCGCCGACGCGATCATGAACGAAACGCTTTTCGTGGGCACGTATCCCGGCCTGCGGGCGGACATGTGCGGCTACATCGCCGACACGATCGGAAATCTCTACGACAGGAATGCCGCCGGCGTCCAGCGTCGGTAAAGCCACAGTGAAACGGGTTTTCGTCACCGGCGCGACGGGCTTCATTGGAGCCGCCCTCGTCCGCAGGCTCGTGGCCGATGGCTACGAGGTGGCGGCACTCATCCGGCCGGAGTCGAATCCCTGGAGGCTCGGGGACTCTCTCGACAAGATTCGTGTGATCCACGGGTCCCTCGAATCACCGGCAACGCTCGAGCCCGTCCTGGCCGACTTCCGGCCCGACACGGTCATGCACCTCGCTTGGCATGGAGTAGAAAAAGCCCGTCGGAATGATCCCGCTCAAGTGCGCACGAACGTCTGCGCTTCGGTCGACCTGCTCTTGGCTGCGGCGAGGGCCGGATGCCGCACGTTTCTTGGGGCTGGTTCGCAGGCAGAATACGGGCCCAGTCGTGAGGTGCTGGCGGAAGACAGTCCGACTCGCCCCGTTTCGCTTTACGGGGCCGCAAAGCTGGCGACCTATGTGCTGCTGTCGCAACTCGCCACTCAGCACGACATGCGTTTCGCCTGGCTGCGGATATTCTCTGTTTATGGTCCGCAAGACGATCCGGGCACGCTCGTGAGCTACGTTGTCAATGAACTGCTCTCGCGACGCACGCCTGCGGTGAGCAAGGCCGAACACCTCTGGGATTACCTCTACGTCGACGATGCGGCGTCTGCGTTCATCGCAACTGGTGAGTCTCAGGCAGCGGGCATCTTCAACGTCGCTTCCGGCCATGCCAAGCCGCTCCGTGAAATGATCACGAAATTGCGTGACGCCATCGATCCGGCTTTATCGATCGACTTTGGTGCAATCCCCGAACCGCCGTCCGGCGCCTATCCCCTTCGCGCGGCCATAGCCAACCTCGAGCGGGTGGGCTGGAAGCCGGCAACTGCCATCGATCACGCCGTCAGCCAGACCGTGGCCTGGTATCGGCATCATAGCTCCTCGTCACTTTAGAGCGGGATCACATGCACTTTGCCCCCAACGACCTACGGCGCCACATTCTCCGCATGGCGTTTCATGGCCAGTCCGTCCACATCGCCTGTGCGTTTTCGCTCGTCGAAATCTGCTCGGTGCTCTACTCGACGTTCTTGCGATACGATCCGAGCGGCCCGGCCAGTCCCGATCGTGATTATCTGATCCTGTCCAAGGGGCATGGCGTGATGGCGATGTACGCCTGCTTTCGCGAACTGGGCTGGCTTTCAGACACCGAGCTCGATGCGTATTTCCGCGATGGAACCCACCTGCGCGGGCTTTGCGAGGCCGATGTTCCCGGATGTGAAGTCACGAGCGGCTCGCTGGGCCATGGCCTGCCGATCGCCGCAGGGATCGCATTCGGCCTCAAGCGGCTCGGCAGCGATCGCCGCGTCTACTGCATCGTGGGCGATGGGGAGATGAACGAGGGGCCGATGTGGGAGGCGCTGCTGTTTGCCGCCCACCAGAAGCTCGACAACCTCACCGTGATCGTCGATGCCAATCAGTTTCAGGCGATGGGGCGCACCGAGGAAGTTCTGGGGCTCGAACCGTTGCCAGCCAAGTTCGAGGCATTCGGCTTCACGGCGGTCGAGTGCGACGGGCACGACACCGCGGCGGTCGCGGCCTGCCTGACCGATTTGAAGAAGAGTAGGTCGCGCCCCTCGGCGCTCATCGCGCGCACGATCAAGGGCTATGGCGTGTCGTTCATGGCCGACGACAACCGCTGGCACTACACGCGCCTCACCGAGCAAGACTACTCCAACGCACTCACCGAGCTTTCCTGATGCGAGAAACGCTTTCCAGACTGTTGGTCGAGGCCGCCGCAGACGACGATCGGTTCGTCGTCCTGTCCGGCGACCATGGCTATGCGCTGTTCGACCCGCTGCGCGCGACACACGGCACGCAGTTCGTGAATGTGGGTGTGGCCGAGCAAAACATGATCGGCGTGGCAGCCGGGCTCACGAAAGTGGGCTTTCGGCCGTGCGTGTATGGCCTGGCAGCCTTCGTGCCGATCCGAGTGCTGGAGCAGATTAAGCTCGATCTGTGCCACGCCAGCGCTCCGGTGATCCTGCTCGGAGACGGCGCCGGCCTGGTTTACTCGACGCTCGGGGTGTCGCATCAATGCGGCGAAGACATCGCCTGCCTCCGGCCGCTGCCGAACATCGCGATTTACTCGCCTTGCGACGAATTCGAGCTGGAAGCCTGCTGGCGGGAGGCGCGCAAAGCACATCATCCGTGCTACATCCGCATCGGGAAGGCGGACCGACCTGCCGTTCATGGCCAGCGGATCGCGTCTACGGAGCCTCAATGGACGAATCGAGAAGCCGCTATGCACCCGGAGCGACTGATCATCGCGACGGGATCAATGACGAGCATCGCCACAACAGCCGCGCGAGCAGAGGGCATTGCATGCCTGAGCGTGCCAAGGCTCAAGCCGTTGCCCACTGATGCGGTGTCCATCGCTCAGTCCTATCGGCGCATCGCCGTCGTCGAAGAACACGCGGCTGCAGGAGGGTTGTTTGGCGCATTGGCCGAGGCCATTGCCAGCCTGCCACTCACTACCCGCGTCCCACAAGTGTCACATTTCGGCCTCGGCTCGAAGTTTACGGCCACCGCGGGCTCCTATGCGCACGCTCTTTCCGAGCACGACCTTAACGACCTGGCGATCACGCACCGACTCCATGCGTGGGCAACTTGAGTTGCGGCGAAGCCACAACCTCGACGTCGCTCGCTCCGCTTCGGCCATCGCGGTCGTATGGCTTCACGTGGCATCCGAGGTGCTCGTTGCCGACCCATCGGTCACCAGCCTCAACTGGTGGATCGGCAATGCAGCGGATTCCTTGAGCCGCTGGTGCGTACCGGTCTTCGTGATGCTCAGCGGCGCCCTGCTGATTCCGAAAGCCCGCACCCAAACCCCCCTGGCCTTTGTGCGC
>Ga0315901_10010847_pt1 | contig 10321 bp, 7 predicted proteins | sample LakEriMetagenome_10_FD_203761 | JGI IMG/M metagenome (GOLD analysis project Ga0315901, IMG submission 203761) | Freshwater fungal communities from buoy surface, Lake Erie, Ohio, United States - Buoy 2 MA116 | ecosystem: Environmental > Aquatic > Freshwater > Lake | place: USA: Lake Erie, Ohio... | reverse complement strand
CTGGTTCAGGAGGAACCCTCCCAGGATTAATACAAGTTGAACTTCGTGATTACTCTACTTCTCAAAAAAATGCCCTTATTACTTACGGAGGAACTAATGGAGATATATTAAATTTTCTTAATGATGGGGGAACCAGTCTTAAACTTTCAGGCAGCACACTTGATCAAACCTATATTTTTGAAAATGGAGCTAATTCAGGTACAGGAAGCTTTTCTTGGAATAATTCCACTCCATTTATTCAAAAAATAGGAGGAGGTATTACACAGTTCTTAGGAAATACTACTACAGCCACTACAGCTTCATTTGCTAATCAAGCTTTATCTTCTTCATTTGCTACAACTGCTAATCAAGCTTTATCTTCTTCGTTTGCTACTACAGCCTCATATGTAGCTACAGCTTCATACACTCCTAACTTACAACAAGTAACTGATAAGGGTAATATTACTACTAATAGTATTATCTTTACAGGATCACAAGCTAATAGTTTGCAAATTGTAAATCCAGTGGGTGATGTACCATTCATTTCAGTTTCAGGTTCAGTTAATGGTCCCACACCAGGTAGACTTGTAGATGTTATATATAATGCAATTTCAGCTACCACAAATTCTACCACTACTATAGCTCAATTACCTGCTCCAAAAGTAGCAGGCTTTACTTTTGACTATATAGCTTATGTTGGTACTGCTGTTTTACAAGCCGGTAGAGCTGGTGTAGTAAAAGGTATTTTAAGAAATACTGAAACAGGTGTTGTTACAAAAGCATTTCAAATTAACGAGACAACCACATTAGATTTAGTAGATCAGAATAATGGTACAGGTGGTTTACAATTTACTATAATACAGGATACTAACGGAACTTCTAACCAATTAGTGGCAATTACTGATGGTACTTGGCCTTATACTATAAATTATACATTAACTATTTATTACAACCCTAGCTCTAGTTAATATTTATAACAATACAACAATATCCTGTTTGGACAGTGAAAAACAGAACACAATATGGCAAATGAATTTGTAGTTAAAAATGGTTTACTGGTATCTGGAAGTGCCAATCTTAGTGGCAGTTTAGTTATCCAACAAGTAGCTTCTGATCCTGCTTTAGGAGATTTCTTAGTATTAGCAGCAGATGGTACAGTTAAACAAAGACCTTCAGGAGCACAAGGTGCCCAAGGTGCTACAGGTGCCCAGGGTGCAACCGGTGCTCAAGGTGATACGGGTGCCCAAGGTGCTCAAGGTTCAACAGGTGCCCAAGGCGCTACAGGAGCACAAGGAGCAACAGGAGCTCAAGGTCCAACCGGTCCACAAGGTGCACAAGGTCCAACTGGACCACAAGGTCCAACAGGAGCTCAAGGTGCACAAGGTCCCACAGGAGCTCAGGGTGATACAGGTGCCCAGGGTGCTACAGGTGCTCAGGGCCCAACAGGTCCTCAAGGTGCCCAAGGTGCTACTGGTCCACAAGGACCCCAAGGAGCCCAAGGAAATACAGGTGCTCAAGGTGATACAGGTGCTCAAGGTGATACCGGAGCTCAGGGAGCAACAGGTCCCCAAGGATCTCAAGGTGATACAGGTGCTCAAGGATCTCAAGGTGATACAGGTGCACAAGGTGCAACAGGTGCTCAGGGTGCAACAGGTGCCCAGGGTGCAACAGGTCCAACAGGTGCCCAAGGAGACACAGGAGCTCAAGGTGCTACAGGTCCTCAAGGAGCACAAGGTCCAACAGGTCCAACAGGTGCCCAAGGAGACACAGGTGCACAAGGTGCAACTGGTCCTCAAGGTGCACAAGGACCTACTGGTCCTCAAGGATCTCAAGGTTCAACAGGTGCCCAAGGTGCAACTGGAGCTCAAGGTGCTACTGGTTCCCAAGGAGCAGCAGGTGCACAGGGTGCACAAGGTGCTGATGGTTCATTCGGTGGTGCCACTTTTGATTACACTTTTGATTCTTCTACTACAGCAGGTGATCCTGGAACAGGTAAAGTTAGACTAAATAACTCTAATGAAAATACATCTACACAGATGTATATTGATGATTTAGATGATTTTGGAAATGATATTTCCACATTCATGCAAACCATTGACAATGTAACCTCTACAATTAAGGGTTATGTTAGAATGGCTAATCGTACAGATGCTACCCAGTTTCTTTTATTCCAAATTTCTAACCTAACAGATAACACAGGTTGGTGGACACTCGATATTACCAATCAAGCTTCTTCAGCTACTTCACCATTTACTAACTTAGAAGATATCACAGTATCATTTGTAGTAACTGGTGATAAAGGAGATACAGGAGCTCAGGGTGCAACCGGTGCACAAGGTGCAACAGGTGCTCAAGGCGCAACTGGTCCTCAAGGAGCTCAAGGTGATACTGGGGCACAAGGTGCAACAGGACCTCAAGGTGCGCAAGGTCCAACAGGACCAACCGGTGCACAAGGTGCAACAGGTGCACAAGGAGCAACAGGTCCACAAGGAGCACAAGGTCCAACAGGACCACAAGGTGCTCAAGGCTCTACAGGTGCACAAGGTGCTACAGGTCCAACAGGTGCCCAAGGAGACACAGGTGCACAAGGTGCTACAGGTCCTACAGGTCCCCAAGGTGCTCAAGGCCCAACTGGTCCACAAGGTCCAACAGGAGCACAGGGTGCTACAGGATCTCAAGGTGCTACAGGAGCACAGGGTGCTACAGGTGCTCAAGGAGACACAGGACCTCAAGGTGCTCAAGGCTCTACAGGAGCACAGGGTCCAACAGGCCCCCAAGGCCCTCAAGGACCAACTGGTGCTCAAGGAGCAGCAGGTCCAACTGGTCCACAAGGTGCACAAGGTGCAACTGGTCCACAAGGTCCTACTGGAGCTCAAGGTTCAACAGGTCCAACTGGTCCACAAGGTGCTCAAGGTCCTACAGGTCCACAAGGTCCACAAGGTGCTCAAGGCGCAACTGGTCCTCAAGGTGCCCAAGGTGCCCAAGGAGCATTTGCTACTATTAACAATAATACCGATAACTTCCTTATTACAGCTACTGGTACCGCCAACACTGTAAACGGTGAATCCAATTTAAGATTTAATGGTAGTTATCTTTCGGTATCGGGTTCAGGTTCAACAATATTTTCAGTTGATGGTTCAGTAGGTAGATTATTTACTGTAACTGATAGTTTATCAGGTTCATTATTCTCTGTTAATAATATCTCAGGTCTACCAATTTTAGAGGTATTCTCTGATAATAGAGTATTAATGGGTACATATGGCGCTGAAGCATTAAGAGTTTCAGGTTCACAGGTATTCATGGACAATCTAACTAACGATGGTTCAACTGTAGCTCTTACTTACAATACTTCAACTAAAAAAGTATCATATAATACTATTGCGGGTCCAACAGGTCCTACAGGTCCAACAGGAGCTCAAGGTGCTACAGGCCCAACTGGCCCCCAAGGTGCTCAAGGTGCTACAGGTCCAACTGGCCCACAAGGACCAACAGGTCCACAAGGTCCTACTGGAGCACAAGGTTCAATAGGTCCACAAGGTCCTACTGGAGCTCAAGGTGCAACTGGTCCACAAGGCGCAACTGGTCCTCAAGGAGCTCAAGGTGCAACTGGTCCACAAGGCGCAACTGGTCCTCAAGGAGCTCAAGGTGCTACAGGACCAACAGGCCCACAAGGTCCTCAAGGTTTCCAAGGTGCCCAAGGTGCAACAGGACCTGGTGGTCCAACAGGAGCACAAGGTGCAACTGGACCTGGTGGACCCGCAGGACCCCCAGGACCAACAGGTCCACAAGGTCCTCAAGGTTTCCAAGGTGCCCAAGGTGCAACAGGACCTGGTGGTCCAACAGGAGCACAAGGCGCAACAGGTCCAGGTGGTCCTACAGGTCCTCCAGGACCGACAGGTGCCCAAGGTGCAATAGGACCTGGTGGTCCACAAGGAGCTCAAGGTGCAACAGGACCTGGTGGCCCTACAGGCGCCCAAGGTGCTGCTGGCGCCCCAGGAGGTCCTGGCCCAACTGGAGCACAAGGTGCAACAGGACCGGGTGGTCCAACTGGCCCTCCAGGACCAACAGGCCCAACAGGTGCCCAAGGCGCTCCAGGACCCGTAGCAGGTTCAGCTAACCAAGTAGTATACAAGGATGGCTCTAACAACCCAGCAGGTAGTGCTAACATGACCTTTAACGGTACTACATTAACAGTAGCAGCGTTAGTAGAATCTTCAGCCTTAAAATACAAGAAAGATATTATTCCAATTACAGGTTCACTAAAAGGTGTACATGGAATGCAAGGTGTATACTTTACTAGTAAAAAAGATAATTCTAGACAGATTGGTTTTATCGCTGATGAGATCTTTAAAACTTACCCAGAATTAGTTCAACTAAAAGAAGGAGAAGTAGATAGTTTACAATACCAACGTATAACCGCAATTCTAGTAGAAGCTGTAAAAGAACTTGATGAACGTTTAAGAAAATTAGAAGGAAAATAATATGGCCTGTTTACAAAACTCCATAATAGGAAATCAACGTGTTGGAAGAGGTGGTTATAGTAATAATTCTAGTCTTAGTTTAGGATACTGTTCTTTAATTAACGCAACCTCTACTAATTCAGGTAATATTGCTATGGGAGTAAATTCCCTTAGGGGTGTGACCACAGGAGACTATAACGTAGCCGTAGGTTATAAAGCTCTTTGTTCAGTTACAACAGGTAATGGTAATACAGCAGCTGGATATTTAGCTGGGTGTACAACAACTACAGGAGCTTGTAATACTTTCCTTGGGTATAAAACCTATTTACCTACAGCGGCTGCAGGATGTAGTTGTAACACTGCTATAGGCTTTTGTGCTCAAAGAACTACTATAGGTAATAGAAATACCGCTATTGGAACTTGTGCACAAACTCAAACTGGGGCGTGTTCAACTAGTAGTAATGATGTAGCTATAGGATATAGAGGAGGATTTGTTACTTGCTACAATTCAAATGTAGCTATAGGAACTTGTACTAAAGCGTATGGCTATAGTGTTATGGTAGGTAAAAACCGATATGGTTCTGCCTGCTCCACAGCAGTTGGTCATGGACCCTATGGTACTGGTATCTGTAGTATTTCTTTAGGATACTGTTCTCAAGCAGGTGGAACTAATACTATAGCTATTGGATGTGGGGTCATTAATGGTAATTCAAACCATATTCAATGGGGTAATTCTTCAAATAATGTAAAAAATTGTATTTGGCCTACTTGGGGTACACTTTCAGATCAAAGAGATAAAACTAATATTCAAAGTTTAGATTTTAAGTATGGTATAGAATTTATAAAAAAACTAAAACCTAAATCATTTAATTGGGATAATAGAGAAACTTACGTTAGAGAATGCGGTTTTGAATTCGGACAAAAAGATGGTACATTAACTAATTCTGAAGAAAATTATGGTTTTATGGCTCAAGAAATTGATAAAACTATAGAAGAATTAGATATTAAATTTGATGCTTTAAAAGGAAAAGAAAAGGACGCATTTCGTTTAACATATTCTGCCTTTATAGCTCCTATGATTAAAACAGTTCAAGAAATAGCTACTCGTTTAGAGTTGTTAGATCAAGAAATAACTCAATTAGAAACAGTATAATAATATGGCAACTTTAGCTAATTTATGTATAGGTAATCCTAATATAAGAGTAAACCGTGGGGGCACTACTGAAGGAACTTTAGGTTTCGGTTATTATGCTCTTCGTTCTACTAATGGAGCTAATGCACGAAATATGGCATTTGGTAATGCTTTACAAAATACTGGTTTATCCCATTGCTATAACACAGCTATAGGTATGTTAGCAGGATGTGGTAATACTAGTGGACAACAAAACACATCTGTAGGTCATTACGCTGGTAGAGCTATTACAACTCCATATCAAAATAGTGCGTTCGGATTTAAAGCTTTATGTGCCCACACTACAGGTTGCAGACAAATAGCCATAGGAGCGTGTTCAATGATTAATGGTACTACTGGTAACTCTAGTATATCTATTGGAGTTAATGCATATACTTACAATGCTACTAATTCTATAGCTATAGGTTCAGGAGCTATAGCTTCTAGCAATAGAAGTGTAGCTATAGGATATAATGCTGTTAGTGCAGGTGATAATAGTGTAGCTATAGGAGCTAGTAGTTGTGCAGGTGTAGCAAATAGTGTAGCTATAGGATATGGCGCTAAAACATCCGAGTGTTGCTCTATTGCTATTGGGTATAAGGCTAAAACTTTATATAGTAACCATATTTCTATAGGATCTGGTTTTACTAATTACTATGCTGCAGGTGCTATTACTATGGGGAATACGAACCATAATACATACAACTGTGTATATGTAGCATGGTCATATTGTTCAGATCGTAATGAAAAAACTAATATTCAAACCTTACCATATAATTTTGGTTTACCCTTTATTAAAAAATTACGCCCTGTAAAATTTAATTGGGACATCAGAGAAAAATATGTTGAAAAATGTGGGTTTGAGTTTGGACAAAAGGATGGTACCTTAGCACAAGAAAGAGAAAACTATGGATTAATAGCTCAAGAATTAGAACAAGTTCTACAAGAACTTAATCTTAGATTTGATGGTTTAACTAAAAATGATAAACGATATCATTTAGCAAGCACTAATCTATTAGCTCCTCTAGTAAAATCTATCCAACAACTCTCAACTAAACTTGACGCTATTAAAGAAAGATTAACTACTTTAGAAAATAATTAAATATGGCTACACTTTTAGGAAATACTTATGTTTTTCCTCTACCATCTGGAGGTTGTTGTGTTTGTATAGCACCTAACAATACTGCCACTATGGGTCGAGGTATATTAGGAGGTTTAGGTGGTTGCGCTCAACAAGCAACCGCAAAAAATACCGTCTTTGGATTTAGAATAGCCAATTATGGTAGTGCTAGTAACCTAAAAAACTCAGTAATAGTAGGATATGATGCTGCCCAAGGATTTGGAAACTCAGCTGCTTGTAATGCTTCTTGTGGTAATACCCTAATTGGTTCTAAAGCAGGATATGATGTTAGATCAGGTGCTAGTGGAGCTTATTGTGGACGTGGTAATACTTTTTTTGGACATAGAACCGGATGGCAAAATCAATTTGGAAGTCGTAATATAGCAATTGGCCCTTTTTCTTTATTCTCTCAAGGTAACTATTCAACTGATAATATAGCTATGGGAGATGTAGCCCTACGTGGGTATGGAACTACAGGAAAAAGAAATATAGCTATAGGATGCCAGGCTTACCAAGGTGCTTCTAACAGTTGTACTGATAATATTTTTATTGGAGCTTGTTCTGGAAGATATGCTCAATATCGTCTTGGATTAACTGCTGTAGGATTTAGAGCAGCAGCTGGTGGTGGTATCCAAAACAATAAAGGGGTATCTATTGGAGCCTATAGTAGTGTAAGTGGTATTTGTTCTACAGTTATAGGGAGGGGAGCAACTGGTGGAGACAATGCTAATAAAATTTCAATTACTACAAATTGTAGCCCATCTGCTACAGCTCACCATACTCTTCTTGGTAATTCTTCCAATAATAGAGCTTATATAGCCTACCCATGGACTGACCTTTCAGACCAACGAGATAAAACTAACATTAAATCTTTATCCCCAAACTTAGGTCTTCCATTTATTAAAAAACTTAATCCTGTAACTTTTAATTGGGATAAAAGAAGTAAATATGTTGAAAAATGTGGTTTTGAATGGGGCCAAAGAGATGGTACCTTAGTAGAACCAGAAGAACAATACGGTTTTATAGCTCAAGAAATGGAAGAAGCTTTAAATGAACTAAATGTTAAATTTGAGGCTTTAGGAAAACAAAAATCAGAACATAATAAAAATGTTGACGTTTATGATTTAAGATATTTAGAATTAATTTCTCCTATGGTTCAATCATTAAAAGATCTTATAGAAGATTTAGAAAATACTGAAGTAAGATTGGAAGTATTAAAATCTTAACGTATATTATATCTAATAAATAGTTGTATACACTTATGGTAAAAAAAGTTTTTTATAATAGTTCTCTACCTAGGTCTGGTTCTACTCTTATCCAAAATATTTTAGCTCAAAATCCTAAAATATATTCAAGCCCTACTTCTGGGCTTTTTGGATTTATAGATGCTGCTAGAACTTTATATTCTAGTCTACCTGAATTTAAAGCTCAGGATGAAAAAGAGATGGAAAAAGCCTATAAGGGTTTTCTTAAGTCTGGAATATATGGGTATTACAATGCTATTACAGATCGTCCTTATATTATAGATAAAAGTCGAGCTTGGAAATCAGAATCAGAATTTATTAGATTTTTTGACCCTAACCCTAAAATTATATGTATGGTTAGAGATTTAAGAGGAGTGTTTGCATCTTTAGAAAAAAAATATCGTAAAAACCCTCACCTTAATTTAGGGACATCAGATTGGAATGTTTTAAGAGGTACTAATTCTAATAAACGAATTGAATTTTTTTCTAACAACCCTCCTATTGGCCCCGCTATAGATAGATTATATGACAGTATTTTAATGGGTAACCATGAAAATGTTTTATTTATTCGTTATGAAGATTTAACACAAAATCCAACAAAAGAATTAAAACGAATTTATAGTTATTTTGAACTTCCACATTTTGAGCATGATTTTAATAATGTAGAACAACTTACCCATGAAGATGATTCAGTTCATGGTGTGTTTGGAGATCATGTTATTCGAAAAAAGGTAGAATATAAAGAACCTGATTTTAAAGAAGTTTTAGGTGAGAAAGGATGTGATATGATTGTAGAAGCTTATCCTTGGTTTTATGAATTATTTGAATACGAAAAATGAAAGTAGGTTCTCAAATAGAAGTTGCTGAAGAGCAACCTAAAGAAAAATATATAGTATGGCATATTGAAGGAGGCCTCGGTAAAAATATAGCTGCTACCTCACTTCTATCATCTATAGCTAAAAAATACTCAGATAGAAAATTTATAATGGTAGCTTCTTACCCTGAAATTTTCTTAAATTTTCCTGAAATCGAACGTGTATATAATGTAGGTAATACTCCTTATTTTTATCAAGATTATATTGAAGAAAAAGATACATTAGTTTTTAGGCAAGAAGGATATTACCAAACAGGGCATATTCAAAAAGAACAACATTTAATTAAAAGTTGGTGTGAATTATTAGACATAGAATATACAGGTCAAACACCTGTTATTTTACCTAACATGGTTCAAGCTAACTTAATGAATAGATGGACAAGAAATAGACCAGTAATGGTTATACAAACTAATGGGGGTCCTTTACAAGATAGTAAATTATATAGTTGGACTAGAGATATACCACCTTACATAGCGCAAGAATTAGTCAATTATTTTTCTCAGGAATATCATATAATCCAAATTTGCAGAAATGAATCTCAAGCAATCCCAGGTACTGAAGCTATATTTCATCCTTTAAGTAATTTAGATTTAATTTCTATATTAGCTGCCTCTAAAAAACGAATTTTAATTGATTCTTCTCTTCAACATGCCTCCGCGGCTTTAAATCTATCTTCAACTGTTTTATGGGTTGGTACTTCATATAAAGCTTTTGGGTATGATTTGCATACTAATATTGTAGCTAATCCCCCAAAGCATAAACCTAAACTTATAGATTCTTACCTATTTGATTATAATTTTGAAGGATGGGCTGAACAGTGTCCCTATGATAGTCCTTTAGAAATGTTTGACTTAGAAAAAATTATTAAATCTACTACAAATTCTTAATTTATGGAAATAAAACCTATTATCCCAGTCCCTTCACATATTAATCAAACTAACTATTATTGGTTCAAAGAAGGTTTAGATTTAATTGATGTATAAAAAGTAGAAGACTTAGCTGATACTTATCCTTATACAAAAGGTACTATTGTAGGTAATGATGAAATTGTAGAATCTATAAGAAAAAGTAAAATTAAATGGCTACATCCTAATGATAATAGTAGTTGGCTTTATGATCAAATTCTTAATATGACTGTTGAGGCTAATAAAGCCATGTGGAATTTTAATCTTTACTCAGTGATTGATTCAATCCAATACACAGTATATTCTGAAGGAGGAGGCCATTATGACTGGCATATGGATATCGGCCCAGGATCAATTAGTCATAGAAAAGTATCTATTGTAGTTCAACTTTCAGATCCTAGTGAATATGAAGGTGGTGATTTAGAACTATGGTATGGTGGGGGAACAATACAAATTCCTAAACATAAGGGTTTAACAGTTCTATTCCCAAGTTTTTCAATGCACCGTGTAACACCAATTACTAAAGGTACTAGAAAAAGTTTAGTTTTATGGGTAGGTGGTGAACAT
>Ga0315901_10010845_pt1 | contig 10322 bp, 23 predicted proteins | sample LakEriMetagenome_10_FD_203761 | JGI IMG/M metagenome (GOLD analysis project Ga0315901, IMG submission 203761) | Freshwater fungal communities from buoy surface, Lake Erie, Ohio, United States - Buoy 2 MA116 | ecosystem: Environmental > Aquatic > Freshwater > Lake | place: USA: Lake Erie, Ohio... | reverse complement strand
TGCCACCACCTTTAGCAGTTTTAACTTTAAGGATACCATGTCCTAAATCTGTTACTTGCACTGTTTCGGATTCTAGACGGTGCGTGTTTGTGCTGGGTTCTAAAACAACTACTTGCATATGATATATAGATTAAAAAGTTACTTAATTAAATATAAGAATTATTTTTCAAAAAACCAATCAAAATATTAACTTTGTGCCGTTAATAAACCAAAATATTGATCTTTACTCAAAGACACCAAGTTACCGCGCGGTTCAACATCGCTGGTTAATTCTACTAACAACACATCGCCTTGACGTTTCAATTCCTTGATGAACGGAATTAGATTTTCATGCACAAAAAATGTACGGGCTATAGCTTCCAATGGATCTGATTTATACTGTTCATCGATCCAAAGCCAATGCTCATTCTCGGTGGTTGTGCACCAGCATCTAACTGCATATACTGAACTGTTTAATCCTAATTTACTGCCATCTACTCGATGTGTTTCAAACACAACATCATATTCTGCATATCCTAGGAATTCTCCGGATTTTGAAAACTGCTTGTGTCGTACCGGTTGTCCAGCAACTGCTACACGCTTATGACCTAATTCTTTAATCATGTCCGGGACGCGTATAGTACCAAACACAATTGCACGAAACAAATCATGATTTATACGAAATGCTTCTGCATATGTATACGGCTTAACTAAATCATAATCTTCTCGAAAATCTGCTAATACTTCAGACAATGACTTAAGCAACGCCGGATTCGCACAGGTTTCAATTAGATGTTCTATAGGCTCAATAAACCCGGCAATGAACCTTGCCTTGTTAGTAAATTTATTCTTAAGATATCGCAGTGCTGCAGATGTCTTTAAAGGCGTTCTAGTAGATGATCTATTCCAATTTATATCAGATGCATAAAAAGTGCGATCATCGGTTTCATAATAAAATCCTGGGGTATCCTGAAAGAAATATACTCGCATAACTCAAAATTAAAGATTACAATAAAATTCATGCTGGGTGGACTCTGCGGAAACTATCAGCTGATATTCCCATAGACCTACCTGATTTCCGTTGTGAAAACTTCCTTTCCAGGCTACTCGACCGTTACGCCAATAACCCGTAAAAGTTCCGGTTTTCGAATTAGGAGTGTTTTGTGCCCGACCAGGCCATCCATAGAGTCTAGCATTTTCTTTTGCCTGCTCTAATTCTCGTTGATACTTCATCTCTCTTTGTTTTTAATTATAATATAAAAATAAGAAAAAAAAGCACACGAGTCAAGCAAAATCTAAAAAAAGTTCAAAAAAGTTTTTAATTATCGTTGTACTAAATTTGCTTTTGCCCATTCCGAAATAACAGGAGTTAGTGCGTTACGTAACGCAGTATCTTGTTCTGGCTTTAATTTAATAATCTTTCTAGCAACGTTTAATTTCTGACCGATAAACACCATTAAGCCGTTTAATATAGCATCAGACATTGCAGTAGCATCGGTGCTATCTTTTGGAATTGATTGTATTTCTTGACGAAGCGTTTCTGCAATTCCTTCGCCTCTACGTATATATGGCCATTGCACCGGCGTTAAATTGTCTTGTATAGCCTTACTTACTGCATCTGTGAATCGACGATTATTACGACGTTGTATGAGTTTTGCCCATACGATAAAACCAGCATAGCTTAAAGCTGCAGTGATACCGTTTATTAAATATGTGAGATTGAGTTTAGTGTTATCGATGGGTTGAGCATTCTCTTGCTCCGATAATAATGATTTTAATCGTATCACGTTGTTCCTTTATTAATATATATCATGTTATTGTTGCAATGTTTTAACCAACATATCGCTTAATTCTTTAGTAATCATGTAACTGCCGTTGTCACCTTGCATGTATATGGTTTGAGGTTCGCCGGCATTCCAAGAAATTTTAACGGGTCTTGTTTTTAAATATTGCCAGAATTTATAATTTTGCGGATTAGCATTATCTAACACATGCACGCCTAACACATCACTAGGTCGACCTAAAGATTTATCCGTGATACCGGCATCATCCCAATTTTCTCCAACTCGCGCGTTGGCTATTGCAACAGTGCCATTGGATGTAAATACAGTACCCGGATCGATTAGTATGAACATACCCGGACCATCAGCAATAGATGCTTTACCCATGTTTGTCATTCGAATAGCACCTTGTTTGTATTGAGTTTTATAAGTTGCACCGGATTTTAATCGTGGAGCATTGGATGCAGGTTCGCCAAACAATTCGTTGATTATGGATTTTAATCGTATCACGGCGTTCCTTTATTAATATATATTATACGTCCTTAATTCCCGTGCTATCAGCCACACTTTTACGCACTAGATACAGCTTTCCGCTTCGATCTAATACAGTGTATCCAGCAGTAGCTACGCGCGCAGCATTAGCACTTAATAAGCCCCGATATATGTGAGTCTTTTGCAAATCCTTTTTCGTGCTCGACGGATCAGATCCGGTAACATCTATGCTACCAGGTGCATGTGTATCGATAAAATCAAAAATAGCCTCAGCAGCAGTTGCCAGCAAACGCAGGTAATTGATTGCTCCGCGCGCCGTGCTGCGGGAATGTGACACCGTGAATCCTTCGCCGCTACGATCTTGTGACGTCATGACGAATGCATATTCGCCACCCGGCGTGTTGGTACCGATGCCGACGAAAGTGAATACGATGGGGTGACCATCTGCGGTGAATTTAGCTTCCCACCACATTCGGCCTTCGGGTGTCCACGTGAATTGTGTGACATAAGGTTGCACACCACCTAAGGATATCTCAGTTAATATGTCCCGCAGACGTATCATTAAATGCTTTCGAATCGAGCGTTGATGCCATGCTGTGCAAATTCATCATCCAACAAACGCTCTAATGCATCATATGCATCCGGCGACTCCGGAAACATCCAATAACCTTCACGAGCATTCCATTCCGCATGAAGTCCCAGGCCATCTATCAAATCACCAATTTTATTGTTGTCCATTTGCGTCGAACCGGTTACCATGATGCCGGTATCACGTCGTTCTAAAAGAGTTTTTAATCGTATCATATTAATATATATCAGTCTAGTACGTTGTAAGCAAGTTTTGAATAAGTGCGCCCTTCCAGGCCCCTTCCAGGTCCGCACTCCTAAATCTTATCTTTAATTCCCGTCCAATCGAAACGAGTAATCGAAGCCCCATCTCGTTGGAGGACTAAAATACTATTATCGTCTTTAATAACCGAGTATCCTTTTAGATTATTTATAATATATTTTTTATACATTTTCATTCTACGAGGATCAGATTTAGATACACCAAATGTAATTTGTTTTGGTTTTATATCATATATGGCTTGACGTACTATTTTTATGACTGTACTCATGACACGATATAAGTTTCCTTTATTAGGTTCAATTTCATAGTCCATACGATCACCTAAACCAACCACAACTCCAAAAGCAATTTCCATTGTTTGCTTAAATGTGTGAAATGTAACTTTATATTGGGTGCCATCTTCAGTAGTAAAATAGGATTCCCCAAGATGCTTGTTGTAAGAGTGTTCATATGGGGTTGCTGTGGCTTCTCCTATTTCTGCTAGTAAGTGTTTAAGACGTATCATACTAATAAATATGTTTCCGCATAAATGCTGGAAACGATGCGGCCTAAACATCGAAGAGCATTGACAGAAGAAATAGTACGTAGGTAGGTATAGGGAAGTATAGGTAGGTATTGGGTGAAAGAATATATTATAGGTAGGAAGAATACTTATATGCACCGCATATCCTAATAAAGAGCACCTATATAGCAAAATTTTTACCCGTGCTAGAAAAACAGATATAACCTCCATCCTCAATCAGGGGGTCTACGGGGTGTTAATGAAACCCTCCCCCACCCCCCTATTTTGGGGGGGCATCCCCGGGGTTTTCCGGGGGCTATACGGGGGGGCTACCGGGGTGTAGAATAGGGGGGCTACCTACCCCCCTTTATACCCCTATGGGTCTCTCCTTATATATAAGGTCTATGTCTGCTGCTGCTTATGCCGGTACCAAGTCTCGATCGATTAGTGACTGAATGCTTAATGCTGGTATGCCTAATGCTTCACGAAGCTCATACAACATGCTCCACTGAGCTCCAAGTCTTGTAGTGATTGGTTCATCCTGTCCCCAAAGCTTCTTTGCTTCTTGCAACTCTTTCCATGCCTTCGCTTCTGCTACCTGGATCTCTTCTACCATTTGTTTCTTTGTCATGTCTCTCTCTTTATATATTATACTTAACTCTACTTACTCTTACTCTCTTATCTATTAAAAGGGACTTGTGCATATCCGCTTATTGCTATTTGCTTTAGGCATTCTGGACATCCTACTTCGGTTATGCCGGCCATTGCTGCATGGTTGCTACTTAATGCCGGAGTACCACATAGGTTGCCGCGGCCGCTTAAATAAGCGTGAGCCGTATCGGTCCACACATTGCCTTTGTTACCGAAGATGCTAAACATGTTCCCTAACTCTTTTACTGCTACTTTTTTCATATCTCTCTCTTTTTAATTTATATAAAGATAAGGTTTTTCTGAACACGTGTCAACCTTTTCCGTAACTTTTTTTAAACTTTTTTTTATAGTGCAAAGCCGACACCTTTCGGTGCCGACTTGCTATTTGAGAGATATGATTTCTATTCTGCTGCGATGATCTGCTCTGCTACCATCATCTCAGGATCCTCAAAGCCCATTGCACATATGCGTGCTGCTTTGATAAAGCTTCTGAGGTTGACATCGATCCCTATGAACTTCTTGTCCAGCTTCTGCATGATCTCCAGGGCTTGCTGCTTCGCTGCTAGCGGAATGCTACGCTCCATGTCAGGCATAAGCTGCTCCATGCGCTGGAACATCTGCGTGGTGTTCATTGAGATGTCTGCTACAAAGCTACGTGAGCGGATCGCTTCATCCAATTTGCTTTGGTGGATGTTGCTGATGAAGATGATGCGACCGGTGAACTCAAAGTGTGCTGGGATCGGCTCACCAAATTCATCTTTAAGAGGCTTGCTGGAGATGTAACTGATCTTGCGTGTGTCATAGCTATCCAAAGCCGCTTTGAGGATGTTCACTGCATCGTCGTCTTTGAATACAGAGTCGCAGTCATCAAGCACCACCACCTTGTCGGAGTTCTGGTATAGGGTGATGAAGAGACCTGCTGCGGTTGCACGACCTTTGAAGTGAACGAACTCATAGCTTTCTCGCAGACCCAGGCCCTTCAGCGTCTCTTTGACAAGATGCGTCTTGCCCGTACCCGCCATACCCGTGATCACCAATGACGGTTGGATCCCTCGCCCTACCATTTTAGTGAGTCGCTCCAGGTTACCGAACATTACCTGAGGATCTCTGCTTTCGATCACTGACAGGAAAGACATCTTGCTGGCTGCTGGTGGCGTTACTGATACACCTGCTTGTGCTCCCGGAACTCTGGTTACTCGGCCTCCGGAGGTCACCATTAGCACTTCCCGGTTAGCTTCTGCGTTGCGAAGTTGCACGTCTCGGATCAGGCCCTTAGGTGCAAACTCACCGGTGTTAACATTCTTTGCAAACAACTTACCCTTTACTCTTACTGGCTCAAATACATTCATCATATCTCTCTCTTTTAAATTTATAATATAAAAATAAGCAAAATAATGTTCGGATCCTAATCTTTTTTAAACTTTTTTATTCCGGGAAATCGATCTCCATATCCGGAGTGTTGTCATAGTCAGCGCGTGTATCTAATACGTCCTGGATTGCATCAAGTCGGCTGAAGTACGTCTCACAGATGCCCCGGCCGAGCTCACCACTGCCATCCATTGCTAGGTCTTGCTCCAATCCATCAACTAGACGATCATGCTCTGCTAATAACTCTGCGGTAGTCAATTTTGTGTAATCTGTCATCTCTCTCTCTTTTAAATTTATAATATAAAAATAAGCAAAATAACCGTGCGTGTCAACCTTTTAGCAAACTTTTTTTAAACTTTTTTACAGGCCGGAAAACTCCCCGTCGACGAACAATAAAGCTTCTCCCGGCTCTAATCCAGCAACTGCGAGGTTGAGGTATCCGTCATTAGGATCCGAGATGTTGTCCATATCGAGGATAGCAAAGTCGACTCCTTGCTGTTCCAATATTGTTATAAACCCTTTTGCCTGGAAGGCTTCTGCTGTTGCGATGATGTCTTGTCTTGTCATATCTCTGATTGTTTCTCACGTCCGCATGGGCCAACCTTTCGAGCTGGCCCGGGACTATTGAGAGATATGATTTACTCTGGGATATCTGTTAAGGTGCCTTCTTCTGCCGCTTCCTCTTCCTCAACAACAAAGCTGTCTAAGACAGATGTGATATGCTCCATAATAGCGGAGGTGTCAACATCAACTCTGTCAAGTCTGATCGTGTTATTGTAATCCAATTCAAACTCGGCGCTGTCAGTGTCAACGAAGTCTCCGGAATTGTAATCTAAGCATCGATCGATCTTGCCAGCGATCTCTTCTGCTAATTCCTGTGACATACCCAACTTCGTTTCGACTACGATCTCCGGATCGAGTTGCTGGATGAGTGCGACTACATTTTCGATGGATACTACTGAGGTTAACGTCTTTGCTCCCTCTAACTGCGCAATCAATTGTTCTTTTGTCATTTTCTCTCTTTTTAAATTAATACTTAAATATAAGATTTATTTTAATGCGATCCAACCTTTTTGGTAACTTTTTTTAAACTTTTTTTTTACCCGAAGAATCCTCCGGCTATTTATTTGTTGTTTTTATTATTAATTGCACTTTTGAACTCTTCAAACCACTTGGGAATTAAAAAATATTTCCTTTGAATATCAGACTCCACTAAAAAATTATAGAAATCTATATAGCCTATTTCTCTGGCTTTTTCACTAAGAAATTTTATTGTATCTTCCATATTCTCTCTTTTTAAATTAATACTTAAATATAAGTAAAATAATCCTGCGTGTCAACCTTTTTGTTAACTTTTTTTAGTTAAGGTTAATACGATTCTGTATGGCTTCTCGTGTCAAATCCGATCCGGCTGTCTTGCTGGTTTTGGATTCTGCAAACTTAGCCAACAACTCAGCTATCTCTATTACCTCACCTCGCTGGATTGCTACCATGAGCATCGGGATGATTACACTCAGTGCCGCGAAGTCTTCATCGCCGGTTACCATTGCTAGGTTCAGCGCAGCGTCTGCGGATCCTGACATTTGGTCTACTAACTCTCTGATCATTTTTTCAATTTCATTCATCTCTCTCTCTTTTAAATTTATAATATAAAAATAAGCAAAATAAGAACGCGTGTCAACCTTTTTGTCAACTTTTTTTAATCTTTTATCCAGACATTTTCATAGAAAGATCTCAGCATGCGGCTGCCATTAACCATCACATAGTCCCTTCTCAACTTGAATAGATACTGCAGGGTTCGGTTAAAGGTCCAGAACTTCTCAACATTTTTATTGGTTGGTGTGTTATAGAATCCCTTAGGGTTCTCTCCGAACTCTGCCTGGAGTGCTTGAACGATCTCCATCTTGCTGTTAAATGTATTTTTCATATCTCTTAATTTTATACTTAAAGATAAGCAAAAAAAGAACACGTGTCAACCTTTTTCGGAAAAAAGTTTTAAAAAGTTTACAGGTACTGAGCAAACGTCTGGATCCCCGGTAATGCAGCCAAAGACTTCTCGCCGGCTCTAACCAATTGGCGAGCTCGTTCTCCTGTGACCGACATCTCTTCAGCAATCTGCTCCATGCATTGGGCATACTCGCGATCAATACCATAGAACCGCATCACAGCTTCGCGCTCCTTCGGCTTAAGCTGGCTCAAAGCTCTTTGTAGATCAAACCGCAGATCTGCCTTGTCACGAGCGGATACTACACCTTCTGCTGCCAGGTAACGATCCGCATAGGTTTCTTTGTTATCTTCATCACCTACCGGTGCATGGATCGATTTGATGTGTTGCTCTTCGGTTGCTGTCTTATGTGACGGGATCCTTACCACTCTGGAAAGGTCATTCAGAGCCTTTTGCAACTCAGCTCGGATATACCACACAGCAAAGGTAATGAACTTGACACCTTTCTTCGGATCGAATCGTTCTGCGGCTTCGAAGAGTCCAATGTTGCCGAATGCAATAAGATCCTCCAAAGGCAATCCCATGCCCTGATACTGCTTGGCTACCTGGATCACAAATCGAAGATTGGCTTCTACCAATGCATTCACTGCGGTGCGATCTCCGGCTTGTGCGCGCTCGGCTAATGCGGCCTCTTGTTCTCTGGTAAGGTTACCGCTCTTCTTTACTTCCTGGATGTATCGCAATGTGCTAGCTACATCCGTTACAATTGCTCCTGTGCTTACATGAATCTTCTTTGCCATATCTCTTATTTTTGTAACTCGTTTATTGACTGAATGATTACTTTGATACAAACAGCAACCGCCAATACGACGGTTACTGCTACTAGGATCTTTGCTACGATCATTTTCCTGTGGTTAGGAATCTGAATGATACTCTAACCGGTACCGTCTTCTTCAATTTAGCTCGGTACTCTGCATTCTTTTGGCCTTGCTTGATTGCTTGGTCTACGGTTGTGGTGTTGCCACCTACTCGAGCGTCGCGGGTGAACTGACCCATTACTGCTGCTTGTCTTTCGAATCCGGAATTTTTTGCTTTCTTTGCCATCTCTCTTATTATTTAATTTCTATACTTAAAGATAAGGAATAAAACCATGCGTGTCAACCTTTTTCCAAGAAAAGTTTAAACTTTTTTTTACGGAAGATCCTCCGTGTCATACAATTCGAACTCCACCGGACCACTTTGGTCTTCCCGGGTATATGAATCTACAAATCCATATCCGTTCTGCACCATTGCTAGTGCCTCTTCTTCAGTCTCAGCTTCGACTTCATAACACTGAATCAACGTTGCCGGGATCTTTTCTTCAAAATAAAACCTCTTCATTTTCTCTCTTTTTAAATTAATACTTAAATATAAGCAAAATAACCGTGCGTGTCAACCGAAAAGTTAACTTTCCACAAACAATGCTTTTATTAGTTGATTTGCAGCGATCGCTGTTGATAGAAAGCTTCTTCCCCCAATGTGGAAATCAACTTCCTCATTCAGATCCAATACCCGGTACTTCTTCCAATCATAAATTGTGAATAGGATCCCATCCTCAGTTTCACACACCCAATCAAAATTAGTTTTGTCGCGTCCGTCATTACTTCCCCATTGCGCGGGTCCTAGCAAATCAATTAATTGCTGTGGAGTGCATTGCACTGTTACATTGTGGAAGCTTGTTCCTGTCGGGCTTTTTTTAGATTTCTTAACCATTTTCTCTCTTTTTAAATTAATACTTAAATATAAGGATTATTTTGTTCGGATCCTAATCTTTTTCAAACTTTTTTATGATCCCGGATGCTAAAAGTGCCTCAATAAGTTCCGCATTAGGCACAAAGCCATTAGGCATAAATTGATCCAGGTAAGTGTCTGTAACCGGAGCCTCTGCATCCAATTCTTCCTCAAATTCTGCTACCAGGATCCCTTCCAGGAATTGTGCTAGCTCCGCAGCTAGGGTAATGTCAATTTTAAATTCTCTCGTCATATCTCTCTTTTTAAATTAATACTTAAATATAAGGAATAAATCAATGCGATCCTAATCTTTTTTAAATTATTTTGATCGGGCTGCTTGTTTGTCTAATTGCTCTAATTCCTCAACGGTCTTACCCAATGCTAATTCATATTTAAGATCTGACTCAGCATTCTGAACAAACTGGAAATTGAAATCTGTGGCGGGATCCAACTCTAACTGATACCGCATTGCTGAGATGCTATACTCTACAACTACTGTGCCAGCAGTTACATTGGCTCGGATTAATCGACCAAACAACACCGCGGGCCCGTCTAACACAGGATCAAAAAATGTGTTTAAAATAGCCTGGCCGTTATCGTCTTGGCTGAAGCGGCCCGGGTTTGTGAATTTTACTTTCATATCTTTCTTTTTAAATTAATACTTAAATATAAGCAAAATAATAATGCGATCCTAATAAAAAGTAAAAAAAGTTTGCTGGCCCTAAAAGCCAACAAACCCTTGTTTCAAATCTAATGCTAAATCCTCAGCTATATCCTTAAGCCGGTAATACGGAGCATCTTCTATTTCTGCCTCAACTCGTCTAGCAACTTCTGCTACGTCAAACCCCGATCCAAAGCTATGGCATAATACGGCTCTCTGGATTTTTATCATTGCCGGAGTAGCTGCATATTCCCAATCTTCATCGCCATCAACATCACTCACCTCGGTCCACATTTCAAATACTTTAACTCTAACGGCTTCTG
>Ga0315901_10010839_pt1 | contig 10323 bp, 10 predicted proteins | sample LakEriMetagenome_10_FD_203761 | JGI IMG/M metagenome (GOLD analysis project Ga0315901, IMG submission 203761) | Freshwater fungal communities from buoy surface, Lake Erie, Ohio, United States - Buoy 2 MA116 | ecosystem: Environmental > Aquatic > Freshwater > Lake | place: USA: Lake Erie, Ohio... | reverse complement strand
TACGCGGCAATGTTGTGATGCACGACTACGCGGGAATCTCGCGGCTCAACGCCTCAGCCTCAGCAGCCTCAGCAGCAAGCTCGACCTTCAACTCCTCAACCGCGTCAATGACGGCCTGACGCGGACGATCACGCTGCTTCTCATACGTGATCACATAGTCAGGATCGTACCCACCCATCTTGATCATCTCGCAGATGATCTTATGCGTCGGCTCGCCCTTCTTGCCCTTGTCCTGCTCGTACGTCGGCCACGGAGCCTCAAGCCGCTTATCACCAATCAGGATGTGATCCTGACCAAACCCCGCATCAGCAAGCAGCCGCTCCTCAGCGATCCTCCGATCCTCCTCATTGCCAATCGACTCAGTATCAAACACACTGAACATCAAGTCGGGATTCCAACCCTCATGCGCCTGACCATTCACCACACCAACAACCGTCGTCGGCGTAGCACCGTACGCAATGATCGAACCATCCTCACGCTTGCCAAAGCCAAGCCAATGCTGCTTCGCAATCTCAGCCTCCTCGGGCCGCACCATGCCATGCTGAAACTGGCACATAATCGCCGCCTCAACAGTCTGCGGAAGCATCGTGCCACCAGGACCAAGAACCATTTGAATCTTGTCGGGCCTAGCAACAACCATATAGTTCGCGTGCTTACTAACGAATCGCATCTTCTAGTTCTCCTCTTGGGTCGGATGAGGGTGGACAGGGGAGCCGCCCGTAGGCGACTCCCCTGTTCGTGTTGGCTTAGTAGCCGGTGATGCCGCGAATGATCGCGTGCTTCTTCTCCTGCCCCAGCTCGAACGACCACTCGGTCAGGTACTCCTGCTTCACCGAGTCCTCGTCGTTGGCCTGCCGGTCCGGCTTCAACACGGTGTCGCGGAGCGGACGCATCTTCACGTCGTCCATGTCCACGACGACGCCGATGCCGCCGTACTGGTTGCCGCTGGCCTGGAAGTCGAGCCAGTCGCGCTTGATCATGATCTGGATCACAGCGCCAGAGGCCGACTGGTACTGGCCGAGCGACACGCCGTACTTGTTCGTATCGACGCTAGCGAGAGCCAGCTTGCCCTGCGCGAACGAGGACATGGCGCTCGCCACGAGCGGCGAGACGAACATGACCTTGTTCTGCGAACCGTAACGGAACGCGGTGCGCAGGAACGTCTCCATCACGGACTCGGTGAGGTTGCCACCGACGCTCGTGATGTTCGACGTGACGTACTGGAAGATGCCACCGACGTAGCCGATGGGCGTGGAACCAGACGTGTTGAGGTCGCGAACACCCCAGAACAGGGAGTTCTCAAGCTGACGCTTATGCTCGATCAGCTTCTTCTTCGCCTCGTTCGCAGGCTCCGGACCACCGTACAACTTCGACGCGACCAGCGTGTTCGTGAAGCCCCACGGGTCACGCTGGATCTGAGCGTAGTTGTAGTTGGCGACCTTCTTCGTCTGGATGAGCGTGCCGAGCGTGGCACCCTCAGCAGCCGCGTTGCCGACCTTGATCAGGTCAACACCCGAAGCAGCGGAGAGAGCCGTGACGCCGCCAAGCGCGCGCGTGACGTACACGGTGTTGGCCGACACGGCGCTCACGGAGCAGTTCTCGCCCGTGGTCGCAATGCGAACAACATCGCCAGGACGGAAGTACGTCCCGGTGCCGGTCGCGACGGCGATAGCCGTCAGGTCCGACGCCGCCGAAGCGGAAAGAGTCGTCAGGCGCGGCACCAGCTCGTCAGAAAGCCACTCGACCTTCTGCGAGAAAGCGGCACGCTTGCCGACCTTCTGAAGCATCGTCGTCAGCGGAGCCTCGTCCGGCTCAAGCTGCGCGATGGTGGGGGACATGTCAACGACGCGCTGGTTCGACAGAATATCCGCGTCGTCAACGACCCCAGTAAGAATGGTAGGCATCTACACTATCTCACTTTCGTACTAGAGGGTTTACGGGATTCTGCGGTTGTCCAACGGTCGGGTTGGGCCACACTTGGTCGGAACTACGCATTCAGAATAGCATCGTTGATCCGCGCATCGTAATCCGTCGGACCAACATCAGCGATTCCCTGCCGCGACTGAGTGAACGCCTGATTCGCAGCCTGCTGCTGAGCCTGCTGCTGCGCCTGCATCGGAGCCTCACGCATCCGCACAATCGCATACAGAGAACGTACACCTTCCTGTACCTTTTCCGGCGTATCCATCCCATTCGGGAAGAACGCCAAGTGGAGCTGGTCCACAGGAATGTTGTCGATGTATTCCTGGATCTTGTCCGAGTAGTCGGCAAGGTCCGGGATCTGCGACTCTAGCGCGTCAAGGCTCGCCTCGTACATCGTCTGCGTCTGAGCGTCACGCAGCGGAGCAACCTCAGCCTGAATCTGCGCGATGCGCTCCTCGTACTGCTGCTGAAGCTGGAGCGTCTGCTGCTGCGTGTACCACGCCATCGCCTCGCTCGGCTTGCGCTCAAACCAATGCTCCCACACCGCGTTCACAACCTCGTCAGGAACACGACCCGAGTTCGCAATCGCCCACTGCGCAGCAGCACCAGGATCCTTCTCAGCCCATCCGACAAGCTGCTCCTCGTTCTGCGGCTCGCCATCAAACGGGCGACCCCACGATGCGGCGGGCTGCTCGTACTCGTCCTCATCCTCGTCGTTCAGCAGTGCCTCAAGGTCGGCCTTCTGCTGAGCCGTCAGCGTGAACTGCTGCTCAAGGTTCTTGTACGCCTCAGCCAAGTCCTCAGAAGACTTGAACTTGCCAAGAATCAACTCTTCAGGCGTTTCCTGCGGTGCAACATCCGGTGCAGAATCCGGCACAACACTCGGCTCGGCCTCTACACGATTCGCATCAGCGTTCAGAATCGCATCAGCAATCGGATCAGACTGCTCAACACTCTCGTCGTTCTCACTCATCTTCTTCCTCCGGTCGGAAGGTCGGCTGGTCGGTTACTCGTTGGTAGTGCCGGGACCGGCCCCAAAAAGCGCAGCGAGATTAGCCACTCCCCCAGGGGGGATCGGCGGGGCCTCACTCATAGGGGTTGTCGGTCCCGGCTGTGTCATGCCAATCCCTCCGACCAAAGGATTAGCAGCCACATCTTCATCGTCACGCTCTTCACCCAAGTATTCCTTCGGATCCTCATCAAACGCCTGAATCACATCCTCAGCGACTCGACGCATATTCGGCGTGACACCACTCTGAGTGAGCAGCATATAGTTCTGCCCAAACCAGTTAGCGAACGCAAGAGCCTCAGCACGACGCTCCTGCCGCATCAACGACTCGTTCGCATCCTCCACACGGAAGTCGTACTGGCCCTGAATATCAGTCGGCGTCACCACACGCCAATCATCATCAGACTCCCTATCAATACGAACCGCGACCGGGCCGGGAAGAAGCTGCTGATTGAGAGCAATCTGCTGCTCTCCGGCTCGCCTCATAGCGAACATGATCTGCTGCTTCATCCTGATGATGCGCTTCGCAGCCATGTTGCTGATGACGCTGATGCCGGTCGCGGTCGTCTGATCAATCTGCGTATTGGACGCTCCCGACAAGTAGCCGACAGCGCCAGTGATGTTCTGCAAATCACCCTTCAACAACTCCTCAGCCTGAACACTCGGCTGAAGAATCGAGATGTTCGGCACCCACGCCTGCACCTGATCCGGCCTAAGCGGAATCACCGCGCCAGGGTATAGCCGAATATCCTGCTGCTCAGTATTCGGATCCACAAACATGGCGGCGTTCGCCATGAACTTGGAGTTATCAATGCGCTGATTCTGCAACTCCCAGAGCGCAATCTGAATGTCGTTGATGATTTCTACGATGCTCTTACCGCGAAACTCAAACGGCGTCGGCATGATGTTTGCGCAGATGAACGGGAACTGGCCATGCCAGAACGGGCTGGCACAATCACGGATGATGACCTGACGATTCGCGATGACGGTGAGGCGCATCATGTTGCCGTCACGCCACCACCACTCAATCACCTCGACGCGGCCCCGACGCTCCTTATCCTCACTCATCGTGAGATTGTTCTGCTCTTCAATCTTGTCCAGATTCTCGTACACGCCAGTCGCTTCAAGACTCCGCTTCGACTCGTACGTGCGAAAGAAAACGTACTCCGCATCTTCAAGACTCGTCGCATTGCAATCCCACAAGAAGTGATTCACGTCCACGTTGACGAAACCAGGCTGCTGCCGGTACGGGACTGTCTCGTACGGCTGGCGCATGCCGAGCGGGTCAGGCTTGTAGTTCGGAGTCGGCACCTTCCGCCACTCTTCTAGCCACGGAATCTTCGCGACACTGATTCCACGAATGAGGGCCTGCTTGACAAAGAGGGCGTACTTCTCAGAGAAGTTATCCTTGTACCGCTGCTGCTTTAGGATATGGCTAAGTAGCTCGGCACCGTCAGAGTATTGGGGCTGGGCGGGGAGTACGCGAACGTCAGGCTCATCATCAACGATGTTGGATTCGATTACGTCAATGATCTGGAGTGCGTACGGCGGGTGAAGATCCGACTGCCACTCAATCTCGCTTGGCTTGAGGACAGCGTTGTAGCCGTCGTCGCACTTCTTGTAGAACTCGCGGTTTTCCCGATGCTTCTGATCACTGGAGGACCAGCACTTGTGGAAGCGGGTGAGGAGTTGTTTGGGATCGGATTCAATCATGCACTATGCGGTATAGAGGCGGTCAGGATGCTCAACGTCAGCGGGACTCATGGTGCTAGGAGGTTCGGCCGATCCACACAAGTTCTGCGTGACCGGTAATATTCATTGCTCCGCCATAGTTCTGATAAGCGTTTAGGGTGATTACATCATTTGCGGCGCAGTTGACCAGACCCGATAGTGCCGTATTGTGCGAGAAAGACGCATTCGGCATATAGGTACAGGTTGTCTGAGTCGTGCCGTTCTTTTTGATGTAGTTCTCTCGAACGCCCACGGAGCTATTCAGACCATAGTTGACGAAAAGACTGACGGAATATACGCCAGCCGTTTGAACGGTGATGTTAGTTCCAGATGCCCACATATCATCGTTATCAATGATTTGTGTATCCCACGAGATTGCAACGTCCGTGTTGTTTGCGATTGACTGATTAGCCACGCGAGAAACGAAAACCACAGGCGGCACGATCAGGTTGTTGACGCCCGTCACACCACTCGTCGTAGACCACTGATTCGTCTGCACCCAACCAGACCCCGAATACGTAAACTCCCTATTCGTATCCGTCTCATAAATCCGCTGCCCCTCAAACAACCCAGTCGCAGGCCGCGTACCAGACGTACACACAGTCGCACTAGGCGAATAATCAAGATCACTCGTCTCAACCCACGCAGACCCCGAATACACCAGCGTCTTCTGAGTGTCAGTCTCATAAATCTCCTGACCCTCAAACGGACTCGACGGACGAGTAGTCGAAGCACACACAATCCGATTACCAACCGGCTGCCACGCATTACCACCAGCCGCATTCATAAACACCATCAACTGCTTCAAATCCGAATCCCACACCGCCTGACCAACCGTAGGCGTAAGCGTCGCACGCTGCGCAGTCGTCACCGTCTGAAACTGATCATTCGATGTTTTGATCCCAACATCCATCGTGTTGAGCGCCGAAGCATCAATAGGCGTACTCGTAGACGGAAAATCTACGAAGCCGCCAGAGTAGGGTCGGGTATAAGGCATACGGTCTAGTTTAGCGGATCAACGCTACGAACTAGCGGTACGTCGTAGTCAACAACTACAACTCCGCACTAAACGCCATAGATGCCGACGCATTGTTGCATCGAATAGCCGCGCCATAGCCCGTATTACCAGACACGTTCCCAGTGCCGTCAACCTGCGCAAGATTCGGTTGCGCAACAGTAACAGCCATTGTGTCAAACATGTCAGACGAATTGTTGGAATACGCAATCCAATACGAAGACCCGTTCACAAAGTCCTGAACCGGCGCAGCTCGCATCGTTACGGGGAAAGGTATTGTCATACTAAGAATAGTCGTGTTGTAATACATACCATGCGTAACCGGTGTACCATTTCCCGATGCAGCCTTGTAGTAGTATCGCTGGCATCGAGCAAGCTCATCATCATACCGAACAAACTCGAAAGGACTAGCCTGCGAACCAGGCTCCAGCTGCACACCAGTAATCTGAATATAGTTATTGACTGCTGCGGCAAGATTCGTCTGACCAACCGCACGATTCGCATTTGTACTAGTACCCCAAGTAGTTTGAAGCGTGCCACTCGTAAACGTACTACCAGCAGCAAGCCAGAACAACACAGCAAGACTAAACGCATTATCGTTGTCAAGCACGCCAGTAGTATCAGCAGGAAACGTAATCGTCTTCTGCTCCCACGTATTCGCTGCATTGATCGTATAAGAAGCGCCAACGCGGCGATTGTTATCCTCGTCTCCAAGTTCAGCAATATACGTACCAGTAGTGCTGCCCTTGACCCAGAACTGAAGCGTCAACTGCTGCGCACTAGCCGTGCCCTTCTTGATGTGCTGAAGCGTCTGACCCTCAAGTCGCTGCCAAATAATATGCTCAGCATTCGCAGTAAGAGAAGTAACCGCAGTAGCACAAGTAACGCGCAACGAGTTGCGGAAACCACTCCCGGCGGGAGCATCTGCGCTAACGGCGTTTGTCCACGTTCCCGCAGAACTAACGTAATGCGCCCACCTGTCAGCAGTAGGATATGTAATACCAGACGAAATACCACTCACGCTTGTGCCGCGCTGCGCGAACTGCATCGCACCATTCACCAGCACATTACGAGCCGGATACTGCGCATTCTGCACCGTATCCAAACGATCCTCATGATCAATGATGTCGTTGACAATGATGTTGTGATTGGCAGCACTGTACGTCTGGCCAGCAACAACCGTACTAGGAGCAACATAAGGCATTACGCAAACACATCCTGACCATCAAACACGCTCAAATCAAACGTGAACAAGAACGACTCGCGCGACTCGTCACCACCAACAATCGACAACCCAATCTGAATCGCAAGAGGCATCTAAACCAACCCCACCATATTCGTCGCCGTACTAGCCGCCGTAACCTTCTTCGCCCGAATCGGCAACACAGCCCCAGCCGGAACACCACTAAACGTCACCGTAGACGCATCACCCGCAAGCTGAGCCACAACCGAACCAGCCCCACCCACATACACACCCCGAGTCACAACGCTAAACTCCTCATTTCCAGGCGTGATCGTGAACGCGCTCGACGCGGGAGCCTGAGTCGCAACATCCGACTGAGAAAAGTTGTTCGCCGCAGGCATGCGCGTAGTGTATCAGTAAAGGCCGACAATCACCGTAGCGTCAGTACCCGTCGCATACACACGACGAATACGAAGCGGAATCACAAACCCAACCTGAAACGTCATCGTCACAGGGTTAGTATCTCCCTGCAACAACACCTTGATCGTCGTAGTTGAACCGCCCGTGCCTTTATGCACATTCAGGCCACGCGTAACTTCGGCTAGATCCTCAGTGTCACTAGGAGTGATCGGGACTGCGCGCGTAAACGGCGCAATGATCCCCGCATCAGTCTGAGAAAAGTTGTTAGTAGCTGGCACTCGTGCCACCCATATCCGACCCGCTCATCATCGGCGTCATGGGCGTAGACACGGCAGCCTCACCAGCCGGATTCGGCGTCGGCAAGGAGGCGATCAGCATCATGATTTCCTTCTGCATTCGCTCCTGCATTTCCATCATCTGCTTCTCATGCTGAAGCATCTCAATGGTCTGCTGCTGTGCGAGTGCGGCGATGCCGGGGAGGGCTTCGACGGCGGGCGGTGCGCCACCCATCGGAGCGGCGGGCGGGGCCATCGGAGCGGCCATCGGGGCGCCCATTAGGGGCGGCGGGATCATGGGAGCGCCCATGCCCGCGGCCATCATCGCCGGATCAACTGCCATTCTCGCGCTCCATCATTCCCTCGCGCTCCATTTTGCGCTTCTTCAACGCCATTTTGAGCATGTTCATGCGCTCATCAGGCATTGGCTTCTTGGCTCCGTACATCACGACGCTGCCCGCCTTCCTGCGGCAGCACGCCGCTGAAACTCTTCCTTACCAAGCTTCTTCCGCCCGATATACGCAGCCAGCGCCTTAGGGTCACGCGACCCCTTCGCGCTCAGCGACTTCACGAGCTTGTCATACTTGGACATTGCCACGACGAAACTATACCCTACTTACCACCGGATTCGGCACGCTTGATACGCGCAGCCTGCTTCGCAGCCCACGACGCACCCGCATCCCCACCCCACGCCTGCCACGCCACATACCCCGGCGTCTCCTTCCCAGGCGTCCCCCACCCCGGCCTGCGATCAACAGCGTGCCGCGAAAAGAACGAATGCATCCGCATAACATGATCCCGCGTAAGCGGTTGTCCAGCAACAATCCTCCGCGCGCGCGCAGCCGTCGCAGGCTCAAACCCATCACCAGCCTTACCATCCGCAACGAGTTGGAGGCCGCGTTGAGCAGCTGCGCGCATACCACCACTAGGCGAGTATTCACTCATGCGAAGAGTGTAACGAAAACTCTGGACAACTTGTCGCCATACGCAGACTTTCACGCAAAGTCAGCATATGTGGACATTTGGCAATAACGCTCTACACTACCGTTTTGACGCGCCCTAACTTACCACTTTGACGCAAACTACTTCTTACCAACAACAAAGCGTGTGGCGCGCTGCTGAATATCCTTCTGCACCTTCGGCTTAGGACGCTCACGAAGCCTAACCGGCGTCACACACTCCTGCTGCCACACAGCCTGCGCACCCGCCATCGCCATCACCAAGTCGTCGTGACACCCCTCATCCGCCTCAGGACGAGGATCCCTGCCGCCACGATCCCGATGCACAAACGTCTTCATCTCATCACGCAACTGGTCACTCTTCAACCGGTGCGGCTCATCACGCACCACCGCCTGAAGCGCAGCAAGCATCAACGGACGCGTCACCGAAGTCGTATTCCACCCGAGCGTCTGCTCATACTTCGCCGCCACACCAATCGGATTCTTCGGACGCCAAATCCTCGGATACCCCATAGCATTCTTCAGCTGCGTCAACACGGCTGTTCCTGGCCCGTTGCGCTCAACGGCGATAATCGCATCGTTATACAGCCTGCCGATGCGAGCAAGGTCGTCTGCGAACTCGTCCACATCCGCTCGATACCGAACCTCCGCCACCTGTTCGCCCGTATCCAGTCGTAGCACTTCAGCAACGCTATAGTCGGACCCCGCCCCAGCCCCGATACGCGCCTCTCGACGCTCATACTCTTCAAAGCTGACGGATCCGGCCACGTCAGCGAAGATCAGGTACTTCGCATCCTTTTTCGGCACTTCCCAGATGCGCATTCCGCCACGCGAATCCTCGTAGAAGCTGATATTCCCGCCGGGAACAGGCATGCCACGCACAAAACCACGCTTCAACGGGGCAACAATCTTCATATTGTCAAGGAACTGGAAGTATTGGCGACCCGTTGTCTCACAAAACTCGCCCAGGACGCGAATCTTGTACGCCGCAGACTCCTCACCCCACTGCTGCTTCGCGTCTTGCACCCACTCCTGTGTAATCAGTGCGCGCTCGGCCTCTTTGCTGATCTTCTCACCCGTGAAACACGGCGCATCAAACGCGCTCATATGCACCGTGTACCACCCAGACTCTTCTTGAAACGCTTTGTAGAACGTTCCGGCGGGCCGAGTCGGGTTCCCAATCAACAATACGCGCGCCTCATCAGCGGTGAGGAAACCCTCAGCCGCCTCGTAGATCGCCTCATCCACACCACTCGCCTCGTCTACGACAAGCATCATGCGAGGCGCGTGATGACCCTGAAAGCGTTCCGGCTTATCCGTCGAGAGGCCCATTGCGAACCAGTCAGACCTAACTTCCAAACTCGACTTGAACATCTTCCCAAACGCGTCCTTCCCACCAGGAATCTTGGAATGCCTGACGGCGATTTCGCGCCAGAGAAGCTGCTCAACCTGACTCCACGTCGGAGCAGTCGTGATCACGCGGCACGGCCCCTCAGTCATGAAATCCAGCACCGCAGTCGCCGCCGTGGCCGTCTTGCCAACACCGTGACACGAGCGAACAGCGACACGCTTATTGCGCCGCAGCGCCTTCAAAATCTCCGTCTGCTTCGACCACGGATCAAAGCCAAACAAGTTCTTCGCCTTCCACACCGGGTCGGCCATCTTTGCACGCAACCGTGCCGCATCAACAGTTACCTGATCCACACTACACCCGAACGTCCCACAAATCGTACGCGTGTCCCACAAATCGCATGCCCGTAGAGGGAGTCGAACCCCCAAGCCTCTCGGCACTCCGGTTTGAGCGGAGC
>Ga0315901_10010835_pt1 | contig 10325 bp, 6 predicted proteins | sample LakEriMetagenome_10_FD_203761 | JGI IMG/M metagenome (GOLD analysis project Ga0315901, IMG submission 203761) | Freshwater fungal communities from buoy surface, Lake Erie, Ohio, United States - Buoy 2 MA116 | ecosystem: Environmental > Aquatic > Freshwater > Lake | place: USA: Lake Erie, Ohio... | reverse complement strand
GTCGCGACAGTGACCCTCGGCATCCTGGCTGGGGCGTTCATCGCCTTCGGGGCCATGTTCTACACGATCGCGGTCACCGGCAGCGAACTCGGCTTCGGGCCGACGCGCCTGCTGGGCGGCGCGGCCTTTTCCCTTGGGCTAGTCCTCGTGATCCTCGGCGGCGCAGAGCTGTTCACCGGCAACAGCCTGATCGTCATCGCCTGGGCCAGTCGGCGCATCTCCTCGAGCGAACTGCTGCGCAACTGGTGCCTCGTCTACCTCGGCAACCTGGTGGGCGCGGTCGCCACTGCGGCGATGGTGCACTGGTCTGGCATCATGACGCTGGGCGACGGGTCGGTCGGCACCACGGCGGCGTCGATCGCCGCCGGAAAGCTGGCGCTGGACCCCGGCGAGGCCTTCATCCGGGGCGTCCTGTGCAATGTCCTGGTCTGCCTCGCCGTGTGGATGAGCCTTGCTGCCCACAGTGTCTCCGGCAAGGTGCTGGCGATCATGTTCCCCGTCACGGCCTTTGTGGCACTGGGCTTCGAGCACTCGATCGCCAACATGTACCTTCTGCCGATCGGCATGCTGCAGACGGGTTCAATCGATCCCGTGTCACTGACCCAGAGCCTCGCGATCGTCACCGCTGGCAACGTGGTTGGCGGCGGCATCCTCGTCGCGCTGGTCTACTGGCTGGTCTACATCCGGCAGGCCGGACGGTGAAGTAAGTTCACCCCGCCGGGCGCGACTTCTTCATCCCGAAACTCCCCTGTTCGGCAACTGCCAAACCGGGAATTTCTCACTTAAAACGGACCAGTTTGCCGGGCTCAGGTCAAGCGGCCTCTGGGACATGATCGGCAAACTCGTCGATATCTTCCAGCCCAACGAATGGCCGTCTTACTCGTTAGCAAGAGGATCTTGCATCCGCAGAACGCCGGCAGCCAAGATCTCCCCGACCTCAGCCAACCTTTCCTCTGCGGTCATGGTGTTGGGATCTGGACGTCCCGGCGCCCATCTGACCCTCGGCGGTGCCGCAGGATAAAGATCGATCACGAGATTGGGCTTCTTCGCCAGCAAGGCGAGTAGCACCTTGGCCGGTCCAGACGGCTGCCGGCGACCTTGTTCCCAGTTTACAAGCGTGCCTTCCGGCACCCCAATGCTGGCGGCGAAGTCTCTCTGTGATAACCCGGTCCTTTGCCTTATCGCCGTCACGTCGACCGATGGTAACTTCCCAAGATGCCGGCTGGCGCTTGCGTTGTCTGCCTCCAGAAAGGTGACTGCGACATTCAACTTTTTGCCGGGTTTTCCCTGGTGCTTCATCGCTGCCTGCCATTTTCGATACGAACTACGCCAATGGCGTAGGTCGTCGCAGACAGCGAGAACATCGCGTCGACCGAACTTCGAAAGAACGGGTTCGGTCGGTGAAAATGGCAGATTTCTTGGGTTTTAGGCTATGGGACAGGTGATAGAGTTCGTGAAGCTCTCGGTAGGCGGGCGGTTTTTCCAACTCGGGGCCTGTGGGTGGCGAAACGGCAGTGGAGAGCTATTCCGCCCAAAAACGACAGAAATTCAACAGTTTTCAGGAGACTGTGCCCACTGACCAAGGTCGGCGGAGACGGTTTGTTTCGCAACTTGATGCGTTGGCGGAGCGGGAGTCCGCTTACTGACATTGATATGTAATGTGATGTTTAGGAACCCGATCCGTGTACCTCCACCTATCCCACCAGTTTAACAACAGTCGCTGCAACATTCATCCTGCCGAGATATCAATCAGACCCTCGAAGGGGCTAGCGAAAAACTTCAGAATGAAAAGCTTGCCCCCAGGTTCACCCTGTTGGCCGATATCGAACCAGAAAACCCATGTGCGAATTCGATGGTCGCATTGAACTTATTGAAAAACGCAGCATTTATACCCAACCCAAGATTGGTTGCTTTGACTTGTTTATTCTCGAGAGCTGTAGGATTGTTCAGCCTGCCAATTCCATATGATGAGAAGGTATAAAGCCTCAACGAACCACTTTCGTCTTTTTCTCTAAATCTGAAGCTTTTACCGATCTCAATGCGCGCAGCGAGGCCATCGTCAATGAGGGAAAGCTCGCCCCTGAATGCAGATAAAAAATCCGCACCCGACAATGACATTTGTTCTGAGCGAAATACAGGATCACCGAGAGTTGACTGCGCCTTTAAATTAACAGCGGCATCAAAGTCTCGTTTAAGAATGAAATTGAAACGCACCTGAGCATTAAATTTTGTGAAACTGCCCCTGGCGCCCTGACGCGAATATGGTATCTCGATACTGATTGGACCAAAGAAGGTGGAACTCTTTGAACTCCATAAACCCTTGCTGAGCTGCATAGACGCAGCATAGGATAGCCCGCCTGCGTCGAAACCTGAAAGATTCACATTGGCTCGCAAAGCGCCATAGTCATCCCGACTAATTTCAAAATCAAAATCCGGCGCGCTCGTTATTTCCTTGATCCTGTCCAACGACAGCGCAGCCCGCCATGTGAAGCTCCTTCGAAGCTGAATTGTATATGTGGTTCGGACTGAGAGTCGGCTAAGTTTCCCTAGGGTCTTCAGAGCGCCATCTGACGCCTTAGGATAAGTTTGAGAATATATCGCCTCGGGATTTATTGTAATTTTCCCGCCCAGAATTCTAAAATTGGCACCGCCACCATAGACTTTAACTGGCGCATCAGCCGATAGAAAACGATCAAAATCTTTCCCTGTCGCAATAAATCCATAAATTTGCTCGCCAGCGCTTAATAGTGAGTTTAGCGATAGGCTCGCATGAATGCCCCATTGCCCCAAAGAATTATCATATTGATTATCAATACCAATTTCGCCTGAAATAGATTTGTGTGAACCCTCAATAATCAACTGCGTTCCAGAAAATTCCTCACCCCGCATAAAAGTAGAGCGTATTTTAATGCCAGGAATATCGTTTGCTAGGAGGAGTGCCTTTTCAATTTTCGAAATTTTTACCTGACTGTCCCTTTGTATATGCCGAAGAGTGTTCGCAACTGAATCTTGGACGCGTTTAGGAAGTCGATCAACGTCGGTTTTCTCAATAAAGCCGCGCGTAATCAAAAAACGAATAGTCCCGTTCTCCTTGACCTCTTGAGGGGGAACAGTCACTCGAATGAAAATGAAACCTTGGCGCGCGTAGACAGCTTCAATTTCGGAAGCTGCAGCATAGATTTGACTAACGGAAACGGGCCGCCCAATTATCGAAGCAGCTATTTGCTTGGTTTCCTCAGATGCCTCGCTGAGCTGCCCATCTACGATTACGTCATTCAAAGTTACAGTAAGATCTGCGCCAATACGCGGAGCTTCAAGCGCCTGAACCTTAGGGAGGCGTAACTGGAAATCGTCCTTTTGACGCTTAGGTGCGATCACATCGGGGGTGATCAAAATCGGCGGGACTGATTGTGCAAATGCCGGGGAGGACAGCGAGATTGCTGCGATGGCCGCAGACAAAGGTAAGCGATTTCGCAACTTGGCACCACGCAACACCCCAGCCCCCACTTTGGATGAGGGCTGGGGATCACAGGTTCTTATTGGCAAGATTTGCCCTTTTGATTCTTACATCCACTAGCAGGTACAATCTTGAGGGCGGTCTCGTTTCCTGGCGCTTGGACAAACGTGTACGTGTAATTAGCACTCGAACCGGTCAGTCCCTGCCCATAGATCGCATATGTGCCAAAACCTGCTTTATGAGTCGTGTAATAGGTGGCGGTGCCAGAGGTGACGCTGGCTAGCGTGTCACCATTGACCAGTCCAATCGCGGACTGCGTGCCTGTGAACAAGGGGTTGGACTGATTAATCGCTCGCAAGACCGGGTTGGCCGTGTACGTCACGATGAGCGGAGCGGGGGTGACAGTAAGAGTGCCGTTATCCTTCATGATCACACGATAAACTACGCCCTTAATGCTGGTTGCATCTGTTTTGGGCCGGATTTGGTAAGATCCAACCCCAGATGTTATCGTTGCAGTCGAGGTAAAGAGTTCAACATTAGCGAGCGAATCCCCAGACGGACCCAGCGCGTATTTGCTGGTTCCTCCTGAGATAATTGCCGCCGTCAACGCTGGATTAGCCGCTCCATAAGTCCGAGTTGCGCTTACAGGCTTTGCAACAACAACAGGGGAAAGCGCGTAAAGCTCTGGATAATGTCCTTTAGTTTGTCCAGCTTGGCCGCTTCGTGTTGGCGGCGCCCAAACGTTTTCAAAATCCCAACCAAGGTAGGTCGAGCTGTAGCTTTCGAAATCTTGCATCTGATCAGTAGTCAATCCGTTTGCGTTATTGCAGGATGACCCCATACCTGTTCCGCACATCGTCGATTTGCCGGATGTGGTGGTATCCCAGAAGCTTGAAGTGATCATTACACCTTCAGCAAAACCAATTAGTCCTCCAGCGTGGATTGCTCCGATCACAGCTCCCGCAGAGTAGGATTCAGTAATCGCGCCACCGGCCATTAAGCCGACGAGGCCTCCAGCACCTCCGTTTTGACCGACTGCATTAACCTGGCCCAACGCGTAGGACTGGCTAATGCTACCGAACTGTGAATCGCCGACCAAGCCACCAACACGGTCCCGGCCCGTTACGTTTCCACTGGCGTACGATCGCGTAATGCCGCGCGGAAAGTAGTAATATCCTACGAGGCCACCAACACGGACATTACCGTTGACTGCCCCCGACGCATAAGTTTCAGTCAATTGACTGTTTACAAGCCAACCAACAAGCCCTCCGACGTTCGCATTGCCTGTGACAGCCCCGGTAGCGAACGAACCAGAGACAGTGCTATCAGATAGAAGGCCGATAAGGCCCCCGACATCGGTTCCATCAGGGCCAGTATTACCGACGACTTGGCTCGTTGAAGAAGAGAGCTGAACTGACGTGCCAGCTACTGCCTCGCCGATAAGTCCACCGATCAACTGTGTACCAGACACCTTCCCGCTTGATAATGAATTCACGATGATTGCACTTTGAGAGTAACCGACGAGGCCACCTATCGTTCGAAAACCCTGCACGTTGCCAGTAGCATATGATTCGGTAACCTTGTTGCCAGGCAGGGGACCATTCCACATTGAAGTGTTGATCCCGCTTTGCGCTGACTGCCAGCCAACCAGCCCGCCAGCGGACATATAGCCGTTCACGTCGCCGGTCGCATAGCTTTGACTTATGGAGGTATCCGAAGTGAAGCCCACTAGACCACCTAGCAGATACAAGCCACTCACCGACCCCGTGGCATAAGATTGACTAATGGACGGCGCGGACGCGTTCCATCCGCCACTCTGTCCCACAAGACCGCCCAGAAAATCAAAGCCTTGGACTGCACCCGTCGCATGGGACCTTATGATCGTGCCTCCAGGCAGTTCACCAACCAGCCCACCGACATAACGATGACCAATAACAGAGCCTGTTGCATAGGAATTAGTTATGGTGTTCTTCGTACTATTTCCAACAAGTCCTCCAACTCTGGTATTTCCGGTTACAGTTGTTGCTGCGTATGAATTTTCAATGTTCCCAAAGTTTATTGCCACTAGAGGGCCTACATAGTCTTTTCCGGCAACGCGACCGCCAGAAATGCCTATGTTTACAAGACTCGCGCTGAAATCGGTTCGCCCGAAGAGGCCGACATTGTTCTCTGACGGCCGGTTTATCGTAAGGTTTGATATGACGAAGCCCTGCCCATCAAACGAACCTCGAAAGCCTTGGCCGGTTTCAAGGTCTTGGAAGAGCGGGACAAACCCTGCGCCACCGTTCCACTCGGCGGTAGCACTAGCATCGATGTTGCGGCCAAGGGCATAATTGTTGTCTCGGGAAAAACTGCTGATGGCCTGAAGGTTATCGAGCGTGTTGACCAGCTGATAAGCCTTTACAGAACCTCCCGATACTGAGGCAAAGCTTTCGCCCGTCCCGAAGGACACGGGGTTGTAATAGATCCGTACAGAGGAGTCCGCGCCGGACAGGGCCGCTGTCGCGCCGCCTTCGAATGACACCGTCCCAATACCAGTGCCAGTGTTGTCAGCCCGCAATACCAACTCAGCATTAGCGCCGCTTGCTGCGATATCGCGGCTCACGCGAACTGATCCGAAGGCCGAAATGTTCAGACTATTCCCGGACGCCCAATTCACAGCATCGTTGATCAGCACATCACCATCAGATCCCAACGACCCGCCGGTCGAGCTAATTTTGACATTGCTGTTCGCAAGGTTTGCAGAGAGTTGTGCGCCCGTAATGTCGCCGCCAGAGGCTGCAACATGGAAGCTTTCTGCGCCGATACGCCAATCACCCGTTTGGCCATTGACCGCAGTGGTGTTGATCGTTGCTTGATTGACGTCGACACGCTGGCCAGAGGTTTCGACCAGGCCCCCATTGCCGCTTGCGCCACTCGCTTTCGCTGTCAGGCTGCCTGTTACCTTTACTGTCCCACCGTCGCCGCCGAGTAGCAGGATCTTGCCACCATCACTGATAGCGCTATCGGCACTGATCGAGCCGGACATGTTGATGACGTTGCGGACGACATCCTTCAACGTTGCAGCCTTCAAAACGATTGTGCCGCCACTCGATGTCAACTGGCCACTGTTATCGATCAAAGCTCCACCATCAGAAATCGCCGAAGATGGAATTGCGACCTGCATGAAATTGTCGCCATTAAGATCCAAAGCTATCTGTTCACCCGAGCCTAGGCCGATTTTCCCCTGGGGGACTGCAATGTAGCCGCTGTTACTGACGCTGCCGCCAAGAAGCGCCACAAAGGCCCCAGTACCAACAGTAACGTTGCCTGCATTGTGGACCTTCGCCGACGCTCCGTTGCCGACGAACCTTGCCTGCCCAGCCATGAAATCGTCGTCAGATATGCCAAGTGTGGAGGCGACAAAGCCTCCAGCAGCACTGACTGCCCCAGTGCTGGATATCACGATACCATTTGGATTAACGAGATAGACTGCACCGTCGGATGTGATCTGTCCCGCAATGTTTGACATTGCCGTGCCGGTAACCCGATTGAGAACTGCAGACGTTGCGTTGGGCTGTCGAAAAACAACGCGCTTGCCTTCTGCGACCGAAAAGTCAGTCAGTTAATGACGGCGCGATTAGATGATTGATTAACAACCGTCGATGCGCCGTCAGTGGTGACCGTAGCAGATCCTGCCGCGACTGTGCCTCCAGTCGGTAGCGTGTTAGCTTGAAGAGGGCTTGCCAACGCACCGGGTAGGACAGTCGTCATCAGAAGCAGAGCGCGCATGAGCTTCAGGCGCTTCATGGCTGCCATCGGGTTCGCGGCAGTGATTGATTGATCCATGGGGAGAAACCTCATCTCGACGCCCTTTGGACGTGCAGTAAACATTCCTTAGCGCAACAAAAAGCAGCACAAAAGACCGTTTATGTCGACTCTTTCGAGAGCGTCACTGTCCGATATTGATACAAGGAACGAAGACTGCAACTTTGGGGTCGCTTGGACAAGGCGACGATCCTCACTGGCGCCGACCGCTATTCGGACGCCTTGGCCGAAAGGATTAGCGGCATTTGGAACGTCCAGGTTACCCATCGGTGCGAACTGTCACAGTCGCTTGAAGCTGTGTATCCGGGCGAACACGAGGGCATCATCGACGCGGCAACCTTCGAACAGGTCCGCGCCCTGCTTGCCGGCAATCGCGTGGATCACCGTCATGCGGTGCATGCGGAGCATCCCAGCCTGCTCGCCGGCATCCTGTGGGACAGCGAGGGACGCCGCATGTCGCCCAATCATGCCAACAAGAACGGGGCTCGCTCACGCTATTACATCAGCTGCAAGGACAAGGAGAGGCTGTCGCTTCCCGTTCACCGCGTTCCGGCCGGTGACATCGAGAACCTCGTTATCCATCAGCTTCATCGGCACACCGATGCCGAATGGGACACGCCCTCCCCCGCACGCGAGGTGATTCTGCAATACATCGAACAAATCACGGTACATCCGGACCGCATCGTGATCCGGTTCACCGGCATCGAAGACCAGGTGACCGTCAATGCGTCGCTGGTGCGATGCAGCGGCGAGACCCGGATTGCGACGGCCTCGAACGACTGGCCAAATGCCCGGCGCGATCCCGCGCTCATCAAGCTCATCGTTCGTGCTCACCAGGCACGCAAGGCGCTGGCCGATCCCGAGAGCCGCTCACTCGAAGCGGCGGCCTCGAGCATGGGTCTCTCAAGCCAGTACTACTGCAGCCTGCTGCGGCTCTCCTATCTCGCGCCGGACATCACCGCCGCCATTCTCGACGGCCGGCAACCCGCGCGCCTCAACCGCCAGTTCCTGGCGCGCATAAACAACCTGCCCATCGACTGGGCCAGCCAGCGCGAGATGCTCGGGTTCGGCTGAGTCCACGGGGACAACAAACCCGCATCATTCGTGCAATGCATCCTCCGACCGCGAAATTCGCGACCTGAGAATGCGGACGAATTTCGGCGATCGAAAGCCCACCGAAAGCGTCTCAAGGATTTTGGACAGCTGAGCGAGGTCACGAAACCCCCGGAACTTCGGGGAGAATTTTCCAGGTCCACGTCAGGAAGTGCGCTCGCCCCGCGCACTACGAATGAATGGTGGGCGGTAACGGGCTCGAACCGCTGACCCTCTCGGTGTAAACGAGATGCTCTACCAACTGAGCTAACCGCCCGGCCGATTGGCCAAGGACCGCGCGCCTAGCGCAAAGGGCGGACGCTGTGAAGCCCTATACCAATGCGGCGGCGCGGGGGCCGAGTTCGGCGAAGTAGCGGGCCATGGCGTCGATCGCCTTGTCCGTCGGCGTGATGAAGGCGCGGCGGCGGTCGGTTTCGTCCTCAACCCGCATCAGCAGCCCGGCCTCGGTCATTTGCCCGATCCAGCGCAGCGCGGTGGTGGGCGGCACGCCCGAAGCGATGCACAGCGAGGTGACCGAAACGCGGGTGTGTTCGGCGCGTGCGGCGGTCAGGTCGAGCAGCATGTCCCAAGCGGGATCGGCGAACAGGTCGCCTTCGAAGAAGCGCGCCCGCAATTGCCGCTGGCGGATGATCTGGCGGACCAGCCGGGGTTCGGGCAGCGGCGGGCGGGCCGCGCGCACCAGCCGCTCGCTACCGTCGCTCACCGCGCCGGCAAAGCCCGGCCGCGGGCTTTCAAAGCGGAACAGGCTGTCGTCCTCGGCCTGTCCCGGACGGCGCGCCAGTCCCTCCAGCCGTTCCAGCCGCCGGGCGATCTGGCCGACCTGCTCGGTCAGCCGCAGCAGCATCAGCCGGTCTTCCTCGTTCAGTTCCCGCACCCGCAGGTTGGGGATCTTCGCCAGCACCCGGCCCAGCGCGATCACGCGTTCGGCCCGGGTCGGATCGACCAGGATCTGCGGTGCAGACTGATCGAGGCAGGCGAACACATCGTCCAGCGCCTCGACCGTGGTCGAGACCACCAGATGCGCCCCGCTGTTCGCAGCGCGCAGGTCCAGCCGGACCAGCGCTGCCAGCCGCGCGCCGTCGACCACCGGGCAATCGAGCAAGACAACCTCGCCCAGCGGCCGCGCCTCGGCCCCATCGTCAGACCCAGCCAGCAGCGCCGCCACCTCAGCCACCTCGGCAATGCGGAAGCCCGCCGCCTCCGCATCCTCGCGCAACTGTTCGCGCAAGTGGCCGCGATCGGCAAAGATCGACAGCGCCAGCGGCACCCCCGCCGGATCGTTGGCGGGCAGGTTATAGGCGAAATTGGCTTGCGGCATGATCCGGCTGCCCCTGGTTCAGATCGAACAGGAGTAGAACAAAAAGGGACATTGTCAAGATCAAGGCCCGCTCCTGGGCGGATCCTTTCGAGCGTGAACCGCACAGCGCCCGCAAAACGTTTGATTGCAGGCTGCGTCGATAAAGCATTACAAAGGCTGATCGAGCGGATGAGTCTGCAGCTAGCGCAGCCCACCGCCCGCGACTTGGGAGAGCCGCGATGATCTGGCACTTTGCCGACCTGTTTGAAACTGTCGCCACGATGGTTCCTGACCAGCGCGCGCTGATCGGCGAGCAGCGCCAGACCACCTGGCGCGAATACGAGGAGCGGGCCGCGCGGCTCGCCGCAGCCCTGGCTGCCGGCGGGATCGGAGCTGACGCAAAGGTGGCCATCTATGGCCACAACTCGGCCGAATACCTTGAAGCGCAGTTCGCGGTGTTCAAGGCCCGGGCCGTGCCGGTCAACGTCAATTACCGTTACCTGGATGACGAGCTCGTTTACCTGCTGGACAATGCCGATGCCGAGGCGGTGTTCTTCGATGCCCGTTTTGCCCCGCGCCTTGCCGCGATTCGCGACCGGTTGCCCGGCGTGCGGCTGTTCGTGCAGATCGAGGATGGAAGCGGCGAAGCCC
>Ga0315901_10010832_pt1 | contig 10327 bp, 5 predicted proteins | sample LakEriMetagenome_10_FD_203761 | JGI IMG/M metagenome (GOLD analysis project Ga0315901, IMG submission 203761) | Freshwater fungal communities from buoy surface, Lake Erie, Ohio, United States - Buoy 2 MA116 | ecosystem: Environmental > Aquatic > Freshwater > Lake | place: USA: Lake Erie, Ohio... | reverse complement strand
AATAAACATCAGAAGGATCGAAATTCGGCACATTTGGCGCCTGAGCCACGAGTCCATGCTGCATGAAATAAATCATGCATAAAATCATCACCCGACTGAAACACCTTGGGGTTCGCATTTTCCCATTTAACATCTGCCAAATGACTAACAGCCAGAACCGCTTTCGCAAGCCCAATCTCCGAGTCTAAGCACGCCACAAACTCACTTCCGACAAAGATTTTTCATATCCCATTCTCTCCCCCTGATCGCATATTAGTTAAGTTCTACTAAATAACCCAAAACACTACATATTGGTTATTAACATCATTTTTCATACTATATATTGCGCTTAGACCCACTCCCACCTTGCCTCTTAAAAATTCCTTCGTAAGCTCCAAACATTCAAGAAATCACTTCCTTTCCCTTTTCTAAACCCCTGCCCAGCACCACATCCATGTATCTAAAAACTCTCGAAATCCACGGCTTCAAATCCTTCGCCGATAAAACCGTCTTCGAATTCGCTCAAGGCGTCACCGGCATCGTTGGCCCTAACGGTTGCGGAAAATCCAACGTCGTGGACGCCATACGCTGGGTTCTTGGTGAGACATCCGCCAAAGCCCTCCGTGGTGGCGAAATGGCCGATGTTATTTTTAATGGCACGGAAAAACGAAAACCTCTTGGCATGGCTGAGGTCACAATCACCATGGCCGACTGTGAAGAATCGCTCAAAGTCGATTACAACGAAGTCTCTTTCACTCGCCGCGTGTTCCGCGATGGTCGCTCAGAATATCGCATCAACGGAACTCTCTGCCGTCTCAAAGATATTCACGACATGCTCATGGATACAGGTATCGGTCGCACCGCATACTCCATCATGGCGCAAGGCCAGATCGATCAAATCCTCTCATCAAAACCTGAAGAGCGTCGTGCCGTGTTCGAAGAAGCCGCAGGCATCACCAAATTCAAACGCGAGAAAAAAGATGCACTGAGAAAGTTAGAATACACCGAAGCAAACTTACTTCGTGTTTCAGATGTCCTAGCAGAGCAAGAGCGCCGCATGAATTCTCTGAAGCGCCAGGTTGCCAAAGCCCGTCGCTTCCAAGCGCTTTCTACTGACTATCGCGTGCTCGATACCCATCTCGCACACAAACGCTACGTCGAAATCACTGCAGCCCGTGCCGAGCTCACCAACTCTATCCGTTCGCTCGACGCCCAGGATTCCCATTTCGAGCGCCAACTCCCAGAGAAAGAAGAACTCGTCGCTTCCGCTCGCACCGCTGCGCGCCAATTCGAAGCGGAACTTGCAGAACTCCGCCAAAAACTTAACGAGCATCAAAACGCTCTCGCATCCGCTCAAGCACGTATCGCTTTCAACAACGAGAGAAAATCCGAGCTTGAAGGTCGTATCTCACAAAACCACGCAGACATCTCCGCGACTCAGGAAAAACTTGCCCAGCAACAATTCGATTTCACGGCTGCCAGTGATCAACTCGATCAACTTAACCGCCGCATCGCCGAACAGGAACTACAACTCACCAAGCAAGAAGAACAAACCCTGTCCGCTCGCGAAAACCGCGCCAATCTAGAATCCTCCCTCCGAGCTTCACGTATCGAGGCCAATCAAACTCAAACTCTCATCGCCTCCATGCAGGCGAAAATTGAATCCTCCCTCGCTCAACTCGAAGGCAACCGCGATCGCGCGCGCCAACTCGCCGAGGAAGAACAACGCCTCAACATCGGCGTCGAAGAATTCATCGCCCAACAAACTCAAATCTCAACATCTGTTTCCGAAACTGGCAACAAGCTTACCGAACTCGAAGAAATATTCCAAGCTGCCGAGCGCACCTATCAACACACCCGTGGAGATCTCGATGCATCACGCAAGACAGCGACAGAATCTAACGAAATTCTCGCTCAGCGCGCCGCTCGCCTAGATGCAATGAAACAACTCGTTGCCTCCGGTGAAGGGTTTGCCAAAGGTACTCAAAGCCTCCTCAAAGGCCTTGATACTCCAGAGTATTTCCAACCTTCCATCGATGGAGTCCTCGCAAATTTCATCCGTGCCGATGAAACCTTCGCCCGCGCGATCGAAGCCGCTCTTGGCGCAAAACTGCAAACTGTCCTCGTCTCTGATTCTCAAATCGCCGAGACCTTAATCCAACGCCTAACCGAGAAAAAACTCGGCCAAGCCGCTATCATTCCAAAAGACCTCATCCCAGTCGCATCTGGAACTCAAATCGAAGCTCTTCCTCAAGGCGCAACCGCTTGGGCTCTCGACAAAGTCAAATCCGAGCCTCAGGTCGCTGCAATCATTGAACAGTTGTTAGTCACAACTCTAATCGTTCCAAATCTAACAGCCGCACTCAAACTTCGCAGCGATTACCCCAACCTCACTTTCGTCACTCTAGCTGGTGAAATGCTATCTCCTGAAGGAACCATCCAAGGTGGTATTTCAACCGGCAACTCCACTTCCGTGTTAGAACGCCAAAACGAAGTTCGCTCACTCGAACTGGAAGTTGCGGATCTCCGCAAAACCAATGAAGAGGCACGCAACCGCGTTTCCGCTCTAGAAACCGCGCTCGAAGCCAATCGCGAAGCTGTCGAAACAGCACGCGAACGCCTGCAACGCCAAAAAGTCGAACTCTCCACCCTCCAAGGCCAACTCTCCCTCGCGACTCGTGAAGTCGAAAACTTCAACACCCGCATCGAAAATGTGCGCTGGGAACGTTCCGAACTCGAGAAACGCGAAAATTCTGCCGCCGATTCTCGACAAACTCTCGAAGCTGAACTCGCCGCTACCCGCGAACGACTCGAGGCCATCGAAGACCAATCCCGCTCACTCCAATCACAATCCGATTCTGCCCTATCCTCCGAGCAAGAACTCTTCGAATCTCTGAACGAACTGCGCACCAATCTTGCCGTCGAAAAACGCGCCAAACAAGCCGCCGAGGAACAACAGCGCCCCATGGAAGCACGCCTCTCCGAGCTCCGCGAAATCACCATCCGCCGCGAAACGGAAATCGAGAATTTCCAACAGCGCATTCAAGCTTCTCTCGATGAAAATACAGCTCTCGCAACTCAATCTGAGGAACACAAAATCGAAGCTGAAGACCTCCAAAAAGAGCTTTTGTTGCGCTCACAAGGCCGCAACGAACTGATCAAAAACATTGAAGTCGCTGAGGCGAGCCTCTCTGAAATTCGAAAACAACTCGCAGCCGTTAACGAACAAAAAGGTCGTGAAGAAATTGCCGCTACCAAGCTCGATCTGCGCCTGGAAAACCTGATTTCAACCACCGAAGATCGTCACCAAATCACCTTGGAAACCTTCGAGTCCGACGCTCATCTTCTCCTAACAACTCTGCAATCCAGAAATGCTCGCAACGCCTCCGGCGCAGATGAGACCGATCCAGAAGTAGAAATCTCTAACAGCTCTTCTGATGATTCCGTTGACATCCCGGACATGCCAGGCGAGCCAAACTGGAACCAGATCGAAGTCCTTGTCCAAGATCTTAAACGCAAGATCGAGTCCATGGGTCCTGTCAATGTCGACGCCATCGAAGAATACGACGAACTCGAAGAACGCCACACCTTCCTTCGCAATCAACACGACGATCTCGTTTCCTCCAAAATCGAACTCCTCGCAGTCATCGAGCGCATCAACGAAGAAACTCAGCGCCGTTTCGCAGAAACCTTCGCTCAGGTTCGCATCAACTTCCGCGACATGTTCAAGGAACTCTTCGGCGAAAAAGGCCAGGCCGACCTCACCCTAATCGACGAATCCGATCCGCTCGAATCCGGCATCGAAGTCATTGCCAAACCCCCAGGCAAAAAACTCCAGTCGATCACTCTCCTCTCTGGTGGTGAGCGCTCCATGACTGCAGTCGCCCTCCTGTTCTCAATCTACATGATCAAACCCTCCCCATTCTGCGTCCTCGACGAGCTTGATGCCCCTCTGGATGAGTCAAATATCAACCGTTTCGTCAAGGTTCTCGACCGCTTTATTGATCGATCTCAGTTCATCATTGTTACCCATTCCAAGCGCACCATGGCCCGCGCCGATGTAATGTATGGCGTGACAATGGAAGAATTCGGAGTCTCCAAACCCGTCGGAATGCGCTTAACCAACTCCTCAGAGATCAAGCCAGATGCAAATTCCGCCGCCCAAAAAGCCGCACTCAGACTGGATGCCTGAGAATCTTACCATTTGCAATATTCCCTATAAAACAAGCAACTTTCCCGACTTGCAATCTTTGGCGATGTTCTGAAAACTCAGTGCATCGCCTTTTCTTTTAAATTTCGTAGAATTTTGTAACTTATGTCGAAACACTTCCTAACTCATATCCTAGCTTTAAGCATATTCAGTAGCATAGCTTATGCCGAGCCTGTCGAAGTCAATGGCATCGCCGCCAAAGTCAATGGACAAGTCATTACCAAAAACGAGGTCTCTTTCCTGCTTGCTCCCGACTTCGCAAAGCTTTCGACTCAATTCCCAAGGCGTGGTCCGGAGTTCGTCAAACAGTTCACCGAAGCTCAAAAAAATGTTCTTCAAGAACTCATCGACCGACAAATCATCCTCGATGAATTCAAGAAACTCGGCGCATCAATCAACTCCACCATCATCGATGAGGAAGTCAAACGCCAGATCCATCAGCGCTGTAACGGCGATGAAAAAAAATTCCGCGACGAGCTGAAAGAATCCCGCCTCACCATGGAAGGCTATCGCGAAATGATCCGTGAAAAAATGGTGGTCCAGTCGATGCGAGCCCAACAATTTTCAGACGCACCTCCCGCCCTCCCGAATGAAGTCCAAAACGAATACGATAAGGAGAAGGACACGCTCCGTGATGTAGCCCAAGACAAAATCACATTTCGAAAAATCTTCATTCCTTCGGCTGATCCCGATAACGCGGTTGCCACTCCGGATTCACAACTCGCCCTCGCTGAAGATCTCGCCAATAAAATCAATAAGGGCGCGGACTTTGCCGAGACCGCAAAAACCTACTCAAAAGATGCCTTCGCAGCACAAGGCGGACTCCAAGAGAATGTTCCGAGAACCGACCTCGCCCCAGAATTCGCAGCCATCATTTTTGAGTCTCCCACAGATAAGGCCGTCGGCCCCCTCCTTGACCCACGAGGCTTTACCATCATCAAGGTCGTCAGCAAGGATCTCGGCCCCGCGCCCCCGCTTTCCAAAGTCCGCCCGATGATCGAAGAACGCGTCACACACAATAAAACCTCTGCCCAATATGAACGCTGGATTGAATCCCGCCGCAAACGCGCCATGATAGAGATTAAACTCTAACCATTTCGCTGATAATTATTGCCACATGGATGATCGTTACGAAATAAGAGGCAAAATCGCGCAAGGCGGTCTTGGCTCGGTTTATAAAGCCCATGACGTTCGCATGAGCCGTGATGTAGCGATCAAACGCATACTCACCAATTTCGGAGATACCTCCATCACCGATGAAGCGACTCGCCAACTTATCAAAGAAGCCAGCGCTCTCGCCTCACTCCAACACCCAAACATCGTTACCATCTACGACGTTGGAAAAGATGCCGAAGGTCCCTTCGTTGTCATGGAGTTCCTAACAGGACAAACCCTTGAGGAAATCATCACTCATGCCTCTTTCACATGGGATGACTTCAGGCAACTCGCCATGCAATCATTGGAAGCTCTCATCGCTGCCCAAGAGCTCCACATCGTCCACCGCGATATCAAACCCGGCAACATCATGCTCACATGGCTCCCTTCTGGGAAATTCCAAGTGAAAGTCGTGGATTTCGGCCTCGCTAAACTTTCTACCAAACCTTCTCTCCAAACCATCGACCAATCTGATGGAGTCTTCGGCTCCATCTACTTCATGGGGCCTGAACAATTTGAGCGCATCCCTATCGACCAACGCGTCGATCTCTACGCCCTCGGCAGCGTTTTCTACTACGCTCTAACAGGAACTTATGCGTTCGATGGTGAGAACGCTGTCGAAGTCATGGCTTCACATTTGCAACATCACGTCGTGCCCATCCAGGAGGTCCGCGCTGGCATTCCACTCTGGGCATGTAACTGGATCATGTGGTTGATCAACCGCCAACCTTCTGACCGCCCAAGCTCTGCCCGTGAAGCACTTGAAGTCTTCATGCAAAACGACAGCGCTTATATTTCACCAGAAATGAGCACTGGAGAACCCACTCCAATTGTTCCTGTAGAGACAGTCAAGCGCCCCAAACTATTCATCCCAGGTGCCGCACTTGAACCCGTAGTTGTCGAAGAACCTAAACCCGGTTATCCACCCAAAAAAACCGCCTCGCTACCCAGACCCCTCAGTCCTCCTCAAGGATCAAAACCCAGCGTCCACAACACGACGCGAGCTTATCAAACTCCTGAGACATCCGCGCCTCAACCAGAACCAGAACCCATTGCACCCGCGCCCGCACCCGTACCGCCACTGTATCAACCCACGCCACCACAAATCCAAGCGTCTACTCTTTCTCCTCCCGCGCTGAGCATACCTGCTGTTCAATCCATAACCCCTCCTGCTCAAATTCAAGCTCCAAGCTTGGCAACAGCCGTGCCTACAGCTGCCATCACCAGAGCCAATATCCCAGTAGGCTCCCCAACACAAAAAGCCAACGCAACCAAACCGCTTATTGAAGAGGAAATTCCCACCGAACAACCCTTTCAGTCACAAAAGAAACCGATACCTACAAGTATCAAAGTTGTAGTATCTATTGTATTACTTATCCTGATTACTTTCTTAAGCTTGTATCTTATCGATAGAAGCAAACAAAACGCGGAAATCGCTCTATACAATGAAATGATTGTCTTGGCCGCCAAGGAAAACACTACCGAGGTTCCAGTAAATAAAAACAAACTTTCTATCCTTCTCCGCAATGCATCAACCCCAGGCGGACAAGAAGATCGTTCTGTAATTTACAGAGCGCTCATCCTAGCAAAAGCCATTGACAAAAAAGACGTCGATAAAGAAATTTTCGATTACTCAACCTCTCAAGACATGCATGGAGATATCCGAATCGTGCTGTTAAAAGAAGTGTTAGGTAGCCGCAAAAATCCTAAGATCGTTAATGATCTCATTAAATATTCCAAATCCGCCCCAGAACCCCGAATCGCCCTCGCCTCAATCGAAGCATGCCGCGAAATGGCTACTGAGGCGCATTTTGATAATCATCTAGATTTACTTAAAAACACCACTGACGAAGCCATCCGCAAAGCAGCAGAGGACAATCTCGCCGCTATTATCAGCAAAAGCAACTCTTTGACTTTATTCCGCAATGCACTCGTCACAACCTACAAAAGCGCGTCTCTTGCCAACGTCAAACACGCTACACTACGCCTGTTAGGTCGCGTCGGCGGAGATCAGGCGCTTGCCATAGTTAAAGAAAATCTTAACAGCCCTGATCATAAAACCAAAGTAGTTGCCCTCGGAGCCCTCGGCAGCTGGGTCGACAGGGCGGGCTTCAACTTACTCATCAATCAAGTCGCAACCGAACCTGATGTAACTAACCGCAAGCTAGCTTACGAAGCCGCTATCAAATGTGCCAGCACAACCAAAGATAAGCCGGAAGAAGCTTGGAAAAAAATCGCTGAACTCACCACAACTCAGGAAGACCAAATCAAACTTATTAACTCTCTCGCCAGCTACTCTGCCGACACATGGGTGTTTGATATCATCAACAATATCATCAAAACATCCACTCACCCAACTGCTGTCGATCGCGCCAAAAAAGCCGTGATCCATCTTGAAAACATGAAAAAAGCTCAAGGCGGCAGCACGAAAATAGAAAAATAACATATCTCTCCCTTGTCTCCAGAACAACAACTCTCACATCTAACAGCAGGAGCTGCCAAAGTCTTATCTGAAAAAGAACTTCTGGAAAAACTCAAACTCCTCCGCCCTCTGCGCGTCAAACTCGGGGTCGATCCTACAGCTCCAGACATCCATTTCGGACACACGGTTGCTCTTGAAAAACTTCGTCAGTTCCAGCTCCTTGGCCATCAGGCAGTTCTCCTTATCGGCGATTTCACCGCAACCATCGGAGATCCTTCAGGCCGCTCCGCCACTCGCCCTCCGCTCACCCGCGATGAAGTGCTTATCAATGCAGCAACTTACACAGAACAAGCGTTCAAAATTCTCGACCGCGAAAAAACCGAGATCGTATACAACGGCGATTGGTTCCGCAAAATGACTTACGAAGAAATCCTCAAACTCAACGCCCGAGTTACGCTTCAACAAATGCTCCAACGCGAAGATTTTCGCAACCGCCTCGACTCTGGTCAGGAAGTCCGCCTCCACGAACTTCAATATCCCGTCATGCAAGGCTGGGACTCCGTTGAAATACGCGCCGATGTCGAACTCGGCGGAACCGACCAACTTTTCAATATCCTTGTCGGCCGCGACATGCAAAAAGATCAAGGCCAACCTCAACAGGTCGTGATGGTCATGCCGCTTTTAGAGGGACTCGATGGCGTTAAAAAGATGTCAAAATCCTACGGCAACTACATCGGCGTCTCAGAACCACCACAGGAAATGTATGGCAAACTCATGAGCGTTTCCGATGAACTCATGGACCGCTACTACCAACTCCTTCTCGGAGAAACGCGCGATCCCGCCGCCCACCCCATGGATTGCAAAAAAGCCCTGGCGGAAAAACTCACCGCCCGTTACCACGGACAAACCGAGGCCTCCGCCGCGCGCAGCGATTGGGATACCCGTTTCTCCAAAAAGGATCTCAACGCCGCCGAACTCCCAGAACTCAACATTTGCGAGTTCCCCACAGACCTCAGTGTCCTATCCATCACCGCACACGCATTCAAAAAAGCATTCGATTTGGAAAAATCCAACGGCGAGCTACGTAAACAATTCATCCTCTCCGGATCCGTCCAACTCAATGGAGAGAAACTCACCGATCCCGCCTTCCAAATCTCACCCAAACCCAGCGACGTCTTGAAATTATCAAAAAAACACGCTGTTCGATTCATCTAACGAAAAACCATTATGAAAAACATCCTATTCCTCGCACTCCTCTCAATACCCGCATTCGCCGGCGAAACCCAACTCTTCAATGGCAAAGACCTCACCAACTGGGAAGGCGATCCAAAATTCTGGTCCGTGGTCGACGGAGCTATCACCGCGAAATCCACCCCAGAAAATCCTGTCCCGCATAATACTTTCATCACATGGAAAGGTGGCGAACCCGCCGATTTCACCCTCACCCTCAAATTCAAAATGACCCCGGGTGACGATAAAAAATACACCAACAGCGGCATCCAATACCGCAGCAAGGTGATCGACGCTTCGAAATTTATCGTAGGAGGTTACCAAGCCGACTTCGAATACGGAGACGAATACAGCGGTATTCTTTACGAGGAAAAAGGTCGTGGAATTCTTGCCCTCCGCAGCCAACAAGTCGTCATCAAACAAGGCGAAAAACCTGCAAAGCCCATCCTCGAAATCACTGGCAAAACGGGTGATGACAAGGAAATTCAAGCCGCTATCAACAAAGATGACTGGAACGAATACAAAATCGTCGCCCAAGGGAATCACGTTCAACAATACATCAACGGCAAGCTCACCGTCGACGTCACCGACGAAACCGCAGAAGCTCCCAAGAGCGGCGTCATCGCCCTCCAAATGCACGCAGGTCCTCCGATGCAGGTCCAATTCAAAGACATCATCCTTACCACCAAAGACTGATTCTTGACTTTCTCCCCCCGAACCCCCATCCATCCTTTCTCCACTCAGCACCCGTAGCTCAGTTGGATAGAGCATCCGCCTTCTAAGCGGACGGTCACTGGTTCGAATCCAGTCGGGTGCACTTTTGCAGCCGTTTTATTGGGTCTACACCAAAGTTTGGGGGATGAGGTCTTTTTTGGTTTGGGGTTAGGGTGGGTAGTTTGTTGGTAGTTAAGGATTATCCGCATTGGGCGATGACCCGCAGGCGGTAGTTATTGAAGTTTCTGAAGCCGTAAGCGCGGCGTTGGATGAGTTTCATTTTTCGGTGGAAGCCTTCGGTAATGCCATTGTTTTTGGTAAACCGCCACATGCATGCAATTTCCTCCCGCCAACTATCAAGAGTTTTGGCCAAAGTGACCAGAGGAGAAAAATGGCTATTGGCGAGTTGGGAGATGAGTTGAATGAAGCGCTCTGCGAGTGGCCTGCAATGAATGGCTTGTTGATGTTTTTTACGCATGAGCTGGCAGACGGTAAGCGAAGGAAACGCTGCCCCCCGTGAAATCTCGCGGAGCCCCGAACCTCCGCGGTAGCCTCGCGGGATGTCCCCTTCATCCGTCCCCAAGCCGTGGCGCGTCGCAGACGTGACCTTCGTCGAG
>Ga0315901_10010828_pt1 | contig 10329 bp, 7 predicted proteins | sample LakEriMetagenome_10_FD_203761 | JGI IMG/M metagenome (GOLD analysis project Ga0315901, IMG submission 203761) | Freshwater fungal communities from buoy surface, Lake Erie, Ohio, United States - Buoy 2 MA116 | ecosystem: Environmental > Aquatic > Freshwater > Lake | place: USA: Lake Erie, Ohio... | reverse complement strand
CAATTGTGCTGCCGCTCCTCCGCCCACACTACCCGCTGACGTATTACGGAATAATCCCGCACTAATAATATCATTACTTCCCGTATCTGCCAAATTCGTGGTGTCGCCCTTCATCACCAGATAGCCAGCAAACACGGTAAAGAGTGTCGTTGCTGGACCTTCTGCAAATGGATCCGTTAAGATGTTGGAAACGGCGTTCGCAAGTGACGTATACTTTGCTTGTCCGAAATAAATGTAATGAATACCCGTAACAGGTTCTATGAAGACACGCTGAATACTCCATTCGTTGGACGCAAGTGAAGCAGTCGTAAGACCACCATCATCGTACCAGCCCGGTTTCAAATCTGTGTAGAAATTATTATTATTTGCGTCTACGGTAAATCCAGACCCCGACCGATAAATGTAGGCAAGACTTCCCGTGCTAACGGATGGAGATTGATAATCTGACGGGGTTTCAGGATTTTGACTATAGAATCCACCGTAAATAAATGCATTACCTGCTGCACGAGTAAACTTCAGTGATCCCGACTGTGCCGTAATACCATATCCGCCAACCTTGATAGGACCGAAGTTACGTGCAAAGTCCGTAATTTGTGCAATTTGACTATATTGGGTATTGACTTGTTCACCTTTTGCGGCAATTGCTTGTTGATTAAAATGTCCAACGGCACCTAATGGAATCTTGTCATGATAGTCCAGTGAGGTAAATTTCGTAGAGGAACTTTCCAAAATTCCATTTGCGTTAATAGCAAGGTAGGTAACAAATCCTTGAGTGACATCAATACTACCCGTGATTACCGGCCATTGCACATATGTAACGGTTGGTGAAGAGGCAGATCCAGTATTTGCTCCGTGGTTGACAATAATACCTGATCCTGACCGAATATGAACTTCACTGCCATTAAACCCATTAATTCCACCAAATATTAATCCTGTTTCCAATATACCTTCAATCCAATCAAAGTTGACCGTGGAATCTTGTTTATGGGTATACCAGAGATCGTTATTAGATCCACTGATATAGAAATATGCGGAATCGGGGTCTGGAGTAACTGCTTCTGTTGTCGGATATAATTCTAGCCACTTATGTGCCATCACAATGTTTGCATGAATATCACTACCAGATACTTCCGCAGGAGTGATAATTGCACCATTAATACTTGCAGTCACTTGTGCAGAACTACTGATTACCCCACTTGGTAATATGGTTGGTGCGTATGAGGCAGATGTAGCAAATGAGGCAGTTCCAATAAACTCACCAGTAAATGATCCCGTGAACGATCCCGTAAATGGTTCGGTGATATTAGTAAATTGTGTAGAACTGGAAATCAGTGTTGGTTTGTTTGCTATATTACTAAATTGTACGTATGAAGCAGTTTCAATCGTGGTAGGTTTATTTTGTATATCAGTATAATCTACTTGTATTGAACTACTAAATAATCCATTCGGTAAAATGGTTGGTGCATAGGAAGCAGTTGTCGCAAAGGACGCAGTTCCAATCAATTCTCCAGTAAACGATCCCGTAAACGATCCGGTATTGTCATTTAATACAACAATTACCGATCCACTTCTCGTATAAAGTTTCCGATCAGCCACATTAATAGCAAGTTCTCCCACCGACAAAGATTCTGTGGTGGGGGCAACGCCTGGTGTTAAATTACGTTTATGTAGTATCGTATCTGGCATCTATTACTCTCTTGATATGAACTGTATATAACTATTTTGTGATGATTGGTTATATTCCAAAACGGTCACGTAACGAAATATAATTTTTAAAAACTTCACCCGCCGTTAAACCACGATTATATATTTTTACTGCCGCAATTCTTCCATCTAAATAAAACGGTGACGCTGTAGATGATCGTCTTCCAATTTGTATAGGTTTTGTTGGTTCACCACCATATCCGGCACTAGTTGTTGGTGAATCCGTTCCTACTAAGTTTACTCCATTAAGATATACCGTTGCAGTATTTGACGCTCCAACGCTGGTATTAGTTGTAATTATACTCGTGATATTATACCACGTATTTGCTACCAATGTAGTAGTAGATCCCCAATTAAGTGGAGATGCTCCCGTAGTTCCGTCTCGTGCTCCGATAAAAATTCTTCCGTTAGCACTAAGTTGTACTGCCCATCCGCCGACTTCCAACGCTTTTGCAACTATCATGCGACTAACTCCAATTGACGATGGATTAACCCACACATCCACCGTAAATGTTGTATTTGCAAAATCAAATGTAGAGTTAGAAGTATTTGCTATATCCGCATAATGTGAACTTGCTGATGTAAACTGTATACTTCCACCGTTTGCGCTATTAAATGTTGGTCCGTTGATTAATGTTGCATTACGAGAATTGCCCGTCAAATCTGTCCATGTTGTTCCACTACCGGGGTATGATGATCGGTCTCCTGCGTCCAAATTAATAACCAATCCCGCCGTAGTTATTTGTGGAACAGCAGCCATCCCACCAGGATTGCCCGATGATGCTCCGGAAAATCCACCAGGATTTCCACTACTAGCAAATGACCACGGCATTAGTATAATCCTCTACTGATATAAACTATCATCATATTCCGAATCTACCGCGTAGTGCGTTGAAATTTTGTAATATTTCACCGTCAGTTAATGCTCTATTATATAATGCTGCCTTTGCAATATTTCCGGTAAATGTTCCATACCGTCGTGGTGGACCAGATATATTACCAAATGGACTAAACTGTGCTGCCAGTGCTCCTTTATTTCCATTCACCGTATTATCTAATATAATATTTGCCGATGAATAATTTGTAGAATTTTCCAATGTTCCATTTACATATATTTTGGTTTGCAAAGTGGTATATGACGCACATACATGATACCATACTCCCGATGATAATACTGTTGTTGAAAAAACGTCTCCGGTAGTTGAACCAAACGTTAATCCTATCAAATTACTTGAATATAACAACAATACTGGGATTGTGTTTCCACCCACTTGATCACGACCATATGCAAATATTGGAACAGTCGTAACAACATTCTTTTTAACAAAAACTTCCATAGTAAACGGTGAATTACCAGAAGGAAATGATGTCGTATCAAAGATACAATAATCATCACTTCCATCAAATACTATACTACCACCATTTGCACTATTAAATGTTGGACCATTAGTCAACGTTCCGTTAATATTATTTCCACTTAAATCGGTCCATGTCGTGCCAGATCCTGGGTATGATGCCGCATTTCCTGCATCTAAATTTATCACCAATCCACTAGTCACAATTCCTATCGTTGGTGCTGCGAAGTTCATCCCACCTCCTGGATTACCGGATGGTGATATTCCAAATCCTCCCCCAATTCCAGTATTACTAAATGTCCACGACATTAGTAGAATCCTCCATCAATGAAACTGGCACTGATTGCTAATGATGAGGTAACTGCGTATGAGGAAGTGGTGGCAAATGAGGCCGATGTCGGGGTAAACGTGATAGACGTGGCAGCAGATGCAGTGGTGGCAAACGAGGCACTAGTTGGAATAAACGTAATAGAATTTGCTGCACTTGCTGTAGTAGCAAAGGAAGCAGATGTCGGTGTAAATGTAATGGAAGTTGCGGCGGATGCGGTGGTTGCAAACGACGAACTTCCTAACAATGATCCTGTTATTCCCCCAGAAACTCCAAGACTACCAGATACTACAAATGACCCAGACGTTGCAAATGATCCTGTAAATGTTACCGTGTCCGATGCGAGTAACAGTGATCCAGTTATCGTTTGTGTTCCATTAAACGTATTGGATCCTGTTGTTGCAAAAACTGCGGAAGACGTATTATTTAACAGTCGTGCATTTTGTGCAAACGAGGATGTGGTTGCAAATGATGCAGATGCAGGTGTGAATGTTATGGAATTTGCAGCAGACGCCGTGGTAGCAAATGACGATGTAGTGCTGAATGACGCACTGCTTGGCGTGAACGTAATAGATGTTGCCGCGCTTGCTGTGGTAGCAAATGAAGAACTACCCAGTAAAGATCCGGTTATTCCTCCTGTAACTCCCAAACTACCCGATATTGCAAATGATCCTGACGTAGTAAACGATCCACTAAAGACTACGATGTCGGTAGTTAGTAGTAATGATCCAGTAATTGTCTGGGTTCCGTTGAAGGAGTTGGATCCTGTAGTTGCAAATACCGCCGATGATGTATTGTTTAATACTTGTGCGTTTTGTGCAAATGACGATGTAGTGGCGAACGATGCGGTACCTGGGGTAAACGTGATACTGGTAGCTGCGCTTGACGTAGTTGCAAAGGACGCCGACGATGGTGTAAAGGTAATAGAAGTAGCAGCTGACGCTGTAGTAGCAAACGAGGCGGACGTTCCTGTGAGTGCGTTAAATTGTGTAGAACTTGACAGAATACCAGTAGGTAATACCAAACTTCCGCTAATTGTACCTAGAACACTTAGTGATCCCGTAAATTGATGTGTGTCATCTGCACTATCACCAAATTTGGTAGAACCCGATTCATATATTACTGATGACGATATGAATTCAATATTAAACTGTTGTGCGGTAATCGTATCCGTAACAATCAAACTACCTGAGATCGTCTGCGACCCATTAAATGTATTAGATCCCGTTGTAGTAAATATATTGTAATTTTGTACTTGTGTAGAACTTGAAACAATTCCATCGGGTTTATTTGCTAATGTATTCCAATCACTCGCCGCTCCTTCAACATAACTTGCTGAAATTGCAAATGAAGCCGTTAAATTATTTACCACATTTTGTAGTACATTTAAACTACCAGTGACATTTAATGAACCGGATAGTTCGTGTTGATTGTTATCTCGTAATGTTAATTTAGTAGTCGTCGTCACATCTTCGCCACCAACGAATATCATAACGTCTTCGCCAGGATCAATTGCACCTAAATGTAAATGCCCACCCGTAGAATACACATACGAATCATTCGGTCCACCAATAGTTCCCGTATACGTTTCACCATTAATTCCCATGTTGACGAAGTTCGTATTTTCGTCACCATTATTGGCAGTTGCTACGATGTCACTAGATACGGAGTTGCCGGTCCCCGTATTTTTCATATTAATTTGTGCGTAATCGTCTGTTAGACCAAGTGCTGTAATAACGTTAAAGGTTGCAACAGATGGTACTGCTTTTACACGTAGTGCATCTGGAGCCCCTGCTATCACTTCTGATGTATTGATTCCTACACTACCAGACGGGTCAATAAACACCCGAGCATTATTATCGGCATCTCCAGGACCCGTGAATAAAATAATACGTTTATCTGGAGATAGATTTCCAATTAGTAAGTCACTTCCTGTGGTGAACAGATATGCGTCTAATGGGTCACCAATTTCGTCAGTTCGCGAATATGTGCTAGAATTGATACCCATGCGAATATATCCACCGTCATCAGTACCTGCGTCAGCGGTAGCAATGAAGTTGGTGGATGCAGATACTCCACTACTAATATTCCGAATATTTACACGATACGAATCGTCAGATGAACCGTGAGCATAGATAACATTTTTAACACCCGTATCGCCCGAGTGAACTGCGAGGGTTTCACCTACTGCGGAATGAAAATGCGGTGCAGTATCATACCCAATAAAAATACCTTTGGTCGTTTGATACATGATACTGGACGTGAGTTCGTTTGCCCCAGAACCCGTCCACATTGGAATATACCGTGAGGTTCCACCGGTAAGTTGATTTGCTATTGATGCTGTTTGGGAATATGACGATGAATTGATATTAATTAATTGACTTCCGTCACCTTTAAACGCTGATGCGGTGACTGATCCCGATACTTCAATACTACCGCTTGATATTAACCCTTTACGGGCAATAAATTCATTTGCCATATTATCCCTTTTTCACATGTCCAAAGGTTAAAAAAGAAGGGGTGAGTAGGATTAGTACCCACCCCTTTATTTAAGTAGTTCTTAAAGTAGCTTCGTTGATGTTTTAATCGTCCATGTACCGGAGGTAACACTAAACTTCAATCGTACATTTCCAGAGTTGGTATCTACCGTGAAATCTGCGTTTCGGGTATTTCCAATATCGTTGGTTGATGTGTCAGTAAATTCTATTGACCCATCGGTCCATATTGACATGACAGTTCCTGTACGGAGGTTTACTCCACTCTTGAGAACATAATCAAAATGTGCTGCATCAAAACTTCCAGTAGCCAAACTTAATACAACTTCATTTGTTGTAGGACCAACAGCAACATATGTACTTGATGTTTGGAACGCACTTCCGATAGTTGCTCCACCACTTAACGTGACTGCATCAGTGGTAGTTGCACCTTGTGTTGTAATTTGTGCAAGAGTAATGTTACGTGTGCCGCCAAGTGTAACGGTTCCGCCATTAATGGTAATGTTGTTGGATGTAACTTCACCACCAGTAACCGTAAAGTTTGTGCCGTTAAATGATGCAACACCCTTTGTTGAAGTTGTTGCATTACTACCGCTAACGGTGAGAGTTTGTCCACTGACACTAGCAGTTATTCCATTTGCTCCACTAACAATTAATCCTTGCGTTTTAAGATTAATTGCTCCTGTACCACTTGCCGATCCCGTAATACTTAATGTACTAACTATACCAGTAAGATTACTACCATCGCCAGAGAATCCCACCGAAGACGTAATTGCTCCAGTAACATATAATCCAGCTTCAATGTGTGTCCGTAATGATGGAAAATCTACCCGAATAGAACTAGATGCAGCTGCTGTATCAATGTGATCTCCGCCTACTGCTACTGGAATACGTCCAGCAATTAGTTCTACTTCATCACCCAGATTACCAAAATTCTTTGGACCAGCAATGAGAATAGCACTGTTATAATTTGCATCCGTAGTGTTTTCGTAAATCCAGTGATTATTTACACTATCCCAGAGAAGTGATCCAGAACCAGCAGTGGATCCCGAATCAACAACCGATACGCCAGCAAATCGTACTAGGTCATCATCATTTAATAAGATTCTACTTACACCAATTGTGTATTGCGATGAGGTAACGTATTGCGTGGACATGGAAGCAACGGTCAACAATCCCGTAATATTCAAACTTCCAGAAATGTTTACGTCTTTGGCAATTCCAACGCCACCGGCAACAATTAAAGCGCCGTCGTTATATACGGTACTGTTGGTGGTATCTGAGATAGTTTGTACACCCGTGAAGGTGTTGGATCCCGTCGTAGCAATAGTTAGAATTCCAGTAGTATTACGAACGTCAACTTGACCGGAAGATGATATTACACCGGAAGGTAATAAAGCGGTAACTTGAGTAGAACTACTAACAATTCCTGTTGGAATATTTGATATACTTGTATAAGATACTTGTGCTGAACTACTAAATATTCCCTCTGTATTTAATTTATTTTTGACACCATCCAAGAAAGTTGCCGATGACGTATCAAGTGATAATGTTCTTGATGTGGTAATATCACCGCCACCAGTTAAACCAGTCCCCGCACTGATAGATACCGTGCTGTGATCTACGTGTTGATTTGGTACATAATTGCTTGTGGTGTTGTGATCAATTTGTCCTGACGCAGATACAAGACCCGAAACGCCGATGGTAACAGTATTATCAGTTACAGTAGCAGTTACATTATTAGAACCACTAAAAACTAACCCTTCTGTTTTAAGATTTAATGCATCCGTACCAGACGTTGATCCGGTAATTGAAAGTGATGTAGCAATACCAGTAAGTTGCGATCCATCGCCAGTAAATGACCCTGTAAACGATCCAGTAAATGGATCCGTTAACGTATTAAATTGCGTTGATGAAGAAACTAATGTGGGTTTGTTTAAAACATTTGCAAATTGTACACTATCAGCCGCAATGTCCGTAAGAAACTGACCACTACCACGGAAATTAACTGCTTTGACATCACCGGATGCAGTAATATTACCATTGATACTAGTAGAACCCGTCGCTACTATACCATTGGCTAATACTATTAAACCTTTTCTAGCTATAAATTCATTCGCCATAGCAGAATCTCCAAAAGAATATATCTATAAATATTATAATAGGTTAGGAAACAGTTTAAATAAAAAATTAATAGTCCAATCTCCTGACCCCGATCCTACGCTTAATACCCGCAATCGCATATTATCAGCAATTTTAATAAAATTAAACGACAAATCTTCGGTGTTTCCTATATCAGTATTAGAAACGTCGGTATAAGTTACTATACTTCCACTCCACGAAGAAATTATAATTCCTGATCGTATGTCGGATGTGCGTTGAGCCATATATTCAACTGATGCGGCAGAAAATTTATTAGTTGGAATTGGAGGATTTACTATACGAGTTTCATTATATATACCAGAAACAGAAGACGCACTGATGTAAATGTTTGCTGTGTCGGAATTTATTTGTACTGTTGTTGCTTGAATTGAAGATGTAACACTGGATGGAAGTATTACATTACCGTTTATGTTATCAATCGTTTGAGCCGAACTGGAGACGATTCCCGTTGGTTTATTTTGTAGTTGTTCCCATCCGACTACAGTAGTTTCTGCATACGATGCGGTTAATGCGTGTGATGCCGTTTCTGCTGTAGTTATGGACCCCGTGATAGACGGAATAATTGCACTGTTTACAACAGTTAAATTATTACCAACGTACATATCGTTTGATGCACTTAAATTAGTATACACAGATGAAGCACTTGCCGCAACGCTCAGTGCAAATACTGCATATGAAGCAGTATTTGATGTGTTAGAATGTAATGCAAATGATGAAGTAGTTGCTTTTGTAGCAAAACTTGACGTGGTTGCTTTTAACGCATATGAAGCACTGATTGCAGATTGTGCTGTTTGTACATATGAGGCAGTGTTTGCTGTGTCTGCTGTTTGTACATATGAAGCAGAATATGCAGATATAGCAATTGCAGGCAACGATCCTGTTCTGTATACTGCTAGATCTGATGGTTGTATTTCTACAGTGTAGTTATTTCCTTGCTGAATATTGACACTTACGTCAGGAAGTGCTAATGCAATTTTATTTGCGTCAGTATTTTCTCTGACAACAACCGTTATATTTGGTATTCCTAAATCAAGTGAACCACTCATTAATCATTTCTCGTAGCGGTGGGACGTACGGTCAACGTACCTTCTAATATTCTTCGTGTTATTGGTGCAACGGATCCGCTAGTCATATTTACATCGTACACGTATTTTCTTGAACCGAGATTTATTGTTTGCGTTGGTGTTAATTCCACCATAATACTACCGGACGTATACGGTAAATATTTTGTGATATTCAATGTAGCTGCAATTTCTTCCGTTGTATAATTTTCTCTTACTTGACCAATAAATGTATAATCTGTTATATTGAACGCCGTTACTCCGTCGTCGCTAATAATTGTGGCAGCAAACCGAAACGTTTCACCTTGGCCAAATTGAAAATCTGTAAATTCTGCCATATATTTCTCGTTACAAGGACTCTAGTATAAATATCAAAAGGTGTGTTAATAATATAAAAAAACTCCCGCAGGTTAATGCGGGAGTTTTTCGTACAACTAATATAATATTAGAAGTTAAGTACGCAATAATCAGGTTGAATGGTAACCGTGAACGTAGTTACTTCATCTGTTCCCCAATCCTGGTCACCGAAATTCACTTCAGTAATTTGTGCACCTTTGATAATCCATTCTTCAACCTTATCACCAACCGGTCCAAGAATATTCAAAGTTAAATCTTTCTTATAGAATTCCAAATATCCGTCACGACCGGTTACTGATTCGTGATGTAGACGAACCCATTCCATAACGGCTTGCGCACCAGATGGGACGATTGGATCGTATAATTCCATCTGCATCGTGCCCCACTTACTCTTACCCTTGACATATCGTTGAACATTGATATGATCAATTGGTTTTGCTTCCTGCGTTAATGTTGGACGAGCAACCTTTTTTACAATATATGAAGGAATTCCATCCATGTAAAGGATGAAACGATTCTTCATCTTTGGTTCAAATGCCGTGAAGAACAGCTCTTGTTCAGTTACTAGGTTTGCCATGTATAATCTCCGAAAGGATTTCTAACTATAAATATGTGATATTTTGAAATTGTGGAGGGAGGTTTTTAGACCCCCCCCCACGGTTTCAATTTATGCGGTTGGGAATGTTGCACCCGTTGGAAGGACGTTGAAATCAAGGATAATGAATTCAGCGGTTCTTGTGGGTTGGAGATAGAGTTGTCCGTAAAGGATATTTCTATCAATCAAGTCCGGTGTATTATTGGTTTCATCCATAATGACACGGAATGCGTACAAACCAGAACGTTCTTGGACACTTGCCAAATATGGG
>Ga0315901_10010824_pt1 | contig 10330 bp, 9 predicted proteins | sample LakEriMetagenome_10_FD_203761 | JGI IMG/M metagenome (GOLD analysis project Ga0315901, IMG submission 203761) | Freshwater fungal communities from buoy surface, Lake Erie, Ohio, United States - Buoy 2 MA116 | ecosystem: Environmental > Aquatic > Freshwater > Lake | place: USA: Lake Erie, Ohio... | reverse complement strand
GAACCATCCCGAGCGCTTCGACCCCGAACGGGGCACCCTGCGCAGTTACCTGCTGGCGCAAGCCCACAGCCGTGCCGTCGACGTCCTGCGGTCCGACGTGGCCCGTCGCAAGCGCGAGGAGCGCGACGCCCGCGAGGCCGCCGAGAGCGGCTACGACCTCGACCGTGCGGTGTGGGACCTGGCGCTCGCCGAGCACGTGCGGGCTGCGATGCAGCGGCTGCACCCCGGTGAACGGGCCGCGGTGGAGCTCGCCTACTTCGGCGGGCGCACCTACCGCGAGGTGGCGCTCGAACTCGGTGAGCCGGAGGGCACCGTGAAGAGCCGGATCAGGAACGGATTGAAGCGACTGCGCGCGGAGCTGGTCGCCTCGGGTGTGACAGTGGGTGACGCATGAGCGCCGAAGAACTCGAACTGGACGAACTGCTCGGCGCGTACGCGCTCGACGCGGTCTCCGAGGAGGAGCGTCGCGCCGTCGACCAGTACCTGCTGATCAGCCCGAAGGCCCGCCAGGAGGTCGCCGAGCACCGTGAGGTCGCCACGATGCTCGCGTGGTCGGGCATGTCCGCCCCGGAAGGGCTGTGGGATCGCATCGCGGCGAGTCTCGACACCTCGATCGACGAGGCCCCGCGTCCGTCGGGTCGCCTCGCGTCGGTGCTCGACGGTTCGTCCGGGGCCGGTGCCGCCGTCGGCGGAGTGTCCGCCGATCCGGTCGTCGACCTCGCCGCCCGCCGTCGCACCTCCGCTCGCCATCGGTGGCGCTCGGCCGGTTCGTGGGTGGCGGCGTCCGCAGCGGCCGCGGTCGTGGCGGTCATCGCCGTCACGGCGCTGACCGGCACCGAGACCGAGCAGCCGCCGCTGGCCGCGGCGGTCGAGCAGGCCCGTTCCGACCGTGACTCGCAGGTGGCCACGCTGGTGCGTGCCGACGGGACGGTGGGCGCCGAGGTGGTGATCGACCAGGACGGCCACGGCTACCTGCTCGGCGCCAGCCTGCCGTCGCTGCCGTCCGACCAGACCTACCAGCTGTGGGGCGTGATCGGCGAGCAGGTGATCTCGCTCGGCGTGCTCGGCACCAACCCGGAGATCGAGCTGTTCAGCTCGGGTGGTGAGGCGGTGTCGACCCTGGTCGTCACCATCGAGCCGGCCGGCGGCGTGGTCTCGAACGGCAACCCTGACGGGGCGTTCGCCGGTGACGTCGGGATGATCGACTCGGCCTGACCGAGCCGGTCCCACCCGTTCCGAGCCGTGGGTCGGGTCAGAGCTTCGCCATGCGCGCCTCGACCCGGTCGAGGAAGCGGGTGCGAGCATCGGGCGTGGCCCGGTCGATGCCGTAGAAGGCGATCCAGCACGTGCGGCAGCGCACGTTGCACGCGACACGCAGCGCTCGCGTCATCGTCCGCTTGCCGGTCTCGCCCTCCATCGCGTTCACGAGCTTCGACGAACCGTGGCTCGTGACCGCGACCATCGTGTGGATGTTGCGGAGCAGCGGCCGGATCCGGTTGTGGCCCTCGGGGAGCTCCCAGGCGACCCCGGCGGCCCACACCCGGTCGAACCAGCCCTTCAGCATCGCGGGCTGCCCCGACCACCACGTGGGGTAGACCAGGATCAGCGTGTCGCACCAGCGGAGGTGCTCGATGTAGCCCTGCAGCTCGTGGCGCAGCTCGGGTTCGCTGCGGTGGTCGACGAGGTGGATGCGGCGGTCGTGCAGGTCGAGCTCCGGTCGGAACCCCTCCGCGTAGAGGTCGCTCACACGGACCTCGTAGCCGTGGCGTTCGAGACCGGCGAGCGTGCGCTGGAGCGCGGCGCCGATGAACGAGTCGTGCGTGGGGTGGCAGAACACCACGTACGCCCGGCCGCCCCGGCCGGCCCGGCCGGCCCGGCCGCCGCTCACAGCGACCTCATCTTCCGCTCGACCCGATCGAGGAAGGCGCTGCGCTCGGAGCCGCCGAGGGTGTCCATCCGGTAGAGCGGCAGCCAGATCGACCGCGTACCCCAGCCGGTGCTGAGCCGCAGCGCTCGCTTGATCGTGCGGCGCCCGTTGTCGTTGATCGCCTTCACGTACCGCCACGACGAGCCGTAGGTGGTGATGCCGACGAGCCGTCGCACGTGGGTGAGGCCCGGGCGGACCTTGTGCTGCTCGTTGAACACGAACCCGACGCCCGGCACCATCACACGCTCGAACCAGCCCTTCAGCACGGCCGGAACCGACCCCCACCAGGTGGGATACACGAACACGAGCGTGTGCGCGTCGCGCAGGTCGGCGATGTGCTCCTCCACCAGCGGGTCGAGGACCGGGAGGTTGCCGTGGTAGGCCTCGCGCTCCTCGGCCGACATGGCTGCGCGGAACCCCTCGGCACACAGGTCGTGCACGATCACCGAGTATCCGGCACCCTCGAGCCCGGCGCGCACCCGCGCCGCGATGGCGTGGCTGAAGCTGCCCGGATCGGGGTTCGCGACGATGATGACGGCCCGCATCTGTGCAGGGAACCTAGTGCTCGTCCCGGCGCGGGTCGGTCATGTCGTGGGACCGTCCGGTGAACGTCGCGTCCGGCGAGGGACTCACCGGCCGCCGCCGACGTCGACGAACGCGCCGGTGACGTAGGAGGCGGCGGGGGAGGCGAGCCAGCACACGGCCGCGGCGACCTCCTCGGGCGTACCGGCTCGTCCCATCGGCACCGTCGGCGCGAGACGGTCGACCCGCCCGGGTGGCGCGTGGTCGTGGAAGTCGCTCGTGATCAGGCCGGGCCGGACGGCGTTCACGCGGATGCCGACCTCGGCGAGCTCCTTCGACAGGCCCACGGTCATCGTGTCGATCGCCCCCTTGGACGCCGCGTAGTGCACCCATTCGCCGGGACCGCCGAGCACGGCGGCGCGCGAGGAGATGTTCACGATCGCGCCGCCCCGTCCACCTCGGTCGGTCGCCATGCGCGACACGGCCTCGCGGACGCACACGAACGCGGCCGTCACGTTCACTGCCCAGAGGCGTTCGAGCATCGCCGCCGTGACCGTGTCGATCCGGCCGTACCCGCCCGCGACGCCTGCGTTGTTGACGAGCACGTCGAGCCGTCCGAAGTGGTCGTCGCACGCCCCGAACATCGCGACCACGGCGCTCTCGTCGGCGACGTCGGCCCGGTGCACCAGCACGTTCGCTCCCAGTTCGGTGAGCTCGGCGGCGAGCCGCTCGACGGCGGGGGAGGGCGTGGTGTGGTTGAGCAGCAGGTCGTGGTCGGCGGCCGCCGCCCGCGCCACGGCCGCGCCGATGCCCCGGCTCGCCCCCGTGATCAGCATCACCGGTCGGCCGCTCATGCGGTCACCGCGCGGTCGGCCGGATCGGTGTCCGCGTCGAGCCGTGCCAGCAGCCGGTCTCGGATCGCCGTCCACTCGGCGGGCAGGATCGAGTAGCACGCGGTGTCGCGCGGCGTCCCGGCGTCGGTGGCGTGCCCGGCGGCGAGGCGGTGGTGACGCAACACGCCCTCGAACACGGCCCCGAGCCGTTCGATCGCGGCACGGCTGCGCGTGTTGCGGGCGTCGGTGCAGATCGCCACCCGGTGGACCTCCCACTGCTCGAACGCGTGGGTGAGGAGGAGCAGCTTCGCCTCGGTGTTCACCGCGGTCCGCTGCGCGGCTGCAGCGAGCCAGGTGCCACCGATCTCGCACTCGGCGGGCGTGGCGCGGCCGGCGGTCCACACCAGGCTCATCAGTCGGGTGCACCCCATCGGGGCACCGTCGGCCACCCGTACCTGCACGAACGGCACCGTGAGGGCGCGGCGGGCCTCGTCGAGCAGCGTGTCGACGTAGCGCACCATCGCGTCGGACGTGTCCGGCACCGCCGTGAAGCCGAAGCTCGACCGGTCGGCGTTCGCCGCCGCGACCAACGCTGCGACGTGCTGGTCGCCGAGTGGTTCGAGACGCACGTGGCGACCGGTGAGGACGAGCGGTTCCAGGCGCATCCCGCCCAGCATGTCAGCCGGCCACGACCCGGACCGAGGACATTCCGCCCGTTCGCCCGTTCGCCCGTTCGCCCGTTCGCCCGTGTCGCCGGGTCAGACCATCTCGTAGGAGATCGGGAGGCGCTTCAGGCCGCCGACGAACAGTGTCTGCATCTCGGCGGGTTCGCCCGCCAGTTCGATGTGGTGCAACCGCGGCAGGATCTCCGCGAGCAGCGCCTTGATCTCCATGCGGGCGAGCATCGCACCCAGGCAGTAGTGCACGCCGAAGCCGAACGCCAGGTGCTTGTTCGGGCTGCGTCCGACGTCGAACGAGAACGGATCGGTGAAGACCTCCTCGTCACGGTTGGCCGACGGGTACGACAGCAGCACGGCGTCGCCCGGCCGGAACGTGTGTCCGCGCAGGGTGTACTCGGTGGTGGCGTTGCGCATGAAGTGCTTGACCGGCGTGACCCAGCGGATCATCTCGTCCACCGCACTGGGCAGCAGCGAGGGGTCGGCCTGCAGGCGTGCCAGCTGGTCGGGGTGCTCGATCAGCGCCTGCAGGCCACCGGCCATCGCGGAGGCGGTGGTGTCGTGCCCGGCGGTGGCGACGATCACGTAGTACGAGATCTGCTCCATCAGCCCGATCGGTGCACCGTCGACCGTGGCGTTCGCGATCACCGACGCGAGATCGTCGGTCGGCTGGGCCTTGCGGGCCTCCGTGAGCTCGCTGAAGTACGCGAAGAAGTCCTGGATCACAGCGATCAGGTCCTCCATCGACACGCCCCGCGACAGCTCGGGATCGGCCGAGCCGAACAGCTCCTGGGTGAGCTTGAGCATCCGTGGGTAATCGGTCTCGGGGAGTCCGAGGATCGACAGGATCACCTGCAACGGATACTGCATCGCGATGTCGCGTGCGAAGTCGCAGCGACCGCCGAGCTCGACCATGCGCTGCGCCGAGTGGGTGGCGAGCTCTGCCAGGCGGGCCTCGAGCTTGGCGAGGTTCTTCGGCAGGAACCACTCGGCGGTGAGCCCGCGGTAGGTGCGGTGGTCGGGGTCGTCCATGTGGATGAGCGTGCGCAGGAGGTCGCCCTGCTCCTGGCGCCGCCGGTCGGCCTCGAGGTTGGCGATGACCGGGCGGGGCGCGTTCTCCCACTCCTTGTTGTGGAGCTCGATCTCGAGCACGTCCGCGTGCTTGGTGATGACGTGGAACGGAGCGAAGTCGGGGTGCTCGACGAGATGGATCGGGTCGTCGCGCCGGAGCACAGCGCACGCCCGGTGGAAGAACTCGGGATCGGCGTACGCCGCCGGGTTGACGAAGACCTGACCTGCCTCTGCCGGTGTCACGGACATCCCCCTCGACTCGTGGACCCTGGAGCGAGGCTAGGCGCGCGACCCCCGCCGGTCCGGTGCCGGACTCAGCGGCTGAGGATCGTGTCGATCGGGGTGACCGGCACCGTGTCGGCCGCCCACCCACCCTCGTCGGCGGGCAGGGTGCGGTAGTACTCGAGGCGGGGTCGGTCGTCGGTGAGCACCGGCCCGTCACCGATCGCGGCGCGCAGCGCGGCGTCGTCCGCGGTGAAGAGGCCGGCGAAGGCATTCCAGTCGACGATGCCGACCTCGCCGAGCACGGGCTGCCACGCCGGATCGGCGAGCCGGGCCCGCACCGCGGCGGGGTCGATGGTGATCGGCTCGTTCGAGCCGACGAGCATCGATCCGCCCGCCCATGCGGTGACGTGGGGGAACACCGACAGGAAGCTGCGCACGATCATGCGGTAGTCGCGCGAGTTCGCCTGGGGTGCCCACTGCACCATCACGCCTCCCGGAGCGAGGGCGTCGCGTGCGAGCTCCCAGTACTCGACCGACCAGAGCTTGCCGGCGCCCGCGTGGGTGGGCGGGATCACGTCGGCGGTGATCACGTCGTAGCGCTCGTCGGTGAGCAGCAGGTGGTTGCGGCCGTCGTCGACCCGGATGTCGACGTTGGCACGGTCGACCACGTCGTGGTTCGCGTCGGCCAGGAACCGCGCCCCCTCGACCACCTCGGCCGACAACTCCACGACGGTGACCTCGATGCCGGGTGCCCGGCTCATCGCTCCGGGACTGACCCCACCGCCGAGACCGATCACGAGCGCCGACCTCGGGTCGGGGTGGACGGCGACCGGCAGGGTGCCGAGCAGCCGGTGGTAGGCCACCATCTCGGGCGTCGTGTTCGCCTGGTGCTGGCCGTCGACGTACATCACGAGTGCCTCGCCGGCCCGTTGGATCGACACCGTGGTCTGGGCGTCGTCGGCCATCCACACGAGCTGCTCGCCGGGGAACCGGTGGTACATCACCGACGCGTACGGGTCGGGGACGAGCGCCACGCCGACGAGCCCGGTCACGGCCGCCGTGGCGCCGGTCCAGGCGATCGCGCGTGGCCGGTCGAACGCCACCCATGCGAGCACGACACCTGTGGCGACCACGGCGAGCGCGAGCAGGACGAGGCTGGTGCTCGTGCCGAACACCGGCACGAGCACGAACCCGGCGAGCAGCGAGCCGACGATGCCGGCCGCGACGTTGCACGCGTAGAAGGTGCCGACGCGCTCACCGCTGTGCTCGCGGTCGTCGCCGATCCACAGCTCGACGCCGAGGGGGAACGCGAGTCCCATGAGGAAGGTGGCGGGCAGCATCGCGAGTGCGCTCGCCACGATCACCAGCGTGAGCGACCCCGTGCCGATCACGTCGGCCGCCCGGTTCACCACCCCGTACGACTTCGACAGCAGGAAGAACGAGGCGAGCGCGGCGAGGCCGATCGCGACCTCCACCACGGCGAGCATCCGCAGCCCCGACCATCGCCGAAGGATCGGTGTGGCGACGGCGGAGCCGGCGGTGATGCCGACGAGTACCGTGGCCAGCATCACGGTGAAGGCGTACGTGCTGCTCTCCAGGAACAGCACGAGCTCGCGGAACCACACCACCTCGAGCGCGAGCGTGACGAGTCCGCTCACCACGAACGTGGCGAGCACCAGTCGCTGCACCGCGGGGGTGAGCGGCGTGACGGACCGAACTGGTGCGGGCGGCTCGGTCGCGAGGTCGCGGACCGCTGCGGCATCGACGGATTCGCGGTCCCAGCGTCGTGCGGCCACGACCGCCACCGATCCGGCGGCGATGTTGACGATCGCTGCGACGAGGAAGGTGCGCTCGAGCCCCCACCACCCGATCAGCCAGAACCCCGACACCACGGTGCCCACCACCGCGCCACCGGTGTTCACCGCGTACAGCGCGCTGACCCGACTGCCGAGCGGTCCGTCGCGCAACAGCGACGACGACACGATCAGCGGCATGCTCGCGCCCATCAGCGTGGCCGGGACGAGCAGCACCCCGAAGGTGAGTGTGAAGCGAACCACCGTGAGCACGCCGAGGGAGTCGGTGACGGACCCGGCGAACCACACGTACACATGACCGGCGAGCGCGAGCAGCAGCGGGGTGACGATCGCGAGCACGCCCGACGCGACCTCGAACACCCCGTACCAGAGGATCGGTCGCTCGGTACGACGGCTCAGCCGACCCGCCCACCAACCGCCCAGCGCGAGCCCCCCGAAGAACGCGGCGAGCACGGTGGACACGGCCTGCACGGTGACGCCGAACGTGAGCGACAACTCGCGCAACCACAGCTGCTGGTACACGAGTCCGCACGCACCGGTGACGAGGAACAGCACGAGCACGACGGCGAACCGGGTGCGCACGGCCGTGGGGGAGGGCTCACGGTCCACGGGTCGAGGCTACGCGACCGCACCGTTGCAGCGTGTTCAGACGTGTCCGGTGTGTCCGGTGTGTCCGGTGTGTCCGGCGCGGGAGGTATCTCGCTCGAACCCGCTGCGCATGAGTGCGCCGAGAGGGCGTACCCGGCGCCCTCGACACGAAAGGAACCCCACCATGCGTCGCTCCACCTCCTCGTCGGTGTCGCCGTCGCGCTCGGCGCCTCGGTCCTCCCCAACGTCGCGTCGGCGAACGTCCCGGAGAACGTCGTGTGCCGCGGCACCATCGGCGCGATCGCCGTCGACAACGTCGAAGTGCCCGAGTTCGCCCGCTGCGTGCTCTCCGGCACGACCGTCCTCGGCTCCGTCGAGGTGAAGCCCGGTGCTCGTCTGACGGCGTCGTTCGCCACGGTGCGTGGGAGCGTGCAGGCGATCGAGGCCGTCTCGGTCGTGGTGAGCGACTCGAGCATCACCGGCGGCTTCGAGGCCGTGCAGGGCGGTGTCGCCCGGTCCGTCCGCAACGCCATCGGCGGCGGCCTGAAGATCGAGCAGCAGTCCGGTCCGTGGCCGTGGCCGTGGCCGTGACCGGCAACCGCATCGGTGTCGGCACGGCCGGCGACCTGCAGTTGTTCGCGAACCTCGGTGGCACCACCGTCTCGGGCAACCGCGTGAGCGGCAACCTGCAGTGCCAGGACAACCCCCCGGCGCCGGTCGGAGGTTGCAACGTCGTGGCCGGTCACCGCGAGGACCAGCGCGCCCTCCTGTGAGGCGCTCGGACGCGAGTCGTCCCATCACGACCCATCACGTCCCATCACGACCCATCACGACCCATCACGACGTCGTGACCGACGGCGGCCCGAGCGGTCGCCGGAGCGAGGGGGCGAGCCGTCAGGCTCGCCCCCTCGTCGCATCCGGAGTGCCGACGCGACGAAGGACGTGCGGAAGGATGTGATGAACCGTGTGGGACGACGGGATCGCGCGAAGCGCAGGGGCGGACAGCGCGGGCCGTCGACGCTCGGTGCCCCCCCAGGGACTCGAACCCTGAACCTGCGGATTAAGAGTCCGTTGCTCTGCCATTGAGCTAGAGGGGCGGCTGGTGCGGTCCGGCAGTGTAGGGAACCACACCGCCGGCCGACAACCGGTGGCCCGAAGGCCTGGGGTGACCGACGGGAATCGAACCCGCGACATTCAGTACCACAAACTGACGCTCTGCCAACTGAGCTACGGCCACCATGTAGGGCGCACAGTCTGCCACGCGCGACCTCCGGTTCCACCACTCGGTTCCGGGGTGCTGCCGTGACGTGCGGGAGCACCGGCTGGCGCGCCGGTTCGGCTGCCCCGGCGGCCGGTTCTTCGGTTGTCAAAGGGCCTGCGGTGCGCGGCCACGCTGTGGTGGTGAAGCCCCGGCCGTCGTGGTCGACGGGGTGCGCGCCTGGGTTCGGGCCCGTGCCGGTGTACGGCCGGCTGCGGGCGGGGACGGATGGTGGACGGGCGGGCGGGTCAGGCCCACTGGGTGGTGGGGGGTCCGGTGGTCATGATCACCTCCCCGTTGCGTCGGATGATCAGTGACCTGTCGGGTGCCATCTGGACGTCCCAGTGCTCGGCGTGGAGCCGGTCGTGGTGGTGTTTGCACAGCGGCAACAGGTTCCCGAGATCCGTGCCGCCGTCGTGTTCCCAGAACCGGAGGTGGTGGGGTTCGGTGAGCGACACGTGCCGATCACACCCGGGGATCGCACACCTGCGGTACATCGCCCGGAGCGCACGACGCTGGACGCGTGAGGCGTGGCGGCGGGTGCGGCCGTGATCGAGCTCGACCGGTCGAGCGAGCGACTCGGTGAGCTGGTCGTAGCTCGGCACGGGTCGGCCCTGCGCGATCACGACACCGTCGCGGTCGATGATCACGGGGACGAACCGGGCGCGGCCGGCGAGGTCGTGGATCCAGTCGACCGGGACCTCCAGACCGGGGCAGCCGCAGTCGACACGCGACCCGTCGTGGCGTCCCCGTTCGAAGGTGTCCTGATCGATGACCACGATCACCTCGGGCGCACCCGAACCGCCACCGAGCCCGTTGATCAGGTCGGCGAGCGCGTGGGCTCGGAGCCAGTCCTGTGCGAGCAGCGGGTCGTCGGGACAGTCGGCGGGTCGGGCCTGCCGGAAGCGTGCCTCGAGCTGGTCGGCGAGACGTTGCTGCAGGCTCAACGCGGTCGCGGGGTCGAACCGGCCCGCGAGGCACCACATCCCGTCCCGACCGGTCCAGGCGCGCAGTCCGGTCTCACGCTTCTGACGCTGCAGTCGTGCGCGGCCGTCATCGCCCTCGATCCCACGACACACGTCGCGTAACCGGTCACGGAACGCCTCCGCCGTCAGACCACGCCGGACCGCCTCCGACACGAGCTCGGCCTCCATCGCGACCAACTGCGGGCGGAGTGCGGCCGGGAGCGACGCCACTGCGGCGGTGAACGCGTCGAGATGCTCCACCCCCAACTCTCCCCGACCGATCGCTCCGACCAACGCGGGTGCCGTCACGGCACTGCGAGCGCGTTTGGTCGCCTTCACCGCCGCAGCCACCGAGCGGCCCGTCGCACGCGCTGTCACCACATCCGGATCGACCCCCGACCCCGGTTCGTCCGCGAGCGACTCGAGGCGTTGCAGCAGACGCAGCTCGAC
>Ga0315901_10010823_pt1 | contig 10331 bp, 7 predicted proteins | sample LakEriMetagenome_10_FD_203761 | JGI IMG/M metagenome (GOLD analysis project Ga0315901, IMG submission 203761) | Freshwater fungal communities from buoy surface, Lake Erie, Ohio, United States - Buoy 2 MA116 | ecosystem: Environmental > Aquatic > Freshwater > Lake | place: USA: Lake Erie, Ohio... | reverse complement strand
TCGTCACCAAGGAGAGTTGCGTTGAGGCGCGACCTAGAGTCATTCCAAAACGAATCGTACGATGGATCATGGCAAGTCCCCAAACCTCGATGAGAGAAGGTGATCGAAGCGTAACTCGAGCCGTTGAGGAGTTCGCAATGCGACGCTACGATCGCCGCACGAAGCTCGCCCCTCAATCAATCTTTGCCATAGTGTTTTACTTGATCCCAATAGGTCTCAAAAGCACCCGTCTTGTGGAAGTCAGGACTGTTGTCGATATCGTGGCATTCGAGGCATTTGTCTTGAGCGCGTTCGAGTGTCAGCCTCATTTGGGAACGAAGTGTCTCTAGCAGTTGCTTGTCCGCGTCAATCTCGCCGAGTTCGGCCTCGACGTGTTTGGACCCGGGCCCATGGCAGTTTTCGCAACCGTTGCCCAGCAATTGTTGCGACTGATCGACCGAGGTATATCCGGTGCGGTAGGGGTACACGCCTTGAGGGTTCCAGCCGGTCACGTGGCACGATATGCACTCGGGGTCGTAGATGCGGGTCAACGAACGCTCTGGTGGCTCGATGATCGAGTCGGTGGCATGGGCATGGGGTGTGTTCTTCCAAATTTCGTACGCGGTTGTATGGCAGTCACCACACTTTTCGCTTCCTACAAACTCGCGCGTGGTCGGATGCGTGAGAGGCCTCAGGCCCAGCGAGCTGAAAGTGTTGTCTGATTTGGCTTTCAGTTCGTCTTGGTACTTACCAAACAAATCCATCATCCGGGGGGAGTCCTCGAACTGAGAGCTAAGGGCGATCCGTTGGTAGCGAGTGGGCTGCTCTGCGGAATCGAACAAGCCGAAGATACCTGCATACATCCCCTTGGAACCTACCTGCACGATTTCAGAACGAGTTCCGGGAAGCACTTCGGGTCGATAAGTCGGTTCGCCATAGCCGCCCGACGTTACGACCAGTTGGAACTGTGGGACCTGTTTCACAATAGCCCTGGTTTCATCCAAGCCGGCATGTGCGATCAGGATTTGGAAGTCGCACTTCTCTTCATTGAGTTTGGCCGCTATCTCCTTGAGCGCAGGGATAGGTGGTTCTACCTTGAAATACGATTCGCCGTTCCGCAATAGTTCGCGCGTGTTCTCTTCGCCGAGAATGCTGGTGATGCCGATCTTGTGAGTTCGACCCTTGGGATCTTTGACCGAGACCACTTTGTAGCGAAGATCGAAATCGGGCAACAGGCTCACGTTGGCGCTCACGAACAACGAATTGCTTCCGGTGTTGTCCAAGATCGACACCAGGATGTTGTCGGATAGCTTCAGGTCTTTTTCGCCATAAGCGGCAGCCTCATATCCCATTTCCCGAAACGCTTGTGTCGTCCATTGGAATTTGATTTCTGATTGCGTGCCATCGGTTCGGACTTGGTTTCCTCCATCGATGGGCATGACGTTCCAGCCCCGCTGCTTGAGCGATGTCAGCAACGTATCGCGACGGTTCACGCCCCCTTTTTGATTGGCCAGACCGGTGCAACCGCATGGCTCGAGATAGCCGTATTGGTTTCCCGTGATGAAAAAGACCAGCCAAGGGTCTTTCCAATCGGTTGCAATCTTTTGATTCTTCTCTTCGTCGGAAGCGACTGTGATTGGATCTTGGGTTGCTTGCGCGCCTCGATTGGCTTCTGGCGCTACGGTCTGGCGACCGACGTCTGCCAGCTTGCCATCCTTCGGCTTGCTTGCCTCTTGTGGCTTGTTGGCGGTTTCCTGCGGTTTTGCTGCCGGGTCAGGAAATCGGATTTGAATCCGTTGCTTCGTGCTGGGCTCCGAAGGTGGTTGCGCGGAACTCCAAACCGCAGGCAGAGCGAGAGACGTAGCTACCCCAAAAAGTAACGCTAGCAAAAACCGTGACCGGCCTCGACGGGAACTTGGTCGCGGAGGGTTGGACCGATGTGCTGGTGATGGCGTGCTTGGAGTGGTTGATCCGTCACGATCGAGAACTCTCATTGTCCGCACACCTCCCTGCGACTCAAAGCTTACGATGGCACCCAAGCTGGACAGCGGAACCCGAGCTGAACAGCAAATGCTTCTATTCGGTAATTCGGAACTTCAGAAAGATCGGAATTTCAGGGGAGCTTTCGACATCCGTTTCGATCACAATCTTTCCGAAATCTTTCGAAAAGGTTCCATCGAGTTCGACCGGCTCGGTGCCAGGTGGGATTTCAAGAGTGATGGGGTAAATGCGTTGATTGGGAGAGACCTTGGGTTCGCCAATGGATGCTTTCAATTGGTCTGGAACTACCTTACCGATCCTCACATTGGGATCTTGTTTCGAGTCCTCGTTTCGGATGGCGATCATGAACGACTTCTTGAGGCCGTTCGCAGATTTTCCGACACCCATGCTTAAGATATTTCGCGTTTCGTTGTAATCATCGCCTGCAATGATACGAATTGGTGTGACAACACGTCCTCGAACGTTGTAGGTTAAGAACTCATCATCGGGGCCATCTTTTTGTTTTCGAACGATATGCACGTCGATATTCAATGGACCGGCGGCAACGCCGGGTAGGATACGAATCTTTCCTTGGATCATGCGCCGAGCGCTTTCCATCTTGGGGATCTCACCTTTGGCGAGTTCTCGTTCCCCTTCGAGTTCTACCTTGATGCGTTTTGAGAGGATCGCATCTTTCACGGCACCGGTTCCAAGATTCATGGGACCTTCCTGGAAGCTATAGATGGTGAATGGGATCTCGGTTTCTTGGTTGCTGAAGACATCGCCATGGTTGTGGGGTGGCGGATCAAACACGTAGGCTTGGCCGATCTCTCCATGGATCGAGAGTTTGACTTCTTCTTGGTTAGGGCAATCGGTTCCTACGGTTGCGGTCTGAGCAAACTCGCCGGTTCCACCCTCGGCCTTCCATTCCAACTCAACTTCGGTCTCTTCGCCAGGTTGCAAGACGGCGTCTTTGAACTTGCCAACGGTGCACTTGCAGGTGCTGGTCTTGAAATAAATTCGCGCTTTGGCTTCGCCGACGTTCTTGAAGATAAACTTGTGCGAACGTTTGGTTCCCTTCATCATCATTCCGAAATCGAGATCGGCCCCATTGACCACTTCGATTTTCCCAGACTTTGTAGCGGCTTCTTGGCGTATGGCGTCTTGGATAGCTTCTTTTTGAGATGTGATTCCCACCGCTTCGTTGTTCCCCATGGCGTTGACCATTTGGGAAACGCGACGCTCGTGCTGGATTCTCGCGATGACGTATCCGACACCGATGCAAGACAGGATCAGGAGAAGGGTTCGCATAGTGAAACGGGGGTGGGAGCCAAGGGAAGCATGGAAGGGCCAGCAGAAACGGAGGTTTCTAGTTAAAAATCAAGGCTTAGGGACCTACGCAGCGTCTCCAAGACCGGTTCACCTCGAACCAGATCCTGGTTGGGCCCCAATCGTTCTTCGGTGGGAATAGATTTGGGGTTTTCCAGGTTTTTTGGCCAGAAGATCTCCGCAGCCTTGATTTTGCGGTCGGTATGGGGCGTGATCCCGTCGACCTCGATGGCTCGCCGACAATACCGCTTGGCTCGCTCGTTGTCTCCCACCAGCAAGGAGGCGACGGCAGCTTGAAGCTGGGCTTCGGCCGAGGCGTGGAAAGCCTCCGCGCCTCGCCCAAAATCCTCGTTGGCTAGATCTAGCCATCGTTTTCGTGCCACCGGAGTTTTTTCGCCGGAGGCCATTCGCAACGCTGCGCGGCCGCATTCCGCATAGGCTAAGGCGTGCCCGGGATCTCGAGAAAGAAACGCGGAACGCATGGCCAGCATCGTCTCTTCCCATTCGCGGCGGGCGCTCTCACCGAGTTGCCCACCTCCCGGAGAGGGACTGCCGAGCGATCGGGGGTTGGCCCCCAGGAATCTGGGTCCGGTACCCAACAACTGCCGCGTGCAAAGTTCCATACCCAAGCGGGACAATTCGGGGTCCCATCGATCGGCGGAAACCAAGTCGCGGACAACGCTGGGGCTCATCACACCTCCCGTTGTTCCCAGCTCGTCCATGGAACCCGATACCATCCACTGCGATATTCTTTGAGATGCTTTTGCCGAACGGAATAATGGCCATGCCATCGTGCCGAACCATAAAACCAGGAGTGCGCACGCACCCAACAAAGGCGATCGCTTAGGAGTTTGGAAAGTGGCCTTGCGATCGATGGATGGGGTTTCATCCACGGTACAATCACCAATCAAGGGCAAATCGCTTATGAGCAATCCAGTGAGGATCATGGGAAGGATCATGGTTCCCGGAAGCATCCAACCTCCGGAGGCTAACAGGTGGACCATAAATGCCACGAGGGCAACGGCGATGGCATAGCTACCATGTCGCACGAAGCGTTGCGAGATCCTGGTGACAGCTTGGCTGCGGCAAGCAGTGATCGCCGCTGCAAAACCCAGTGTGACCACCGCGATCGTAGCGACCAACTCCAAATCTCCCGCAGTAAAAAAGCTCCATACGAAGATACCGAGTGCAACAACGGCCGCAGATCCCCAGAAAGCCCACCCATCCAGTGAAGCCCCTTGCTCGAGTGAAGATTTCGCGAACGCTACGTCGATGGTGGAATCGTCGGACTTTTTTGCTTTAGACTTCACCCGTCCGCGCGAGTAGCGATCTGTAGGCGATCCGTTGGACACTGCGTCGGAGCTAGAGAACGGGGAGCCAGCAGCCTGTGCTTTGGTTGCGTTTTCCCTCGCAAATCGCCGCAGGGCAAAACGGAATCCAAGCAAACCTACGAGGGCCGCTGCGAGGAGCAGCGGGATGCCTCCCGCATGCGCAATCTCGAGAATCAAATTGTGGGGGTCCGCAGGGGATTCGGCGGCTGTCGGCAGTTTGACTCTCAAGTAGGTCGATTGAAAATGAAGAGGTCCGAAGCCGCGGATCGGTTCCTCAGCGATCAGACGCGATGCTCCCCTCCAATAATCCAAACGGTACGCAAGCGATTTCCCGGCTTCGCGGATAATTAAAGGATCCCAAGCGTAAACAATCGCCATCGCGACACTAATAGCGAATGAGAACCCAATCAACCCAACGATGCATGCCTTGGGATGCGTCTTGAAGAGTTGCTTGGCTCTTCCTCGAATGAGCGGGTGCAGTCCCATCAAGCCGACGGTCGCTATCGATGCTGCGATCCAAGCAGTTCGGCTCTTGGTCAGCAGCAATGCCAGCGCCATAAGGAATAGCGCGGCGATCTCAGCGATCATAAGCCATCGATCGCGGTTGCTGTCGTCCGCGGGCTCCGTTTGCTCGGCATCTGCGACAGCGTTTGGATGATCGGGCGACCAGCGCAGAAGGAACGACCCGAGCGATAGCGACCAGGCGATCACCAGAAATCCAGCGAGCGAATTTGCAAGCGCGAACACGCTGTGCATTTCGGTACTCTCGACCCTATTCCGTAGCAAAATCGCCGCAGCAGATCCCGGCGTGACGCCTTGTTGCTCGAACATGGCTTCCGGGTTTTGTTGTAGCTGCGAACGAAGCGTCGGTTGCAGAATCGCATAGTCAAAAAAGCCGTAGATGGTGACTCCTAAAATCGCGCAAGCGGTGAGCGTCCAGCATCGCTCTTGGAACTTTGGTCTATGCGCGAGTCTGCTGACTGCAGCGGCAAAAACGATGAGCGATGTCCACTGCCAGAATCCATTCATGGCATAGCGAGTATTCCCTCGACCGACGGTCCACGCTGTAGAGATTGCAAGCCACGCACAGAACAGTACTGCGGCCCCCCAAAACCAAACGGCCGCAGCAGTCGGATCGTTTGGCCTGTTGAGATCATTAGATCCTGTGGTTTTGCCGCCGTGTATTCCGCCGCAGATCGCTGGTGGGAGGATGGCTGCGAACGCTCCGGTAAGAAGTGCCAACGCGATTGAGAAAAGGGATTCACCCGCAGCGACGGGCGGGACCGAATCGAGCGGATTCCATAAGTGAACCAGCAGGGTTGCCGAGACCAAAGCGACGGCGATGGCGCCAAGCCAATCTCTCCATGTTGCGACACGGAGAATCCTCAATAAAGGCATCTTCGCTGGATTGCGGCTGGGGATATTCATCGGGAACTCATGCTTTCGGCCCAGCGGTCAAGCTTTCCAGGAGGCCGATCAAGGCGAGCATGGCCAGCACAATCGCGATCACGATCCCAGCACCGATCCAGTCGGTTCGGGGCAGAATTAGGGCGCCTAGCGAGCATGTTAACGTGGCGAGATAGATGGTACCGACCGCTTGCTTTTTGCTCATTCCAAGTTCTACCAAACGATGCGAAAAGTGTTTCTTGTCCGCTTGAAACGGACTGCGCCCTTCGCTGAGTCGGATGGAGATGACGCTAATCATGTCATAGAGCGGGATCGCCAACAGACAGAGTGGTGCTAGGACGGCATGTGGCGCCGAGCCTTTGACACCCGCATACGTCGAGAGAAGTGTCGATACGGCGATCCAGTAACCGACGAAGTAGCTACCCGCATCTCCCATGAAAATTTTCGCTGGGGGCCAGTTGTGTCTTAAGAATCCCAGCAATCCACCGAGTAACGTCAGCATCATTGTTGCCACAAAAAGTTGCGGTTGGCCTTTGCTCGACTCCGGAGTGGAAAGAAGCATGACAGACAGCATGGCGCAGATGATCGCAGCCACACCACCGCTAAGCGCGTCCATATTGTCGAGCATGTTGAAGGAATTGATGAGCATCACAATCCAGAAAACACTCAGCAGCGAGGTCAGCCATGGAATATCGATGTAGGCGGTCAGATGCAAGTTGAGACCGTAGACGACAGCTGCAGCAACTCCGAACTCAACACCCAATCGAAGTTTCCAGTCGAGTCCAAACCGGTCGTCCATCAGCCCCAATACCATGACGATGGTTCCGCCACCGATGAGAAACCATATCGATCCAGATCGAGACATAAGGCCGGGAATGTAGATAGCAACTGACTCTGGAAGGAATCGCGAAGTTAGGTCTGGGTACCAGGAACAGAGTGTGATCGCGAGTGTCCCCATGGCAAAGACGGACGCTACTCCGATCCAAATACCGAGCCCTCCTCCGAGCGGTATCGGTGTGGTGTGGACTTTTCTCGCATTGGGTTTGTCAAGCAACCCTAGCCTCGCTGCATGCCGTTGGATCCATCCGACCGCTAGCCACGAGAGTACCCAGGAAGGGACTACCGACACGATGATCAAGGCGATAATGACACTGGAACTCATGAGTGGCTCGAAGCCTTTTCATTACGAAGGCGCTGTGCGACCGCAGTGGAAAAGTGGCTGCGGGACAGTTTGAGGAAATCGCGAACGTCTCTGCGCTGGTAGTCAGCATAGGTCCACAGCATCGGTTGCCAATCTTGATCGCGAAACGCCAAGGTGACTTCGGCGTAGATGCCGTCGCGAAGATAGATGCGGTGCTCTCTGTTCTTGGTGGAGGCCAATACCAATTTGGTCATACTCATGTAGCCCGGGTCGATGTTGATAGGACGAGCGACACCATCGGGAATGGTTCCGGCATGAACAAGTTCCTTGCCGAGTTTGGTTTCGATGTTGTTGGTCAGTAGTTTGTGCTCCGACAGGGACGCCGGATCGTACCAGGATTCAAAAACCGCGAGTTGCTTCTTCAGGCCCGTGTTACCAAGGCCACCCGGAGGTGATGCTAGCCCCGGTGGTAACAACCCGGCTGTTGGCAACCCGGCTGTTGGCAACCCGGCTGTTGGCAACCCGGCTGTTGGCAACATCGTGGCGTGATAGTACTCGGACTCAACGAAATCGAAAGCAGGGCTGAGGTCGGCGATCCTTCCAAATTGGCCTTCCAGGAGCTTCCAAGCTTGCTCCAAACCGGCGTATTCGCTGCAGAAAACCGCGACAAACTGCACGCATGGTGGGTGGTTCTTGGAGAGTCCCATGGGTGGAGTCGCCGATGCGGCGGGTTGGAGGAAGAGGGGTGGTTGGGCTAGGGAGAAGCGGGAGTAGCGGTTAAATTATTACGCATGGACTCACTTCCCGGATCACCTGTTGCGAACTTCGAAGCGAATCCTGGGTCAAAACCCGGGTCGGATGCCAACGCCCCGGGATGCAGCAACTCGGCTCTTAGGGATGGCGACGGTCGAGCGGATGGTTCGCAGTCGCGGCCCGGTCGGACGCTTTCTCCAATCCAGATCGGTGACTTGGAAATCTATCCGCCGATCTTCCAAGCCCCTATGGCGGGTTACACGAATTTCGCATTTCGGCAGATTGTTCGCGAGTTCGGGGGGGCTGGATTGCAAGCGACCGAAATGGTCAACGCTCGCGGTTTTGTATGGCTCGACGAACATGATTGCGAACATCCGGATCGATTGTGGGGTATCAAGGATGAACCGCGACCCCTCGCGGTTCAGATTTGGGACAACGATCCTGAGACAATGGCGAAAGTAGGGCGACGGTTGGTCGAGGAGTACCAGGTAAGTGTCGTGGACATCAATTTTGGATGTCCGGTCAAGCAGGTCACGGAGAAAGCCCATAGCGGATCGTATTTGCTTCGGGACCCAGAACGGATGTACGCGATCATTTCACGATTGGTGGAAGCGTGCCACCCGACACCCGTTACGGCCAAAATGCGATTGGGGTGCACCCGTGATTCGATGAACTACGTCAATGTAGCAAAAACGGTCGAGAGAGCGGGTGCGGCAGCGCTGACGGTGCATGGTCGGACCGCGGAAGATTTTTTCAAAGGCTCCGCAGATTGGGACAGGATCTCCGAGATCAAGCAGCATCTGGATCGAATGCCGATCATTGGAAATGGCGATCTAGAAACGGCCGAACAAGTTGTGCACGCCTTTGAGCACTACAACGTTGATGGGGTCATGATCGCGAGGGCTTCGCTGGGCAAGCCGTGGTTGTTCGCACAAGCCGCTGCGGCGCTCGAAGGGCGTCCTGTTCCTCCCGATCCAACGATCGACGAACAGCGGGAAATCATGCTGCACCACTACGATTTGGTTGTCGAGCGATTCGGGGTGCATCGCGGTACGATGTTGATGCGAAAATTTGCGTGTTGTTACGCTCAGAGCAAGCCAGGCGCACGTCACTTTCGAGCTCATATCTCCCGCGTGGAGACCCAAGACCAATTTTACGCTGTGGTTGAGCAGTACTTCCCGCGGCAAGCGGATTTGGATGCGATCCTCCAAAACCAGCAATCGGCCCGCAATACATCATCGCCCGATGATCCCGACCGTGAGGATCTAGTCAGTGCCGAGTGCGCCCCCTCGGATGAAGATGGGGGTTGTGGAGTTTGTTGATCGATCGTTACTCTACGTTTTGCCAGTCAGCGTTCGCAGTGCGAGTCCAGGCTGGTGATACCTTGATGGCGGGTGCCGAACGGTTCTCCGCTCAACGCTACTTATCGCTACGAAAGGCTTGGGTTCTATGAAGTTGTTCGAAGGAAAGAAAGGCTTGATCCTCGGGGTCGCTAACGATCGCTCGATCGCATGGGCAATCGCCAAAGAGATCATGGACCAAGGTGGCGTGTGCGGCTTCTCCCATTTGCCGGACAAGGCGGATGACGAAAAGAAGAAGAACCGAATGCGCGTTTCCAAGTGCGTCGACGCGTATCCTTCGCAAACGGCGTTCCTCAAGCCTCTGGACGTTCAAGACGATGCGCAGGTGAATGAGTTTATGGAAATGGCTGGCCGGGAACTCGGCAAGATCGACTTCCTGCTCCACTCGATCGCATTCGCCGATCGCGACGATTTGACCCGCGATACGGTCGAGACCAGTCGCGCGGGTTTCAAGCTGGCGATGGACGTCAGTGTGTATAGCTTGATCTCGGTCACCAATGCAGCTCGTCCGATCTTGAATAGCGATGCATCGGTTTTGACCATGACGTACTTCGGGGGCGAGAAATGCGTTCCCGGATACAATGTCATGGGGATTTGCAAAGCTGCGCTGGATGCGACCGTTCGTTATCTGGCTTACGACATGGGCCCGAGCGGTATTCGTGTCAATGCGGTCAGTGCCGGTCCACTCAAAACACTAGCGGGCGTTGCAGCTGGTGTTGGGGAAATGCAAGAGTACTACGACTACGTGGCGCCCCTCGGTCGTTGTGTCACTCACGAAGAAGTCGGACGATCGGGCGCGTACCTGTTGAGCTCCTACAGCAACGGTATCACCGGCGAAATCCTCCATGTCGACTCGGGATACAACATCATGGGCAGCCCCGGCCGATTGCTCGAGCAGTTCCGCAAGAAATCATAATGTCCCGTGCCATTCATAAAGGCATGCATCCTACAACACCTCGCGTCTCGATCGCGCGGTGTTGACGGTGCGGTCGGCAACCTTTTGCAACGTCTTTCTCGCTTGTTTGCTCAGCGTACGGTCCAATATTCGTC
>Ga0315901_10010820_pt1 | contig 10333 bp, 7 predicted proteins | sample LakEriMetagenome_10_FD_203761 | JGI IMG/M metagenome (GOLD analysis project Ga0315901, IMG submission 203761) | Freshwater fungal communities from buoy surface, Lake Erie, Ohio, United States - Buoy 2 MA116 | ecosystem: Environmental > Aquatic > Freshwater > Lake | place: USA: Lake Erie, Ohio... | reverse complement strand
GATTGAAAGTCCAATGCCGGCCATTCCAAGTCCCATAACGATGGAGGCAAACCACATGGCAAGCGTTCCCTGAATGACTCCGCCAAGCATAAGCGCATAGGGAGTAAAGTATAAACTCAGCATGAAGATGGTTTTAATGACCATCTCGCCATTAGCGTGTTTGCTGATGTTATTTGTTTTGAAATAGTTGTTAACGCGCTGGTTAACGGTCGCAAAAAATTGCGGGTTATTCGCCGCAAAACGAAGGTTAGGATGTGAGGCCATAGTGGTGTTAGGGTAACATTACCTGCCACTGTTTGGTTCATCAACCGGTGAAATATTAACTCCGGAAGGAAAAACCTGACAAGACAAGCGGTACAAAGTACCAACTTATCCGTCAAAAATCACCATGAGGGGTGATATAAATAAGATTTTTAAGGAAGGGTGGCGATGATGGTCTTGCCACCTGTTGTCTTTTGCCCGTTTTTAACCTGTATTACAGCGTTCAGCGGAAGAAAAATATCAACGCGGGAACCAAACTTAATGAACCCGAATTCCTGACCCTGGTCAGTTTTTACACCTTCACGAATGTACCAGCAAATGCGGCGGGCAAGTGCACCTGCGATCTGGCGAAACAGAATTTCTGTACCACTGTTTGTTCTGACCGCAACGGTCGTTCGCTCGTTTTCGGTACTGCTTTTGGGATGCCAGGCCACCAGATATTTTCCGGGATGATATTTGAAAAATGAAATTATCCCCGCAGCCGGCATTCGGTTCACATGCACATTGAAAGGGGACATGAAAATCGACACCTGAATCCTGCGGTCTTTGAGATACTCTTCCTCGGTAGTCTCTTCAATGACGACTACTTTTCCGTCTGCAGGGGCCAGAATATGTTTTTCATTTTTCTCAATGTCCACCGCAGGATTTCTGAAAAACTGCAAAACAATCAGATAAAAAATTACCGAGAACAGGATAGCACCGTTAAGCAGGAGACCTTCACCGGCAAGGTAAAAGATTCCATAACATGCGGCAGAAAACAGAATCAGCAGAGAGAAAAGAAGTGTTCGGCCTTCGCGGTGAATTGTCATTGGTGCAGGAATTAGTGCCGCAATATCAGAAACCTCCGCGGAATTTATAAGTTTTGGCAACTTTGTCTATCGCAACCATGTAGGCTGCAATACGCATAGAGACCTTATAATCATTTGCAACCTTATACACATTGTCAAATGCATCCTTCATAATCCGGTCGCTTCGGCGGTTAACGCGCTCTGCGGTCCACTTGTAACCAAGGCGGTTTTGAACCCACTCAAAGTAGGAAACGGTTACACCGCCGGCGTTCGCAAGAATGTCAGGCACAACACTGATGCCTTTATCGTAAATGATGCTGTCTGCCTTTGAGGAAGTAGGTCCGTTTGCGCCTTCCACGATAAGCTTAGCCTGAATATTTGCCGCATTATGATGTGTGATCACATCTTCTTTTGCTGCCGGAACCAGAAGGTCAACCGGCAGAGTCAGCAACTCTTCATTACTGATTTTTTCTGCACCTGAAAATCCTTCAAGTGAGCCTTTATTTTTATCGCGGTGCGCCAGTGCTGCGCTTATATCAATTCCTCTTTCATTATAATAAGCACCTGATACATCCGAAACGGCCAGCACTCTCAAGCCACGCTCTTCCAGAAGCTGAGCTGCCCATGAACCGACATTGCCGAATCCCTGAACTGCACATGTTGCTTTAAAAGGATTGATCTTTAGTTTTTCCATGGCAGCCATAGAGGTCACCATAACTCCGCGGCCCGTGGCTTCGGTGCGGCCCAGTGATCCGCCCATGACAATCGGCTTACCGGTAACTACTGCAGAAACCGTCATGCCTTTGTTACGGGAGTACTGGTCCATCAGCCATGCCATTTCCCTTGGACCTGTGCCCATATCCGGGGCAGGGATATCCTGGTCAGGACCAAAAACATCGCTCATCGCCTGGGTGTAGGCACGCATCAGTCTTTCAATTTCACCGGGACTCATATCGCGGGGCTGACAAGCTACGCCTCCCTTTGCTCCGCCATAAGGAATATCTACAACAGCACATTTCCAGGTCATCCAGGCTGCGAGTGCTTTAACTTCATCAAGGTTGACTTCAGGGTCAAACCGGATGCCGCCTTTTGACGGACCAAGAATAGTAGAGTGTATGACGCGGTATCCTTCAAAAACCTTAATGGATCCGTTGTCCATTGTAACAGGTAATGAAACGATGACCTGCTTGGCAGGTGATTTCAAAACATTATAAACTTGTTCTTCAAGACCGAGAATTTGTGAAGCCGTATGAAAGCGTGACATCATCGCTTCAAACGGGTTCTCCTTGTCCATGATTGGTGCCGGTTCAATATATGCCATGGGGCTTTTGGGTTTTTAAAAAACGCCTCAAAGGTAATCAAATTGAGGCACAGCCTAACACTTGAAAGGTATAACTGATTTGAAAGAGAAGGGCAGAAAAAAATTCGGAAAGCGTCCTGTTTTACAGCTTGTTATTTCCGCAAAAGGCGGAAAAACCGAATGTGAGGATCAGAAAATTTCAAGAAAGGCAACAATAAAAGGCGCTGAAATCAATAATCCGTCAAAACGATCAAGAAATCCGCCATGGCCCGGAAGGGTATTTCCGGAGTCTTTAATCTCAATACTTCTTTTTAGATGCGATTCAACGAGGTCGCCGTAGTCCCCGCAGATTACAATAATGACACCGATGACGAGCCATTGCCAAACCAGTAGTGTTTCAAAATATTGAGAAATTCCCCATGCAAACAGCAGCGCAAGAATTCCACCACCGATGGCACCTTCCCACGACTTTTTCGGAGAAATTCTTTCAAAAAGTTTGGTGCGGCCAAATTGTAATCCGGTAAAGTACGCACCGGTGTCATTGGCCCAGAGTATAAGCAATGATCCCAGAATGATTTCAAAATTATAGTAGCCGTTTTCAAAAACGGCAATGTTCAGCAATGCGAATGGAGCAGCCACATAAAACAATCCGAGGAATGTGTAGGCCGTGTTGGTGAATGGTTTCTTTTCTGATTTCTTATAAAGTTTTATCAGATAGACACATGACATCAGCGGGAAAATCAAAAAGTAATACCGGTAGGATATGTGTCTGAATTCAATAAAAAAAGTTGCACTGAAAATGATTACTCCGATGATTATTCCGAAAGTTTTCTGAGGCACCATTCCATCGAGGCCTGAAAGTTTATAGAATTCATGCAGGGTGAAGAATGTAATGAATAGAAAAACCGCGAAGTATGTCCATGGACTGTAAACGACAGCGGCAATGAGCGCGGCTGACCCTGCCATGGCAGTGATCATTCGTTGGGTAAGGTTGTTGAATTTACTTAAAGGGACACTCACCTTGTTCGCATTAATTGTTTGCGGATAAATCCGGCAAGGACCAGAAAAAATATTGTCCCCGGAATCACAAGCGACCATGGTGCTGCATCAGGTGATTCTGCGTCAATATCTGTTATACCGATTCTGTTCAGATACATGAGCGTGACGCCTATCGCATTATTTGCAAAATGGGCTATGACAGGAAGCCATAAATTTCCTGACCAAACAAGCAGGTAACCGAAAAAAGCGCCGAGCATCAGTCGGGGCATGAATCCAAGAAACTGGAAATGGAATGCGCTGAAAAATGCAGCGGTCACCCAGACTGCTACATGAATATTTCCGGTGACCCTCTGAACGGCAGGTTGAATCATACCACGAAAGGCGAGCTCTTCTCCAATGGCAGGAATAACAGCGATGACCAGAAGGCCCAATAAATAATTTCCAAAAGATGTAAACGAAGTCAGGAACCGGGTAAATGCGGCGGCGGTTTCCTCTGTATCACGCACCCATTTATCCATGGCGCCGGGGAAAGTAAAATTATGATTCCACTCAATGAGCACACTATTTGGAAACATAAACAGCCCAACAGCAAGCACCGTGACTGCTGCCGTAACAGGAGTCACATTTTCAAACAAAGTTTTGACGCTTATTTTCTCTATGAACCGCAGGTAAAGCCAGGGTGTCAGAATTAGTCCGAAGGCAGTTCCGCATCCCTGCATGATCAGTAAAGGCAGTCTGATTTTTTCGCTGATCTGAAGAGAATTGGTGAACTCTCCAATCCACTGAATCATGGTGCCTTCGTAAAATAAACCTCCGATGAGTATGCCGGCAAGCTGGCCAATGATCACGAATCCTATGATTGCGGTGAGCACAGAAAACACAAGTGATAAACCGGGTCTCAGGGCAGATCTTCCCGAACTTCCATCCATTGTTTAAAAGGCATTAGTTTTGCGGAACAAACAAACAGCAAAATCCCCGGATTTTCAATTAAATGGTAAGGATCGGAAATATTTCCCTCGGTGACTTTCCCCTGTTACTTGCTCCGATGGAGGATGTAAGTGACCCTCCCTTCCGGGCAGTCTGCAAGAAGGGCGGTGCCGACCTTATGTACACGGAATTTATTTCGTCGGAGGGATTGATCAGGGATGCTGCAAAGAGTAGACAGAAACTGGACATTTTTGAATATGAGCGCCCGATCGGTATTCAGCTTTTCGGGGGTGACATTGGCAACATGCGGGGATCGGCGGAGATAGCAGCTTCCGTAAATCCTGATCTGATTGATATCAATTATGGTTGTCCTGTAAAGGCAGTTGCATGCCGTGGGGCCGGAGCGGCGCTGCTCCAGGATATTCCCAAGATGGTTAAAATGACTGAAGAGATTGTCAAAGCAGTTTCTTTACCTGTTACCGTAAAAACCAGACTCGGTTGGGATGAAAAAACAAAAAATATTGAAGAGGTAGCCGAGCGACTTCAGGATATCGGGATAGCAGCTTTATCTGTACACGGCAGGACAAGGATTCAGATGTATAAGGGAGAAGCTGACTGGACGCTGATCGGAAAGATTAAAGAGAACCCGCGCATCACTATTCCGATTTTCGGTAATGGCGATATTGATTCTCCTCAAAAAGCTGTGGAGTACAGAAACAGATATGGTGTTGACGGAATCATGATTGGTCGTGCTTCCATTGGCGCCCCATGGGTTTTTAATCAGATCAAGACTTTTATAAATGAGGGTTTTGTTCCTTCTGCTCCGGATATTCAGGAACGGATCAGCATTGTGAAAGAACATCTTGATTTTTCAATCCGCTGGAAAGGGGAGAAGCTTGGTGTGTTTGAAATGCGCAGGCATTATGCGCCATATTTCAAGGGGATGACTGATTTTAAGCCCTATCGCAACCGGCTTGTGGAGGCCCCGGATTACCGGTCTGTCACAGAAATACTGGATCAGATCGCAGAAGTTTATGTGGCGGTTGGTAATGGCTGATTGAAATCTCATATTTGCGGCCCTGTTCATGGAAAGCCGTAATCGTTTTATACCCGCACTTACTCTTGCCCTGTTATCACTGATCTGGGGCACTTCCTTCATACTTATTAAACAAGGTCTTAAGTCATTTTCACCGGATGAAGTCGGAGCGTTGCGGGTTACAGCTGCGGCGGTTTTCCTGCTGCCCATAGCATTGTTGCGATTTCGTGAGATTGACCCCCGCTACTTTAAACTTCTATTTCTTGCCGGCATGATGGGAACATTTATTCCTGCATTTTTATTTGCCACGGCTCAGACGAAAATTGACAGCTCTGTTACAGGAATTCTGAACTCACTGTCTCCGTTGTTCACCATGCTGATGGGCGGATTGTTTTTCGGACAAAAATTCAAGGGGTATGCGGTGCTTGGTGTTTTTCTTGGACTTACAGGATCTGTTCTGCTTGTGCTTGCAGGTTCAGGATGGAGTTTATCAGGATTAAATATTTATGCGTTGCTCGTTGTGATGGCATGTGCACTTTACGGCACCAATTTGAATTTTATAAAATTTCGCATCACAGGAATGAATTCAGTTACGCTTACCGCAACAGCGCTGGTGATGATTGGTCCGGTGGCTGCAATTTATCTGTTCGGATTCAGCGGATTCACCGAAAAACTTTATTCAGTGCCCGGCGCATGGAAGTCTATGTGGCTTGTGATTTTACTGGCATTTATGAGTACTGCAATCGCAACCATGCTGTTTACCTGGCTGGTTCAACGCACAAGTCCTCTTTATGCAAGTTCAGTTACTTACCTGATGCCTGTCGTGTCAGTGATGTGGGGCGTATGGGATGGTGAGTTGTTGCATGCCGGACATTTTGCCGGTTTGGCACTGATTCTTTTTGGTGTCTGGATTGCCAATCGTAAGTAGGGCAGAATTTCTTATTGATACTGCAGGTCTTTATTTCGTTACTTTGCACTCTGTTTGTTAACCTTTCATTTTTCATAATTGACTTTTCAGGATTTTAAATTTGACCAGCGACTGCAGGACGGTCTGGATGCAATGGGCTTCAATAAGCCAACACCCATTCAGGAACAGTCGATTCCGGTAATAATGAGTGGCAGTGATGTTATTGCCTGTGCTCAGACCGGAACGGGTAAAACCGCGGCTTATCTCTTGCCGGTGATGAATAAAATGATCAGCTCAGATCACCGTCATCTGGATACACTTATTATTGTTCCTACCCGTGAACTGGCTCAGCAGATTGATCAGCAGGTTGAAGGTTTTGGATATTTCACCGGTGTAAGTTCTATTCCGGTTTACGGTGGAGGTGATGGTGCGGCATGGGATCAGCAGCGGCGTGCACTTGAGCAGGGCGCTGATATTATTGTTGCCACACCGGGAAGGCTGATGGCCATGCTTCAAACCGGAACGATTAACCTTTCCAGGTTGAATCATTTGATTCTTGATGAAGCAGACAGAATGCTGGATATGGGTTTCTTTGATGAAATCGTCCGGATAATCAGCCATCTCCCTGCCAATCGTCAGACATTGCTTTTCTCTGCAACCATGCCGCCGCGCATACGGCAGCTGGCAGGAAAAATTCTCCGTGAACCAAAGGAAATCAATATTGCCATTTCCAAACCGGCTGAAGGTATTCTCCAGCAGGCATATGTTTGTTATGAACCTCAGAAGCATCAGCTGCTGAGTCATATATTAAAGACTGTACCCTGGAAAAGTGCAATCATTTTTTCATCCACCAAGGAAATGGTGAAGCGGTTGTACAATGATTTGCGTCGCACCGGTCTATCGGTAAAATCGTTCCACTCTGATCTTGAACAAGCGGAGCGTGAAGAAATTATGAGAGAATTCCGTAACAGGCAGGTTCAGATTCTGATCGGCACGGATGTTCTTTCAAGGGGAATAGATGTTGAAGGAATAAGCCTGGTTGTGAACTGGGATGTTCCGCCTGATCCTGAAGATTATATTCACCGTGTCGGTCGAACGGCACGAGCTGAGACGACCGGCACTGCCGTCACGCTGGTCAACGAAAATGATCAGCGTCGGTTTTCACAAATTGAAGCACTGATAGGTTCAGAGGTTTCAAAGCCGGCCATTCCGGAAGCAATCGGAACAGGGCCTGCTTATGATCCACAGGCAAGACGACCCGCATCCGGTGGCCGTTCAAGACACGGTAACAGAGAAAGCAAAAATTTCAGACCATCAAACGGCGGCGGTCCACGCAGATTTCAAAACCGACCCCGTGGTCAAAAGCCAGGCGCCGGACCATCCGGAAAATAAAAAAGGCAGGAACTCCTGCCTTTTTTATTGAAATTAGAAAGTTTAGTTATTCAATCGGACCGATCTGCGCCTCAAGAATTTTGAGGATATCTTCGTAAGCCTTCTCATATTTCTCTGCAAGTGCATCTTCGCCATATCGGTAAAGAATATTTTGCAGCTCACTCAAAACATACATTCCCCTGCGGTTTTCATCGGCATAAGGATTGTTGTTCATGGTGTAGTGTCGTGTGACACCAATGGCGCGGTCGCCCACGGTCTTTGCAACCTCTATGGCCTTTTCCTTTTCACCCACCTTGAAAAGTAATTCAATAGATCCTTCTGATTCACCGAGTCCGATGGTGAGGTGATCGAACCGCACACCTTTATCAGGCATTTTTTCAAGGGAAAACAACAGTGCTTCGCGTGCCTTGTCCATATTGCCTTCCTCTACCAGTGCGGAGACAAGATCATTGAAGCTGCTGCGGTGGTTTTGGACGAAGCCTTTGTAGTCACTGGTATAATAAGGTTTTGGATCATCAAGTCCGCGATAGCTATACTTCTTCACCATGTTTTCAAAGGCGACCTCAGTGTTTACCAGTTCCTTGCCGGGGTTAGGATTTTTTATGGGAAGTACTCTGAAGGCGTTGCCCTCCATGACAAGATAAGGTGAGAGGTCAAACTTCAATTGTGAAAGTGAAGTGTAGTTAAAGTAGACAGGTCTTTTCCAGTCGGCTGAAGCAATCAGATCAAGAATGGCAAGGTCTTTTTTCTCCAGAGCATTGCCTTTAAGTTTGAACTCCATCTGACCCACAACCAGATCTTCCATATTCTTTGGAATAATTCCGGAGGCAAGAACCGCTTCTTTGTCAACCTGAAGGGTTAAAACTTTACTTGGAACGATGCTCGTGCCTTCGATCTCCAGTTTGTTTGAAGTTTTGAGTATGGTCAGGAACTCCTCCAGATCAAAAGTCGGAATGTTCAGATTCTGATACCGGAGGTAATCATTTGGACCGCCCTGCGTGTAATTGGAAAGCGCAAGTTGATAAGGCAGCGGCTCTGACTCATAGTTTTTGAGCATGGACTGTTCAATGTACCAGTCTGTATTGTAGTAGCTCAGCACGAGCACGCGTACATCTGTTCTTACATTTTCCACATCCTGTGCATACCAAAGCGGGAAGGTGTCATTGTCGCCACCTGTGAAAAGTACGGCGTTGGGTGCGCAGCTGTTCAGATAATTTTTGGCGGAGTCCACAGAGAACAGGCGGCCTGAGCGGTCGTGGTCATCCCAGCCTTCTTTCGCCATGATCACCGGTGCTGAAAGACAAATAACAGTAGCAACAATTGCAGTGACTTTGTGGTTCTTAATCACTTTTCCGAAAGCTTCAGCCATGCCGATTACTGCAAAGCCGATCCAGAAGCAGAAAGCATAATAGGAACCTGCGTAGATGTAATCCCGCTCACGGGGCTCTTCAGGCGGTGAATTCAGATATACCACAATTGCAACGCCCAGCATTACAAAAAGCAGTCCGACGACGGAAAAGTTTTTTGAATCCTTGACAGCCTGAAAATACATTCCAATCAATCCGAGGATGAATGGTATCATGTAGAAGTTATTGCGCCCACGATTCTCAGCAAGGACATCAGGCAGTTGCTCATTCCACTGTGAAGGTCGCAGCCAGTTTGCACCCGGCTCATCACTTTCACGACCGCTGAAGTTCCACATGAAGTATCTGCCGTACATCGTTCCGATCTGATGCTTGAACATGTAGGCGATGTTCTGGCTGAAAGTAGGTTTTTCACCTTCTCTCAGGTCCATGATGTCCATGTACGATTTGGCATAATCGCCGTTCCACATTCGGGGAAGCAGGTGCTCGTCATCGTACACATACTCCATTTTTTTATCGGCCGGCTCATACTTGTCGGCACCTTTTTTATAGTTGTAACCACCTTCCTTGAAATCAATAAGCTGAGAGGTGTAGTACTGGCCTTTCACAAGGGGCCTGCTGCCGTATTGTTCACGCTTCAGGTACCGCACAAAAGACATGACATCCTTTGGCGCGTTTTCGTTGATGGGCGTGTCATAATTGGAGCGAATGATAATTGTTCCGTAGCTGGCATAGCCGATCAGAATAAAGGCTGTTGAAAGTAAAAAAGTATTCAGCAGGGGGCTTGCGTTACGCTGGGTGGCGCGGATTCCGAAGAATAATGCACCTGTGAGCAATAACAGAAACACTAAGGCACCGGAGCCAAAGAACATTCCGAGGTTATTGACAAAGAATAACTCAAAACTGCCGGCGATGCCGGGCAGACCGGGTACAATCAGCTCAGAGATGAAGATCACCAGGAAACCACCGATTCCAAGTGTGACGATAATGCCTGTGGCAGTCGGCTTATATTTTTTGAAGTAGTAGATCAGCGCCAGCGCAGGGATGGCCACCAGGTTCAGCATATGCACGCCAATTGACAGACCCATCATATAAAAAATCAGAATCAGCCAGCGGTTTGCACGACTTTCATCTTCAATGGTATCCCACTTCAGCATTGCCCAGACTACAAAAGCAGTAAAGAATGAGGACATGGCATAAACCTCTGCCTCCACAGCAGAAAACCAGAAGGAATCTGAAAAGGTATAAGCCATTGAACCTACAAAGCCGGCACCCAGCAGACTCCATGTTTTTTCAGGAGTTATTTCGCTGTCCTTATTTATTCCGACCATCTTCCTGCCGAACAACACGATAGACCAG
>Ga0315901_10010815_pt1 | contig 10336 bp, 6 predicted proteins | sample LakEriMetagenome_10_FD_203761 | JGI IMG/M metagenome (GOLD analysis project Ga0315901, IMG submission 203761) | Freshwater fungal communities from buoy surface, Lake Erie, Ohio, United States - Buoy 2 MA116 | ecosystem: Environmental > Aquatic > Freshwater > Lake | place: USA: Lake Erie, Ohio... | reverse complement strand
GGCATGGATTTGGTTCTGTTTGCTTCGTCTGTAGCGTCGCCGATTATCCCGGCTTCTGGCGGTGAGCGTCAACTGCTTGCTGCTTCCAGCCGTGGTATCGTTCTTGGTGTTTCAAAAGAAATGAGCATCAAGATTGAGCCTCGTAACGACCTTATCGAAACCACGCAGGTGCAAGTGCTCTGCGAAATCGGTGCGGTTCGCAGCGAAGGCGTGCTGGTTCAGCGCGTCCGTGTAACAGCATAAGGTAAGGAGTTTTTATGCCTATTGAGAATAAGTACGTTGATTCGCTGGTTGTTGCTGGTAAAAAAACCGGCCCATCATTTGCAGGTGCAGGTGAGCGCGAGCTTACCATGATTGCTATTTTTGAGGTAGCGGCTGCTGATGATGACGGTTCTGTTTACCGCGTATTTAAAGACGTGCCTTCAAGTCTGATTCCGACCGAAATCAGCATTGCTTGCGATGCTATTACGGGCGGCACGGACTATGAACTTGGCCTGTATCGCACCAATCTTGGCGCGGTAATTAGCAAGGGCGTGTTCATGACCGGGCAAACGCTGGCAACGGCGCTTACCCGTGCGACTGGTCACCAGCTTGGTTTGGCTGCGGTTGATATTGCTAACGTGAAAAGCACGCTGGCACAACTCTCTGCCCAAACTACGCCTGATATAGCCTACGATATTGCTGTAACCGCTGATACTGTCGGCACTGCTGCTGGCACTGTTACGGTTATTGCTAAATTCGTTCAAGGCTAAACGAAAGGGAGGGTAGGGTTCCACCGCCCTATCCTCCCGACTGCCTAGAAGGGTTTTATGTCTGTCACGTCATCAACTGATATTGGCAATCTTGCCCTTGACCTTCTTACCGCTGGCACGGTTTTGGATATTGAAAATCCACAAGATGCCACAGAATCACTTTTGAATCGCTGGTATGATGTAACACGCCGCAAGTTATTGCGTGAACATCCGTGGAATTTTGCCAGCAAACGCGCCATTCTTGCAGCTTCATCTGAAGATCCTGCATTTGGGTATGAATCGCAATTTCTTTTGCCTACTGATTTTGTACGCCTTAATTCCATTGTGGATGCGGAAGGTTTCGTAATAGGAAACGAAAGCTACGAAATAGAAAATGGCTATATTCTGTATAGCGCAGAAGCAGGGCAACTTCGCATAAAATACGTTTATGACGTAACAAACGTTTCTAAATTCGACCCTTTATTTGTTGATTTGCTGGCTATTGATTTAGCAATGGCGATTGCTTTTAAGGTAACTTCAAGCAATACCGATGTTTCCAGATTGGTGGAATTGCGTAAACAACGCGCGGCTATGAGCAAGGCAATCGACGGGCAAGAAAGGCCACCAACGCGCAGGCAGGTAAGCAGAGCGCGCACGGCTCGACTTACAAACACCATTGCCAACTCGCACCGCGTGATATTTGATGACTAACGTCAACACATCTTATCCTGATTTTTCATACGGTGAAATCAGCCCGCGAATTTATGGGCGATTTGATATTGCTGCCTATTACAAATCAGGCCGCAGGGTTAGGAATTTTATCACCGAGGAAGTAGGCGGGGCGAAGTTTCGCACTGGGTCATACTTTGTCGCGCAAACAAAAAGCAATGCTAAGGCGTTTCTTTATCCGTTTGTGTTCACTGATTCAGTGGCGTTTATTATGGAGTTTACGCCTACAAAAATACGCTTTTTCCGTGATGATGGGATTGTGGAATCTACGCCCGGCGTAGCGGTAGAAGTCACCACGCCTTATGCGGCTGGCGATTTACAGCAGTTAAAATTCGCGCAGGATAATGATATTCTTTACATTACGCATCCTTCGCACCCACCGCAAAAACTTACCTACACAAGCCCTACAAGCTGGGCGCTTACGGCTCACGCGCCTGTTAGGAAAACCCGTCAACCCGGCGTGCTTATCAGCGCCATTTCCTTGGCTAATCCGTGCGTGATTACCTACACAGGCGGCGATGTATTTACCAACGGTGATACAGTATTTATCGAAAATGCAGCAGGCACTACGCAATTAAACGGCAGAGAATTTACGATTGCTGGTGTCAATGCTGGCGCTAACACTTTCCAGCTATCGGGCGAGGATGCTTCTGGCTATACGGCTTACACTGGCGGGGGTTTGATTCGCCGGATTGCTTCGGCGGCGGCTCCGTTTTTGTCGTCTGGCAACTACCCTGCGGCTGTTGGATTTTATGAGCAGCGCCTTGTATATGGCGGCTCTAACAACGACCCAAACAAGCTATGGTTTTCTAAATCAGGCGAGCAAGACGATTTCAGCTTGCAGCAAGGCACAATATCAGAGGCGGATGACGGCATTGAATATGTAATTTATGGCAATGCGGCAAAAATTAACTGGCTACGGGGGACTGAAAAGTTCCTTGGGGTTGGCGCTCTAAACGACGTGCTGCAAGTAACCGGAGGTCTTGATAATGTGGTCACGACAACAAGCATTTCTATTCGCCCTTCTAATAGCTTTGGCGCTGCAGATATGATGCCTATTGGCAGGGGAAGCCAAATATTTTATGTGCAGGCCAATCGCTTAACAATCCGTTCATTTGAATATGATTTTGAGCGTGATGGATATGTTCCCGTAGATAGAAATACCCTAGCCGACCATATTACTGAAACCGGATTAACGCAGATAGATTTTCAAGAAGGGCGGCCTAATATCGTATGGGCCACCCGGAATGATGGCAAGCTGCTTGGCATGACCTTGGAAGAGCAGGAATCGGTTAATGGCTGGCATGTACATGATACTGATGGCGAAGTGGTTTCTGTTTCATCTTTGCCGCGTTCTGGCGAATATGACCAGATATGGATATGCGTAAAACGGATTATTGACGGGACTACTCGCTACTATATTGAGTATCTGACAGACGAAACGACATTTATCCGCCGGGAAGATTACATTTTAAGCGATACAGAATCGGACGATAACGCGCTTTATAGGAACATGCTTTATGAATCGCAGCGCCAATATATCCATTTGGATAGCGCATTATCATATTATGGCGACCAGATAGGACTTAGCGCCGGGGCGACTCTTACGCCTTCAGCAGTAAGTGGAAGCTCTGTGACGTTTACCGCTTCGGCTGCGGTTTTTAGTGCTGGCATGGTAGGCAGGCAATTACAGCGAAAAAGCATTACTGGGGCAGAATATGGAGTTGCACAAATAACTGGCTATACAAGTGCAACTGTAGTAACCTGCAACATACTGGAATCATTCAATTCTACTTCGGCAATACCGGCAGGGCAATGGTATCTTACCACAGATGAGTTGACTGATATAGACCACCTTGAAGGCAAAACGATTTCCGTGGTAACGGACGGCGGGCAACATCCGCAAGTTACGGTGGATGCGGGAGAAATAACGCTGCAAAGGCAAAGCGCCGTTGTGCATGTTGGGTTGCCATATATCGGCTACCTTGAAACAAATGAACTTGAAGGCGGTGGCACAAATGGCACGGCGCAGACAAAGCGCAAAAGCCTGTTTGCGGTTGGTTTTCGGTTTCTTGATACGCTCTATGCCAAGTTTGGAACAAGCTATTACAACCTTAAACAGATTGAAATACGCACTGCTGCTATGCGTATGGACAGGCCGCCTGAGCTGTTTACGGGTGATACTTATGAAAATATCGGAAATCAGCCTAACGACCAGCGCGATGGTGGCTGGTCACGCAGCAAGCGAGCTATTATTTGCCAAGACCAGCCTTTTCCGTGTAAAGTGCAGTTAGTCATTCCTTACTTTTCGGTGAGTAACTGATGCAAATTAGAAACCACACTTTAGAGGATTATCCCACTTTTTGCCAGTGGTGGACTGCTTGGGAATGGCCTCCGATACCTTATGAGTTTTTGCCGCAACATAGTATTGTTGTTTATGATGATGTGCCTATTTGCGCGGTTTTTTTGTATCGCACGGACACGCCTATTTTGTGGGCAGAGAACTATATTTCGTGTAAGATACACCCCAAAAGGGTTGAGGCATTAAAATTATTGATTGATAACATTGCGCCGGTAAGCAAGGAATTAGGGGCAAAAGCAGTCATGAGCGCGGTGAATCATCCAGTGCTGGCAAGAAAACTAAAGCAGGCGGGATTTATGACAGGCGATTCTAACTTAACAAACTACATTCTGGCGGTGTAAAATGGCAGTATCAACGGCAGCACTTTTAGCGGCGCTTCCTTCGGCAGCAACTGTTGGTTCCATAGCAAGTGGCATAGGCACGGCTGCATCCGTTCTTGGCGGCATACAATCTCTTTCGGGCGGTATTTCTGCAAGCAAAGAGGCTAAAAACCAAGCTAACCTTGCAACATTTCAAGCTCAGCAACAAGGCGCTGAGGCGGCGCGTATGGCGCAGCGTGAAGCAAGTTTAGTGGCAGAAGAAGCAGAGTCAACGCGCCGCGCGCAAAAAGTGGCTTATCTCAAATCCGGCGTATCGCTAGAAGGTTCACCGTTGCTGGTTATGGAAGGCACACGCGCGCGCGGTCAGGAAAACGTGGAAGAAGTCTTACGCGCGGGCGGTGCTGCAACAGGTGCGGCAATTACTGAAGGGCGCATCCGCGCGGCTAATGCAAAAGCTGCAGGGCGTGAGTCATTTATGCAAGGATTAACCGGGGCGGCCAGCCTCTTTAAGAGTGCTTTTTAATGGCTCAGATTCCACAATATACACGCGGATTGATTAAGCAGCGCGAAGTTGCGCAAGTGTATAACCCGCAAGCAATCAGCAATGCTGGGCTGAATTATGGGCAAGCCTTTGCACAGGCCGCAGATTGGGCTGATAAATACGCAGTTGCTGAAGAAACTACGGCGGTGAATGAGGCTGTCATCCGCAAACAAAAAGAGGATATTGATTTTATTCAGACAAAGCAGACGGAATGGCAGAATAACCCAACTGGGTACGCTAAAGCAATAGACGCTGAAATGAAAAAGCGTAACGAGCAATACATGACTACCTTGCCAAGCTCACGGGCTAAGGAAGCATTTAAGCAAACAGCGGCACGGATTGACTTAGGCACATACGAGCAAGCGGCAAAATGGGAAAAGACTAGGGGGGTTGAGATTATTGCTGGGCGGCTGGATAATAGCTTAAATAATTTGGGGGTTGTAAGCTATCGCGCTGGCAAAGAAGGCGGTTCATTTGATGATGTAAAACGTAATTTAGAAGCTACGCTGGTGGCCGCTTCGACTGTTGTTGCGCCTGAAAAATTAGACGAATTGCGTCGCACCAACGAAAAGAAACTTACATTGGATTATCTGACAGGGAAAATTGATTCAGACCCAAATGGAGTTTTGAGAGATTTGGATTCTAAAAAATATGACGAAATGCTAGGGGCTGATGGATTAGAAAAAGCATATACTTCCGCGATAAGACAAAAGCATGGCAATGCAAAAATGAGATGGGAGTTACGTTCTAAAGCAGAAAAATATGCGGTTTTAAGAACGCCATTATCGGTTCGTAACAACAATCCCGGGAACATACGCGGGGCAAACGGAGAATTTATTAAATTTGATACGCCAGAAGCAGGTCGTCAGGCTATGACTGATGACCTTCGCATTAAGATTACTGGCCGCAGCAAAGCGATGGAAGCTAATTTTGGCAAAGGTTATCAGCCGACCCTGCAAAATCTTATCGCTACATGGGCACCAGCCACCGAAAACGATGTAGGCGCGTATGTGGCTAACGTCACAAAAATGACTGGCATCCAAGCTGGTGATGTGCTGACAGAAACGGATATACCAAAACTGCAAGAAGCAATGACCGCCGTAGAAGGTGGGGCTAAAGCATCTAATTATTTTGCTACTGGCACTGAATTTGATGACTTGCCGCAAGAAGAAAAAAATGCCGAATTGCAAAAAATGAATGATTACCGCGAAGCTTTTGTTGCACAAGAAGCTATCGCAGGGAATAGTCTTATTGATCCCGCAAGCAAGCCGCAACGTGATGAATTAAACAATTACTATTTGTCAACCGAAGCGGCAACAATGCTATCAAATAATGATGTGAATGCTTCGATTCATTTATCGCAATTTGCCAAACAGTATGGGGTTATCCCTGAAAGCGCGCAAGGAATTCTTCGCGGCATGATGACAAGCGGTGACGCAGAGCAAAAGAAATTTGCTTATGGAACTATAGGTGAAATTCAAAAAATTGCCCCGTCTGCTGTTACTATGGCTGGTGGATTTACAGAAAAAGAAATCAAAGACGCAGCCGTTTTTAACGGATTGATTAGAAGCGGCGCTACTGCAAAGTTTGCGAATGATGCTGTAATGCAGGCATCGCAACCAATGACTGCTGATATTCGCCAGTTGCGGCAAACGGAAGTTAACTCTTTAGCTTCTGCCTTAAAAGTTTCCACTATTGAATCGGTTTTTGATGAAAGCGCATTGCCATTTACCGCGCCTGATTTTGCATCTGCTGCACAACGCGATTTAGTGGCTTCGGATTATAAACGTATTTATCGTGAAGCATTTTTGCAATATGGTGATAAACAAATGGCAAAAGATGCCGCGAATGCAGCCATTAAAACCACTTCAGGAATCACGCGCGTAGGCAGCAGAAAATCTATTATGAAATATCCGCCAGAATTATATTATCGCGTAGATGGCGTTGATGATTCTGATATGGTGGAATCTTTTAATCAACAAATTAAGAATGATTTAATTTCTCTTGGTTATGATGCAGAAATAAAATTTACATTGCAACCTACCGTTAATGCAGAAACAGCGGTAAATAATGGGAGAAAACCTGCATATAATATATGGATTGAAGGCGACAATGGTATTGTGGATTTAGTGCGTGGTGAAGATAATCTTCCTGTAGCTTTTGCGTTTGACCAAAAACCATTGCTTGAAATTAAAAATAAACAAAAATCTGATTATAGAAAACGCGCACAATTTAAGCAGCGCAACATCGAATTATATGAAGGGCGCAATCCCAAGCGCAGTTTGACGGAAATTGTGCAATGATAGTGCAAGAAGAGCAGTATGGACTGTCAACTGGCCAGCGCGCAGATATAACTGCACCAATGCCTAAGATTTCCCCTTCGTTCTGGGGTGAAGTAGTACCATCGGCTTTTCGTGCAGAAAATCTTGTATCATCTGCAATTTCATCACAATTAACTTCTCATCCCGCAGAAATATATGACCCTGATTATGATGCGTTTGCTGACCTTGGTGAATTCGCCGAAACGCGCGAAGCTATGGATTTAATTGAAGCTAAGAATCCTGAAGAAATGCGCCTGATGAAAGAGGATTTAACGAGGCAACGTGAAGATGAACGTATTATCAATGAGGCTGGTGGACTTGGCACTTTGGCTTCTGTAATGGCAGGCATTGCTTCCCCCACTACGCTCATCCCCGGCTTTGTATTATTGAAGGGCGGAAGAAGTGTTGGAATTGTTTCTGGTGCATTGCGTGGCGCAACAAGTGCCGGAGGCTCAATAGCGATTGATGAAATGTTATTGCAGCAATCTCAGGTTTCCCGTTCTCCTGTTACTTCTGCATTGTCTGTTGGTGGCGGAGTTATACTTGGCGGGATTCTTGGTAGCGGGGCTGCGGCAATCAGCCGGAAACAATTTTCTGAAACTGCGGTAAAGTTGGAAAATGATATTGTTTCCACACCCGCAATTAATCCAAGCCCTGAGCTAAAAGAATATATGAAAAGCGTCGGCGCGGCTATGGTAGAAAAACCGACTTTGCAAGAACTTACCATTTCGGGTAGCGCGGCGCTTAATGTTTCCCGCGCATCGCGTTTTATCAACCCCTTTAACCGCTTAGCTAACAGTCCATTCACGACTTCACGCGAAACGCTTTTACGCGGATTTGAAACCACGTTAGAATTTAATTTGCACCGCGACGGCAAGACTTTAGGCGCAGCGGCAGAAACTGAAATCAAGTTATTTGATAAATATAACGCTCTTTCGATTATAGCTTACAAAGAAAATTTTAAGGCATTTAAGAAGGTAGAAAACCAATATAATTTAGGACGCAAGTTATCAGGAAAGGAATTCAGGGAGCGCCTAAGCCGCGCCTTAAGAAACGGCGATGTTGACCCTGAGATTCGTGAAATTACTCAAGCGGCGCAGCGTTTGCGTGCGGAAGTTTTAGAGCCAATTAAAAACCAAGCTATTGATGCTAGATTGCTTCCCGAAGACATAAGCCCAGCATTTGCTCAAACCTACCTACACCGCATGTGGGATAGGCAAAAATTGCTTTCTTATCGTAACGAAGCGATGGTAATGCTGACAAAATGGGCTGAGGGAAAGGTTGATGGGGAAGTTAAACGCCTTCGCGCTATTATATCCGATGCAGAAAAACAACTTGGCAAGATTACAGCCACGAAACGCGACAGTTATACCGAAGCATTTAAGAAAATTGAAGATGAGTACAGTGCGGCATCAGCCGCGCAAAAAGAAATTACCACTCGTCTGGCAAATTTGCGAGAGCAAATAGCAAAGAACAATGCAGCCATAAATAAGCTAAAGGAATCCAAGCAAACCCCAGAGATTAAAGCAGAAATCAAAACGCTTCGTGATAACAAGCAGAAACTTTCTGCATTAAGGAAAAAGGCCGTTGCCAAGAAAAAATCTAATGCCACACTTAAATCTACCATATCCGAGCGCAAGGCCAAGATTGATATGGAATACCGTGAAGCCAGAGTAAAGGCTGTCGCGCCAGATGAAATCCTGCAAAATACTAAGGCGCTAGAAGAAAGAATCTACAAGACGCGCTTTGAGCTTGACGGCATCCTAGACCCCGATGGCAAAGGATTTAAGCAGGCCGCAGAGCAAACAGCCGATGAAGTTTATGCCAAGCTGACTGGCATTGGTTCTGATACCGTGCCGAGTTATATCAGCCCAATTACGCGCGGGCCACTTAAAGAAAAACTGTTGGATATTTCTGACAATGATGCGGAAATGTTTCTTAAAAACGATGCCATAGAAGTATTAAATTCATACGTCCATAAAATGGGTTCTGATATTTCTTTAACCCGTGCGTTTGGACGCGCTGATATGAAAGACCAGCTAGACGCTCTGGATAAGGAATATCAAGAGGCGCTGGGCAAAACAAAAACTCCAGCCGAGCGCCGCAAGCTAGAGAAAAAATGGAAAAGTGACAAATCGGATTTAGAGGCAATGCGTGATTTGCTGCGTGGTCATTTTAACAAGCACGACCCAGATAGCCTTATTGCACAAGGCGGCATTGCGTTGCGTGATATAACTTACATGACAAGCCTTGGCGGTGTGACGTTAGCCTCTATCCCTGATATTGCGCGGCATACTATGGTGCATGGTATTCAAAGAAGTTTTGGTGATTTGTTAGATAATATCAATCTTGCGCCAGAACTTAAAAAAATGCGTATTGAAGATTTGAAGGAAGCTGGATTTTTAACTGAACGTGTACTTGCTTCGCGGCTAATGACGCTTGCTGATATTAATGATCCTTTTGCACGCGGCACTATGCTCACTCGCTTTACTGGTTCCGCATCACAGGGCTTCAGCAAACTAACGCTTATTAACCATTGGAATGATTTGCAAAAAGCCATAGCTGCAACACTTACGCAAAATCGTATTTTACGTAGCGTAACATCTGAAACCTTAAATAAAAAAGATATAGCTTATCTGCGTTTTCTTGGCATTGACGAAGCTACACAAAAAATTATTTCACAGCAATATGCAAAACATGGCGCAAAAGATGGTAAAGCATTTGTGGCAGGGTTAAAAAATTGGGATGATACTCCGTCTGTAAGAAACGCCGAATTAGCATTCAAGGCTGCTTTACGCAAAGAAGCGGATACGGCAGTTGTCACAAAAGGCGTGGCTGATGCGCCAATTATATCCAACACTCCAATCGGTAAATTGCTTTTTCAATTTACGGGTTTTTTGTTTGGTTCGCATCAACGTACTATTATGCGTGGCTTACAACAAGCCGATGCTGGCACTGTGTTTGGTATCACTATGATGGTAAGCATGGGCATGTTAGTGGCGGCTATGAAACAAATGGAAAGAGAAAAATCAGCAGAATTAACGGGTCAGCCTATTTATGGCACACCTCTTGCCGAATGGGATACAGCTAAATTGTTATATGAAGGCGTTGACCGCAGCGGTTTGCTTGGACTTCTTGGAGATTTTAATAATCGCTTTGAAAAAATGGGTGGTTATGGGTTGACGAGGGCGATGGGGATTGAAGAGCCAGCCAGATATACGAATCGCAGCAAAGCATCTGTTCTTTTAGGGCCAGCCGCTGGCAAGGCAGAAAGCGTATTAACTGTTGGTATTTCTCCATTTGATAATAAGCCCATGACTGACCAAGAAATT
>Ga0315901_10010809_pt1 | contig 10343 bp, 10 predicted proteins | sample LakEriMetagenome_10_FD_203761 | JGI IMG/M metagenome (GOLD analysis project Ga0315901, IMG submission 203761) | Freshwater fungal communities from buoy surface, Lake Erie, Ohio, United States - Buoy 2 MA116 | ecosystem: Environmental > Aquatic > Freshwater > Lake | place: USA: Lake Erie, Ohio... | reverse complement strand
AACCTTTTTTGCCAATCCAGCTTTTCTGGCAATCTGGAGGAGTTCAGGCGATGGCAAGCAACGCCCGGACCTGATCGATGACCTCCTCGGGGGCCTCTTCCATGACGTAATGGCCGACGTCATCGAGTTCCAGACACTGGGCATCAGGCCAGTAGGATTGAAAGCGACGCAAGCATTCGGGACGGAAACACCAGTCCTTCATGCCCCATACCAAGCGGATAGGAAGATTCTGCAACTCGGGGAGATGCATCTCGAGATTCTGAAGCACTCGATAGGTTGGATGAAGCGGGGAGAGGGGAATGTCACGCACAAAACTGTCGATCCCGATGCGGTTGCCGGGAGTGTCGTATGGAGCGAGCAACCCGCTGGCCACCCCGTCGTCCAAACGAGCCAAGCGATGGATCGCCATGCGCGTCGCCCCCAGCGCAAACGCATTCGCGTAACGAATGGCCCATGAACCGACCCACGGCAATCGGCAAGCGGCAATCCGCAGCGGGATGTAGGGAGGGACGAAGGCGCCGGTATTCAGGACGACCAACCCTGCCATGCGGTCCAGACATTGAAGCGATGCTCCCAATCCGATCGCTCCTCCCCAATCATGAACGACCATCACGATCCGTCGGAGATCGAGCGATTCGATAAATTGGACGAGCCGCTCAGTATGGTTGGCCAGCGCGTACGAATACGACTGTGGTTTGGAACTCCAACCACAACCCAAATGGTCCACGGCGAGAACGCGATGCGAAGGACGAATGGCTTGTACCAAGGCGCGGTAATAGAACGACCAAGTCGGATTGCCGTGCACCGCAAGAACGCATGCATCCTCCATCCGCCGTGCCCCGCTCGTTGGCTCGGTCGGCGTCTCGGTATCGGTCACCCCGGGGCCTTCATCAACGTAATGGAGGCGCAGACCGTAGGGCATTGACCAGTATCGGGATTGGAACGGATAAAGCCCGCGCCAGGATGCATCGCGTGCGATCATGAGCGGCTGGCCCGAATATCGTCATAGGTCCGGAGCGCGTAGGGAAGTCCGACATAATCCATCAATCGGCATACGGCCCGCAACGCTACGCCGAAGCCATCGGGTCCGCTGAAGCCGCCGAACTGGCCACCACCCTTGAGGTGTGGCTCGAGATCGACGAAGAAACCGGGGATCCCACGCGCTCGCAATCGCTCCAGCAGCGTCGGGTAGATCGCCTTAAGATCTCGGAAAATGGCTTCATGACCACTGTCGCCCACATCCGCCGGGACAAACGCTTTGAGGCTTTCTTCATCGATATGGGACGCTTGCTGTGCTGGCCGCTTGTAGTCCTTGACATGGATCCATCCCAATCCGTGTTTCATAGCATGGTATTCCTCCAGGACTTGGTCGGTCGTCATCCCTTGGCAGACAAGATTGGCGCCGTCGAATACGAGCACCAACCCGGGATGCGCGACCGCATCGTAAATGCGAGCCAGCAGCTTGCCTGTCTGGCCGACGAGGTTGGCTTCCACCTCCAACCCAAACGTCAAACCATGCGAATCGCACACGCGAACGATCTCGCCGATCTGGTCGATGGCTTGCGGCAAGTGGGTTTCGATCGCGCTGCCGCGAGGATGATAGAAGGAAAAACCGCGAATCAATTTGCAATGGAAGCGATTGGCCAGCTCGCATGCGCGCGGAACATCTCTCGCCAGATACTCTTTGAATGGAACGAACCGATTGCTGGTACCATCGTCGGTGTCGACCAATTTCACCTTGCCGATCGGAGACCCAATCGACGAGACGCTCAGACCATACTCCTTGTGCAAAGCCAGGATCGCATCGATCGAACTCGGCTCCAATTGCATGACATTTTGGATCCCCGCCCCGGCGTCGATGAAGCGAATGGTGTAGTACTTCAACCCCAGCGCCGCCAAGGCGCAGAACTGCTGCATCGCCGTCTTTTGGTTTGCGGCTTCGTCAGCCAACCCGCTCAGCAGCAATGGTTGCAAATTCGTTGGTGCCATATAAAAATTCTCTCAATGAGAGGCTCGGAACGCTCGACCTAAGGATGCTTGACCGTGATGACAGAGGTGATGCCGCCGCGCGGCCCCCAGCGGCTCTCGAGCTCCGCCCGCTTCGGAGCAACGACGGCCAGGAAATCATCGAAAATGCGGTTGGTCACGTTTTCGTAAAAGATGCCTTCGTTGCGAAATCGCTGCAGGTAGAGTTTCAAGCTTTTGAGTTCCACGCATCGCGTGTCCGGAACGTAGCGAAAGGTCAATGTGCCGAAGTCAGGTTGGCCCGTTTTCGGGCAAATCGACGTGAATTCAGGACAGACGATCTCGATGACGTAGTCCCGATTCGGATAGGAATTCTCGAAGCACTCCAGTGCATCGACAAAAGGGGTCCCTGGCACAATGATCCTCGAGGTTGGTTGGTAGGTAGGGTGTGAAAAAAGTACCGATTTGGATTCGCGAGCTTTGACACCGGGCTGTCTCGGAAGCGCCCCATGCCAACCCATCGCAACCCGAAGCGTGAGGGAGGAATGAGCCCGCTTGCCGCTCGACGCCGAAACCGACGCCTTGGCGTTCCTCTGCGTCGAGCATATCTTAACACGGTTGATGGTTCGCAACAGATCGCTTCCGCGAGGATGCGGTCGCACACCATGGGAGAGTGGATCGCGTGATCCGAGTAGCTGAGATTTTTCAGAGTATTCAGGGCGAGGGATCCCTCGCCGGAACCCCCAGCATTTTCGTGCGAACCAGCGGATGCAATCTTCGGTGCTGGTATTGCGACACGCGATACGCTTCCTGGGAGCCCGAAGGCGAGCATCGCGAGGTCGATTCGATGCTTGCGGAAATCGCCCGCTGGCCGACCCGTCATGTCGTGGTCACCGGGGGCGAGCCGATGATCTACGACGACCTCGCCCCGTTGTGCCAAGGGCTTCGCGATGCGGGCAGGCATGTTACCATCGAAACAGCGGGCACCATCGATCGCGATGTTCCCTGCGACTTATGGTCGATCAGCCCCAAGCTGAGCAATTCGTCGCCGGTGGGCTACACGACCGAGTCGTGGGTCGCACAGCATGAAGAGCGCCGCAAGCAACCGGGTGTGGTCGAATCGTTGATGCGACGCGGCGAGTACCAACTGAAGTTTGTTGTCGGTTCGATTCTCGATGCCGAGGAAGTGCTCGAGTACTTGAAGGAGCTTCGCGGTTGGTCGCGCGATCGTGTCATGCTCATGCCCCGTGGGGTGACATCCCAGGAACTCGATCTGCAAAACGGCTGGTTGACCGAGTGGTGCCGGTCGCACGACCTGCGTCTGTGCGATCGGTTGCATATCCACTGGTTCGGAAACCGCCGCGGAACGTGACCACTCCCTCAAAGTCGATACAACCTGACCAACCTCCACGGCTTGGTCGATGTTGAGGTGGGATTTGTTAGAAGTTTTCCAGCCCGCAATTAGTCTGGAAACTATGAAACACCTCAAATCTTCTCAGCCGGTCGGATGGTTTGCTGTCGCACGTGGGATCGTTGCGGCGATCGTTCTCAGTTCGTGTTCGTTCGGCCAAACGCCCTGCGAACCACGCCATGCTTCGCGAGTACCGGTCAAGCGGTCTCATGCCGCTCCGGCACCCGCGGTGGATTGGACCACCTTGCCCTCCACCTACACGCATGATGCCACGGGGCAGCGCGTCGACCAGTATGCCCAAGGAATTGAACCGGAAACCTACGCGCAATCCGATTTCGTCCGCAGCGGCTTCACGCATACCCGCAGCAGCCTGCAAGTCGGCTTCAACTCCGATCACTACCACGTCACCGAGCAATGGGGTGGCCAAACGCGTCCTTATGGCGAGTGGCGGTTTCCGTACCGACCGTTTTCGGTCCCTTATGGCGCATGGGGCCCACAATTGCCTCAAGTCGCCGCGCAAAACGTCTTCCCCTGGGGTGCATGGCAAGGTGGCCCACCGCAGGGTGGCCCATGGCAGGGTGGCCCCTGGCAGGGTGGCCCACCGCAGGGTGGGCCCTGGCAAGGTGGGCCCTGGCAAGGTGGTGGTGGTGGCGGCATGGGGCCAGGAGGGGTTGGCGGAGGGGCGGGTGCTGGAGGCGGACCGGTTCCGGGGCCTGGTGTCCCGCCGGGCATGCCGCCGGGCGGCCATCCGGGGATGCATCCCGGCCAAGGATTTCCGCAGGGAGTTCCCTGGTGGGGCTATCCTGGGGTTTCGCCATACGCGCCGTATGGGGGCGTAGGGCCATTCGGGGTGGGACCGGCCAACGGATTGAGTCCGATCCAAGAGGATTATTACCCACAAGCTCCGATTTATCAGCAGCCGTCGGACGGCTATTTCCATTCCCCGTATCGGCCGGTTCCGTAAGGAAAACGTTGCCTCGCGGCGGAAGCCCTTCAAAAGCTGGGTGGAGACGCTACAATCCCGTGCGTCGCACCCATAGCTCAATTGGATAGAGCATCGGTCTACGGAACCGAAGGTTTCTGGTTCGAATCCAGATGGGTGTATTGATAGGGCATCATCAGCCCCACTAACACCATCAGAACCCGTTTTTTTCGATGTTTTGAAGGACTCGGATTTCTCTTGATGGGCAAGGATGTTACCACCGGCGTTACCACCGATTGCCGTCTTGAAGTCATCCTCGGTCGTTTGCAGATAGAACGTCTCAGCCACCGCGCCGGTGTGTCCGAACCAATCATTCAGCACATGGTTAGCGAACTGCCCCGACCGCTCTAGCTCGGTTCGGCGGGATGCACGCAACGCCATGAAAGGCTTAGGCCATTCCGCGACTCCTGCATCCCGACCAATCTTCAATAACGCCTTGCGCAGGTTGATGTCGGTGGAGCGATATGACGGTACCACGTAGGAACTCAAGGGGATCTCTAGCCCTGGATTGACGACTTCCTGTAACCCCTCCAGTTCCTTTCGAAGCTCGGGGAACAGCGGCACCATTCGTTCACCCTTGCCAACCTTCTCCGTTTTGGGGGAGCGAACGAGGATCCGCCCACGCTCCCAGTTGATGTCCGACCAACGAAGGCCCAGAATCTCGCTGGGGCAGCGTAGGCCACCATATCGAGCGAGGGCAAACAATACCCTCCATTCTTGGTCGGGACACGCATCCAGGATGGCAACGGCGTCCGCAGCGCTAATGAAACGATTCTTGGACTTGTCGCTGCGGAGATCGATACGAATTCCCTGGAATGGGTTCGTTTCCACCAATCGATCGTCCATGGCCGCCCGCATCATTTGCCGACAACGCTTAATGTGTTGGCCAGCCGTATTCGGTGACAGTCCCGGCTCGTTATCGTTTTTGCCCATCATCCAACGATGGAATCGATCGGCCATCCCTTTGGTCAATTTTGACACGGGTACATCACGCCCCAGGAACGCCTCCAGGTGGTCAACCGATTGCTTGTGGTTGCAACTCTTCTTCCAGTCAGATCTCGACGCGATATAGGACCGCATGAATGCTAACACCGTTTGCGGAACATCCTCCGCAATCGATGGATCGATCAACCCCAATGCCGCCAATCGTTCGCGCAAACGGCCATCGATTCCACGGGCCCAACCCACATCAGCCCGATCAGCAGGCAGCCCTGCCAACCGGGACGATATCAACGCATCAATCCGTCGGAATACGTCCAACGCTTTCTTCCTGGATAATGCCCCTAACCAGATCACCTTGGGCCGCTTATCCACATCTCGGTAGCGGACCTTCCAACCAGGCCGATCGCCCTTTTGTTCATGCAAACTCGCCATCGTTCACCTCCACGAATTCACCCATAGAAAAACCACGGCAGCCGATGGGTGACATCGGTTTTCGGCTCTAGATTTCCTAGCCGTGGAACCATCACCATAGCGCCTGAGCCATCACAAAGCAACACTATTCACCAAATCACACAGAATGCCGCAGTAACGCACCGAGGGATTGCATCAGTCAATTACTGATTCGATCCACGGTTGTTTGTCAGAGGGAAATTGTCGAAGTCGCTTTGCGGGTAATCCAATCTCACAATCGCCCCAGGCACATAAACCCAAGCCATCCGATCGCAATCCCAGCACCTTAGTCCGTATGGATCGTCGATCAATCGACGCCCACGGCACCAAGGGCACTCCACTCCAACGGGCATCTCCTCGGGAACATCGACTTTGCAAAATGCATGATCGACAACATCGCACCGCTCGAGCAGGGCGACCAGATCCTCCCGCTGGGCTCGGATCCTCTCCTTGATCACATCGGTCATCACACCCCTGGGTGCATGGAATACAAGCCCTCCCGAGGGATCAATTGATAGCTCCACCCCACGGGCTTGAAGTTCGGAGAACAGTATCTCAGCCCCTACGAAACCGTGCACAATATCCACAGAACCCACCTCGGTCTCGGGTCCCGATTTTTGTGGATTCTGTGCGCGCTTTCTGTACTTCACCGGATCACCCCGCTCTCTCGGCCATCCGTCAGATCAGGCCGAACCGAGTACCGAGGGCTTGGAGGACGCCCAACCATCATCTCAGGAATCGGCAGGGCTCGAATTGTGTTCGTTTCGCAGAGCAGATCCAGGCATGCCCGCAATCGATCCCTGTTGCCGTCAAATCGTGACCTGCCATGCACGTGAGCATCACGCTCGGAGAACTCCTCGATCCTTTTCTCCATGAGCCAACGCCGAACGTGATCAGCATCCTCAATCTGGGTGTTATCGCCTCCCATGAGCCCGAGAATCACCGCCCTGGCATGAGGGATCGACCATTGGGCTAGCTGAATTGCACGATCAATAACTGATCTTGAGATAACCACCTCCCAAGGATGGGATTGATCCACCTCAATCAAATGAAGGATTGCAGCAAGTCTCGCCGTGGCGCCCGCCAGCTTTCCACCCCAATCTCCAATCTGCTGCAACGCCCCATAATCGCCAAGGGCAGACTCAATTTCCCTTTGCCAATCAAGGAATTGGACCGCAGCATCCTTATCGAATCGAAGCAACCATGATTGATCGATAGGCTCGGGAATCGCTGCCAACCTGCGCACCAGTTCCTCGTAGCGTGCCGATACAGCAATTGACACGGGTGGAGCATTTACACGACGACGACCAAGCAGACTTTCAGGATACGAGTACAGGAATCGTCCAATCAACCCACGCCCTCGGAATGAAGGCTTACTCGCCATCGACCTCAACACTTCGGGTTGAACGGCATAGGCCAAGGTCAGGCAGGGTTTGTAGACGAGCACAGATCGAGAGCCTCGATCCACTCGCAGGGTATCGCCCGCATGCCCTTTAAGGAACACATCCAGGTTTGGGGATCCTTTGGAGTATCGCCCACCCATCACATCGAACAAACCGCCCTCTGCACCAGCAACCACCAACCGCCCGCCTTGTCTCGAAAGCAGATTCTCCGCCTCCTCGGATATAACATCGTCAGCAATCAACTTAGGCTGTGATGGTTCATGTTCCGATGCAAGCTCCTCGGACAACCTCAGGGCCAGTTCTCGAGATTGCTCGCAGTTCTTTGCAACCGCTTTCTTCTCAGCATCATCACGCTGTTTCTCTTTCATGCGACGATCGCTTGCAGTCTTAGCATATGCGGGCCGAGCTGACTCGATCATCTCACGTTCGATTTCCTGCAATGGATGCATCGCTGATGAGAACACCGACGACTTTCGATTCCCAGGCTCGAGCAGCACCGCCACGTACAGGCAGATCGGCTCAAACCACCCTGGGCCAGCGAGCACCTCAACACGTCGAGCACATGCTCCACTACAGAAAGCCAGGGAAAGCATCCCAGCCAGATCAGGAGGAGTCTGGGTGGCTTCTGACGTTGCGGCTACCCACGACCGCAGGGGCTCAGGCAGAACATGCACTGGAAATGCTGGTAGGTTTGGCCTGTCGATTGCAACCTCTGGGAGCCAGGGATCATCGGGTCTTTTGTCCGAGTCTGCATTAACCCCACCAATCGAAGAACGACTCAATGCATCGTTACGACTAGGTACCGCATTGACTCCTTTGGTCAACAAGTATCCAAATGGTCGGTCACCCTTGGATCTTGCTTCGCGAATCTTGTGCCGAATTTCGCGCTCGGACCACGGAGGAACACAACGCTGATTGAATTCCGACGCCAACAGGTGAAAAGCATCGTCATCATTAAGATCGAACCCACGTACCATTGCACTTGTCGCGACCAGTAGTTTGTCGTGACCTTTCATCCCTTCAATGCTGGGATCCATCTTGCTTAGGTATCGGGACGCAAGTTCGAGTACGTTGTCACCGACACGAGCAGTAATGCTGGCGACTGGAGCTTTGGCGGGAACCCATGCCGCTACCGTCAACAATAACTCTGCGGGCACAACGCCCATGGGCTTGTCTTGATGGATGAACCAAGATTTCCGATGGGGCCGCTCGGATGTGGAGTCACCCTTGCGAGCCCAAGTACCGAGCACCTTGCAAATGCGGGACGCATTGAATGTCGAGCAATCAACCTCAGCATGTTCCGTGTTGTGGCGATGAGCCAACCCCTGGAGCACATCACGCACGAGGTCGCGACTTGCATCGTCGTTTGGTAGTTCGATTCGATACATCAAGTACCGACCGTTCCCCGACATTCCTTGCACGGGTTCTGGCCAGCCGAGTGACTGCAGTTCCACTCGGATTGCATCCGATACCGCTGTCGCATGGGCCACCTCACTATCGGTTGCACTGATTCCTGCAGGACGTTTAGGGTCGATATCGATGAACAGCCATCTTCTCGAAACAACATCGGAATCACTCGACGTGTTCTCCGCCTTGTTCTGGATGCGGTTGGCGCATCGGGCCAATAGATCTCGATTCACGGGATTGAGAGTGATGTACACCGCTGGGGGCTCTCGACTCTCTATCTCAGATATGGCTTCTACTGCCTTGCCAACGTCATCGAAGTAGCCCGAGACCGTGGAGCGGAACTGACTACTGCGACGATCAGGGCATTTGATGCTACGCACCTCAAACACGTCGCCAACGTGATGCATCAACTGCAAAAATTCAGCCACATCGGTACAATGGAAATGTTCTTTCTCTTGGGGGTTGTGGGTCACGCCGCACCCCCTTTCCTTTTGCCAAGCAACTCGCTCGGACGATAGCGCCGCAGTCGACCGATCTTGACGCTCGGAATCTCTTTCCTTCGTGTCAAACGCTCTACCGTTGGCACCGAACAATTCAGCAACGCTGCCGCACCATGCACATCCACCAACGCATCGGCATCATGCTCAGCCAATCTCGCAGCAACCTTCTCGGCCACTGCATCCGCCAATCGCTCCAATTCGTAAGGGGTCATAGATCACCTCCCGCTCGCATCGTGGCAATCATTCGCCTAACCCGTTGTACCTCGGCTGGCATTACCTCGGCCACAAAATCGAGTAACTCCATCGGATCGATCTCGATCTTTAGGCCGTGCGCCTTGAATCTCCCCGAGGCAATCAACCACACCTCGAGCGCACCAAGCCCCCAGGTCAAGCCCATCGCTCGGGGGCCAGTCAAGGCTGAGGGCTCGAGCACCGCAACGAAGCCTGCCGCATGCGCTCGCTTGATCGTCTCGACCGCTCGAGGGATCTCCCACAATTTCCGAGGATCCTCATTGAAACCATGCAAAACCAGGGATGGAGGCTCATACTCTTGATTGCGTGCATCCATCGAATCCATCAGGTCGGACAGATCATGCACTAGGCCACGCAACTCTCGATCCGAGTTCGTCGGCTTGATCGCAACGCACCATCGAGATTTCATTGCATTGATCAGAGGGGTCACGCGTCACCTCCTTCCACATCATGGGCAACGCCCGCCGCCATGGACCGCACCGCAGCCGATACCACTTCCGGCACAAATAACCAACGATCCCCGGCTCGCAGGCCGGGCACCTTTCCGGCCTCTGCTTGCTCACGCAACCATCGACTCGGCACACCCAACCGGGCCGCCATCCGTCTTAGGGGGAGGAGATTTCTCCCCCGCTCATGCATCTCATTCATTACTGAACTCCCATCGATCCAGAACGCCGATCACGTTGATCAGCACGATGGGAAGTATGCGAAACCAAGTGGGGAATAGCCGGGGAACAACCGGGGAAGTTCCGGGGACTGGAAAACTAATTACGTCGGAGAACCAATCCCCATTTTCCCTTGATCCGCTTTCCGTTCGGATCCATTTCCGGAATGATCAGCGCAGACAAACCATTGTCTCGAACTACATTCCGCACATCTGACTCCACCTCGGCTTCTGTTTTGATGTAGCTCTCATGAAGGAATCGAGTACCACGCACATGGGCATCGTAAAGCACCCTCACTACTCTCGATGCGCTCTCACTCAAGGAATAGGATTTCCCGCACCAAAACAGAAGCCGAGGTGGAGTCAG